>Ga0307942_1003394_pt1 | contig 12887 bp, 14 predicted proteins | sample OrgLakmetagen175_FD_201846 | JGI IMG/M metagenome (GOLD analysis project Ga0307942, IMG submission 201846) | Saline water microbial communities from Organic Lake, Antarctica - #175 | ecosystem: Environmental > Aquatic > Non-marine Saline and Alkaline > Saline | place: Antarctica: Organic Lake...
TTTCTCTCTCTCTCTCTCTCTCTCTCTCTCTCTCTCTCTCTCTCTCTCTCTCTCTCTCTCTCTCTCTCTCTCTTTCTCTCTCTCTCTCTCTCTCTCTCTCTCTCTCTCTTTCTCTCCTTGTTTTCAATTCTATCTCCAGGTGATCCTGCGGACTTCCAACACTGCAGCATCACAAGGCTGGAGGTGGTGTACACGGCAGACATGCTCACCTTGGCAGCTGCGATGGCACCCCTGGCTGCCTTGTTGCCCACACGGTCTATCTGAGAGGCAGCAGCCAGCACTACAAGGCGAGCAGCATCCAGTTGAATACGGCAGCGTGCCAGGGTGGCTTGGAAGGCACCTTGTTTGGCCAGCTGCCTGTGTTGCCAAGTTCAGGTGAGGAGGGGTTTGGTCATTGCATAGAACATCAGGTGAGACTTTTGGCCATTATGGCATGTACGTGTGTTGAGTGGTTCCGGCGTTGTGCTGGAGTGCTAAAGTGGACCAAAAGCTTTCAGCTGCCTAGCTACCTGCACAAGATAGTACACAGTACGCATATGTAATGTAAGCTTGGCACGGCAACGCAAACTACCTGGTTGGGGTTATATGTTGAAAGGGCGATTAGTATATAACGTGAATATATGATATTTTAGTGTGTTAACGAGAAAGGAGTGAAAGTGACGCATGAGAGGGAGCACACGTAAATAGCATGCAATAATTAAAAACGAGCTCCTTGGAAGTGGCATTTATATTGACATACGACTCATTGGTTGCGAGGGATGAATTTGGCACATCATATAACAATGCTAACAGAGAAGAGACACTGAACAAGCAGTAGCCGAACATGCCAGTACAGCTCATATGAAGGAAAGACGCACCCTCCAAACACGTGGCGCTGCAGGGAGCGCTGAGTCATGGTTTCTATGGATCGCTCAGCCATGCCAATGAGGCGCATGCAGTGGTGTAGGCGTCCGGGTCCTAGCCTGCCCTGCGCTATCTCAAAGCCACGCCCCTCACCCTGCAGCCCAACAGAAGGGGCGAAGGCTGTGTAAGTTACTGCTTGGAAGGTTAGCGGTTATTTGCATAGCTGCCTCTGAGCCACACCCTCCGCCCTGCAGCTCAAAACAGCAGGAGCGCAAGTTGTGCTAATTACTAATTACTAGTTGGAAGGCTAGCAGCCATTTGCATAGCTGACTCTGAGCCACGCCCTCTGCCTAGCAGACACTTCAGATGCAAGGGCACGCTCACTACTCAAGCCATATGCAAGGAACGTGGTGAATGCAGAGCAATCTGTGCCTCACTCTTCATCCTGCTGCAAAACAAACAAGGGTACAAGACATACCACTAAAAGCTGTGAGCGGTCTTGTATGATGCAAGTTCTAGCCATTCCAGTATCATTTACAGGGAGGTGGTTGTAACATATGCGTGTTTGTTGTAAGCATGAAGACTTGAAACTAACAAACGCAGCATCTCACATGAGCAAAGACACCAGCAACTGCGCAACACCGCCTTTGTGATTTCTCAAAGCACTAGCAGGACACTGTTCATGCCTATTCTAAACCACCTAGAAATGAAATGGTTTGATCAGTTTTTTGCCCCTATACCACCCCCCTCGAAAAGCAGTTTGCACGTCAATACATCTACGAGCCTCCACCAGGGTTTCCTCTGGGCATAACCTTGCAAGACGCAAGCCCTAGACCCTGGGCCTAATGACTACCAAGCCTTAAAACTGCAATCCTTGACTGCGACCCTGGTAGCATTTTGGTAGAGGACAGGAGCCGCTCGCTGCTAAATTCAGCCCCTTTCATACACGGAGCGTTTAAACAAACATGATGAGCGAAGTCACAACAAATTGGAAAAACACAATTTCTTACATGAAATCGGCCCAAACTAGGTACATCCAGCATAGAGTCTGCTCTGCACGCCCACACGCCCACCCACCAAAATGATGTTGGCAAGAGGTACCCGCGCACCCTCAAAGGCCACCTCTGCGTGGCCGTGGGGTGCGTCGTCATAGCCAAACACCAGTAAGGGCCGCACGATGCGCACCCCTGGTGTGTTCATGGGCACAAGCACCTGCGGGTGTTGACAATAAGGGAGCAGAGCTTTATCGTCAAATGCACACTTTGTGCAGTCATGAAGGGGGGACTATTAGTGGAGCATTTAGTGGTTACGCGGGTCTTTTGAAGCACCAATTGACCACTCTACCACTGGACCACTCGACCACTGTCCCATTACGCAGGTCTTTTGAAGGTAACAGGCATACAATTTGGTGCGTTGGTTTGCCGACATGCAGACTTCTGGTCATTACAAATACAGGTGAGGTACAAGTACAAGGCAGGTCTGCTGCAAGCACTAGACAAGCTTAAGCCAGTTTGCCCTTACGCCAGAGCTGTGTCACGTCCTTACATGCACATGCCATAACATTGAAGGACTTCTGCTGCAAGTGTACAGGGGTTTGCCCAACTGTTTTGACAGTAAAGGCACCTGCCGACATACATACAAGGAAACTGACGTGTCACCAAACCGTCCATTATGCTCCTTCATTGCACCCACCATAGACTGCTGCAGATGTGCCGGGGCTGAAGGGTCTGTTTTGCCCATGAAAATGGCCACTGCACAACGGGGGTCCATGGCTCCACTCGTCCACCACTTCACCCCATTCAGCAGGTAGCTGTCACCCTCACGCTTGATTACAGACTGCATGCAAGATGGTTATCAATGTGCATTACGTAGGAGGTTGCGTGTGCTAGTCAATTCACCGACGTGACAAAGCGCACATCTGACCGCTTTTCCTGCTGAACTGTTTGTTCCATTACCGCGCATAGAAAAGGAGCAGCAAGAGCTTGTTCCACCCACCACAAACCTGCTCAACTTTCAAATTCCACACACGATTTACGGGATATAAACCTTTAATTGGGCAGTAGGTTTGCCCTGCTCTCCCTACAAGCCACACATGAACCCTGTAAGTACGAGGTGCAATCGCCTTGCGGAGGATGCCAAACATCATCCCTGGCTACGACCACCACTTGACAGGTTTATTTCGATAAACCTTCCGAGTCTAGTCTTAAATACTCAAACCTTCAATAATGAACAAAAGACGCCTCGGTTCAAACACTTGACAGCTCCCACCAAGTCTAAGGCAAAGGCGTTCTCCAGCTCCATTTCAGAGCACACATCAACAAAGCCCTTATTTGGCTAAAGGAAGCCCATAAGAGAACGATTGCCCATGAGAGTGCTTTTTAAATGCCTACCTTATTACAATTGCATACGTAAGACGTTTACGGCATACGTCTGGCCATACGTATGTATTGGATTGTCAGCCATATTCACACAGAGGTGGCCAGACTTGCAAATACACCACCATAGTTGACTGCATATTTGAGGCCTTCCACCCATGATTGCCGCATATACACTGTATGTTCAATACAATCATTTGAGTGTTTAAGACTGGTTGGAAAGGGTAATGGGATCCATCAAAGTGGCAGAAAACTTAACAGCTTAATTTCATAAAGTGTGCCATCCGTGGGGACGACCAGAGACGGAGCTGGTCTCTTTTGCATACATACAAACATATTTATTTATCCTTGTAACAGAGCAAATATCTGTTAGTGGCACACCCCTGGCACGGCGTGTACCAGGATGTGTGTGTACGGCACACGTGCCGTCAAGAGGCGTACCTGGATGTTGGTGGCGTCAGAGGAGGCCACCGCCTTCTCGGTCATGGCGAAGCAGGAGCGGATGTGGCCCTGCAGCAAGGGCAGCAGCCAACGCAGCTGCTGGGCCCTGCTGGCGTACTTGGCAAGCACCTCCATGTTGCCAGTGTCGGGTGCGCTGCAGTTGAATACCTCAGGGGCCCATGCACTCCTGGTTCAGCGTTGATTGAGGAAGGGGGAGTAAACAAGCGACACGAGGCTTGAAATAAGTGGGAGAGATGTTATGCAAGAAACAAGTTGGGAGATAAGGGAGGGGGCCAGAACGAGAGGATGGTCTCTCTAGAAGGGATGGAAGCTTAGTGAGAGGAGGCAGGTAGTCAGAGGGCACAGTGTCACAAAAAGAATCGCATCTTTGTTTGAAGTGTTGCTCAAGAGCTGGCTTTAGCGTCGAGCACACAAATGACGTTTCCTAAAGCACACCTGCTCGTTTTGAAAGCCACAACGTGACTGCGACCACTTCATCCCAAGCACATTCTTTAGCGCACACATTAGAGGTATGACTGCGGGAGCAGTGTACTTCTAGTGCGTGAACATGCATAGACATGCACGGACCTCCTCTTCCTCACACGCAAAACCATTCTCGCCGCTCACCTGCCCATAACCTCGCATACATGTGCATACTCCAGGTTATTCAGACTTGCGCCCAGTAAGGTAGCGCGCTCAGACGCATCAGGACAAGCATCGCGCATGTGTTGTATGCTTGCTGCTAAGGGACCAGGCAGCCACAAATTCCATAGACCAGCTGCCTTGGCCTGCGTGGGGGAACAGAGGACACATGAAAGGTTGGCAATTGTGTGCGAGCATTAGCATGACCTCGTCATGCATGGTACAGGCATCACGCTCGTGGTGTGAAAGTGATGCTGGCTGTTGGCAATCGGCAGCCAACGAATTCACTGGACAGCTGTTCCAGCCTGCCCAAACACCCAAGCTGCGCTGATGGGTTTGTTCTTAATTGCAGGATGCTTGCATCAAGCACAGCTGCAACCTGCTAGCAAGAGGCACTGGCAGCCACGTGCCCAAGGCAAGCCAAGAGCTTCCACTTGATGATTTGTACGTGGCAGGAAAAACATCAGCATGGCCGCCATGCATAGGAAGCAAAATCTCTCACACAGCACCTAAACAACTCACATTCAATCACTTTAGACCTCACAAACGCCTGCAGGACCGCACCATGATGTCTTTTCCCCATAAATGAATCCCGCACCCACCCACACCTACCCATTCACACCCGCACCTGCACCCACATCCCAACACACCCTCTCACCTTGGCCTTCAGCTCCTCCATGCAAGGGTGAATGGTCCAGCGTGTATCCCCTCCTGCGTGTGCCTCCAGGACCTCCTCCGCAGGCAATATGTGCTGCTCCAAAAATGCCAGCACGCGTGCACGCAGCGCCTGCACGCACGTGCTGGGTGAGCCCATCACACCGCTGCCGTCATCACCACCACCTTGCTGACTGCCTGCTGCAGTTGAATGGGTGCCTAATGCACCGAGGGTACGACTGCCAGCATTGCTGCCGCTCCTACCCCTGTTGATGCTGCCATGAACGTTTTGGCTGCCTGGTGTGCTCAGCTGGTGTGGTGAGGTACTGGTGGTGGTGGTGAAGGGCAGAGAGGAGGGGTGGGTGCTGGAACCCTGGAGGGGTGGTGAAGGGGAGCGGGGGGGGTGCTGTAAGGGGGTGCTGTTGGGGGACTGCAGACCAGCGGCACTAAGGGCTGAGATTGCGAGGGCACGAAGGACACTGTCTGAGGCAACATCAGCTGCTCGTGCAGAGGAGGCATTGCCCTGAAACAATTGTGTGACAGCAGGTCGTGTGTCATTGCTGTCGAGATTACATGTTATACGACGACAGTTTTATACAAGCGCTCCATAAGGGCTTACCTTTGCAAAGGATGTGTGATACTGCATTGCTAGGACAATCACACAGAATTGCTTGACGAATTAGTTGTCGCCACAAAGCATGCTGTTGGCGATGATGGCGTGCTTGTCCAAAGGAAGCAGTGCCATGAATAAGGATGAGGGAGATTCATACCTCTTTGTTGTGCGGTGCGAACGCAGCAAGGGTTGCTGCACGAGAGGTAAGCAAGGCGTGCCGTGCGTGCTTAGGCACACATTTCAAAATTCTCGGCTGCCCCACAAACTGTATGGGGCGCCCAGGATGGCACAGCCAGGCGGGCATCTCAACGTGCCTTTATATGGAGGAGGTAAGTGCAGTCCCTTTAATTTGAGTCCTGTCCAAAACCTTTCCTTTCCTAAATTTCATAGGGTTGTTCCGGGTTGTTTTGGGTTGTTTCGGGTTTTGACAGCCCTTGATAGCATGTGCAATGATGGTAAGTATGTATGCAAGAAATCAAAGTGTTTGACGGCCATCTAAGGCTCTTTCTTGCATCTTGTACTGCAATTGGGGGCTTACAAGTTTGAAATAACGGCTTAAATTCCGACCAGCAAACTTTACGAAAGGCATTGATGTACTTTGTAAGTTGCATGATGAATAAATTGCAATCTTTTCAAATGACACGAGCTATGGAGATATTTGACCCTGGCCCTGACGCATGGAGCGGAACGAGCTCTGACCTGATCAACCCTGGCTTTTCAAATGACACAAGCTCTGACCTGATCAACCCTGGCTTTTCAAATGACACAAGCTCTAAAGTGATGCAACCCTGGTCCTGCACATGGAGCGACACGAGCTCTGACCTGATCAACCCTGGTCATGACGCTTTGCTTCATTGCCACGCTCTTTTCAGCCTTTTTCAGATGTCAGCACCAGACAATGGCTTCTTACACCTGTAATTATTCTTAGAACAGACAGACAAAAGCGTGCGCACATCCACACCCAGGCATCACCCATACCCTCTCCCGCCCTACACATGACATGCACACAAACACGTAGCCACAAACAATCAATCATACAATCATACACACACACGGCTATGCCGCATGAGTACCCACAAACACGTAGCCACAAACAATCAATCATACAACCATACACACACAGCTATGCCTCATGAGTACCCACAAACACGTAGCCGCAAACAATCAATCATACAACCGTACACACACACAAGGCTATGCCTTATGAGTACCCACCCTCACCTGCTTTGCTCGTGCCTGGACTCCTGCCAATATGGCAAGCAGCCGGAACAGAGATAGAGCCATGTAAAAGGACCATGCGGTAGGAGAGGGGGGTGCGCACCCACTGGCATCGCAGTACATTTGGACGTACTCCTGCAGAGGGAAATACAATTGCACGGATGTGCAAACGTGTGTCAGTACACAAGAAAAGAGGGGGAAAAGCTTGCAAGGCAGTTTTGACGCTAATCAGGGAAGAAGCTTCCAAATGCACGACCATTGGAATAATTCAGGAGTTGCACACTGTGGCTTATACGAATTCCTTCATTCATTCTGATTAATTGCTGAAAAGTGTATGACAGGTAGAAAGGAGGGAAACACCCACACACAAAAACACGCACACACGTCATGCACTGTTTAGCGTGTTTATGCAAGTGGTGCACACGCATACACACGCACGCGCACTTGCACAGACACAGAAACACGCCTGACGCACCTGCTCAGTAGGAATGCCTGCAGCTAAAGGGGACCGTAGGCGTGCCAGCACAGACACGTCAGGTAAGTGGTAGGGCATGCAATTGTATGCCACGTCAGCCCTGGGGGCAATGAATTGAGGAGAGGCAGGATTCAAATTTAAGGGAGGCAGGTGCTGAAATGGAAGGGCACGTTTGTAAAATAATTGAAGTGAATGGAGTGGTGTTTGAAGGTATTCCCTACTCTAAGAGCTTAGAACATCCTTATTCTATAGATGCTAGGGGGAGCCTCTTGTAGATGATTACGTCATCACAATCCATGAAACGAAGGACGCCCATGCCAAAACTTAGATCTCAACCAAATGCTTGCTTTGCCCCATACGGTCACAGACTCTGTGGAAGTACGCTTGTGACACTGAATTCACCATTCATGTTGAGACAGAGAGATGTTGAGACAGAGAGAGTTAGCTCTTGATTCGGAACTGCTTACAATGAAAGGCGACAAGGTGCTCATTCATCCATGTTGCCTTATTGTAGATCGCCCCACTTAACTAGCCACATTTCACAGCAACAACACATGCAACCTCAACATACACACTCTCCTGCAAACGCAAATCCCTGTCGCAGCAGCACTGCTGTGCATCATGGCCTGTGACCCTGCCTGCGTCAAACAGTTGCCCAAACACCATAACATCTTTTGCCGATGACAGACAGCTCCCAGCCCAGCCCCGCACGCAGCAATTGTGACGCTGCCAGCCCCCCTCCTTTCGTTTTGCTCTCAACAGGCCTCACCATCTGTTGCCGATTGTAGAAAGCTCCCAGTCCAGCACCCCACGCAGCAAGGGCCGGCCTGAGGCACTGGGGGCAAACATCAAGTTGTCCAGGCGGTAGTCTCCGTGGCAAATGCTGGGCCTGCAAGCGAGTTTGCCGCTTTCACAAATCAAATAGTTTTGCCGTAGGCCCTGAGGCAAAAATGCTGGGCCTACAAACGAATCTGCAGCTTGCAGGCAAGTCACTTAACATCACGTTCAAGTTAAATTGTGTAATATTTAGGGTTGGCTAGAACCGTATAAGTATATACATGCCGTATACATAAGTACCGTATATATACGGATATAAAAATAATTTATCTCCGTATCCGTATTTGTATAACCGTACATAAATTGTAGCCGGCGTATATATACAGTCTGAATGAGCGGTCATAAGCAACCTTCCCACTGGCTTTTGAGATTTCAAAATTCCAAAGCCCCTGTATCCAGGCATCTGTTAACAATTGTTTGTGGTAAAGCCGTGTCCATCATGGAAGGGAATCCCTCAACATGGTTCGACAGCAGCCATTGTTTCGACAGCAAGGGGCTCAGCAGCAGATACAGAAGCACCAGAGTTTGAGTTTGAGCAAAGTTGCCTTTAGGGTATGCAAGCTAAACCCACTGAAGGTTTCCAGGGAGGAGATGATGCGGGAAAAGAGACGGCACACACACAGTCTCACTTGTGCATGCACGCATCCCCCGCACGCGCTCTCATACGCACACATACGTGCACGCACACCTGTGTGCACAGATACAAACGCAAACACACAAAGGTACATGCATGCGCACACGTATACACACAAGTACGTATATGCTGACGCACACGTACACACATGCATGTACGAACCTCAGCACAAACGCAAATGCACGCACCCAAGCATAGTACAACCATGAGAAAGCACGCACACACGCATGTTCGAGCACACACAGTCGCATGCACACGCACATGCACACGTAAGCATGCACACGCACATATTTGCATGCACGAACACCAGCTTGCGCGCAAATGCACACGAACATGCACGCACTACACACACACACGCCACACATAAGCATGCACACACGCATGCACGCACGCACATGTACATGCGAGCATGCACAAATCCCAGCACACATGCAAATACACACACGCACGCACTACACGCATGCGTGCAAGTACATTTTCACACACACACACACATACACACACACACGTGCATACACAAATGAGGTAATTTGATGTGGTGGGGAAAGAAAAGGGGTCTCGTGACAATCCCTGTGTGCGCCTGTGTTGTATGGGTTTTGGCCTCTTTGGGCAAGCATAGCTCCCCGACCTTTTATTGTTAGTTAATATAAATGGGGTCACTATCAGGGCTCTTCAAGAGCTACAAAATGATCCCCCTACAAATTAATTATAAAAAGATCGTATTTTTCCATATACGCATATACGGTTTAACACCAGAGGGGGTTATCTGGGCAAAAGCCAAAACATGCTTATTTTTGCATGAAAGGTGCACCTATTCACACGTCACTTCCTCAAATTGGACCTCACCTAGCTATAAACTGATGCTGACTTTATAAGCTACCCGAGCATGTGCTCAGATTTAGACAAGTCGCCCTGCGTACAGAATGACAGGGCTGAAAGCACACGTCGTGCACTTGTACCCTAGATGGGTGCTTTCCAGGGGGAATGGCACATTAATTTGCATATCTCGCCAACCACTTAGTCTTTTTGCCCCATTTCTCTTGCAATGATCTTTATTATAAGGACTTCAAAACACCAAACATCACTCAGTTTGTGCTGGCTGGTCAGATACAGCATATGGCTGCTCAAAAAGTAGGGTTCATGCTGCGGCTGATTAGGTATGGGCCCCCTAATTTGCAGGGTTCAAGCTTAATTGCTTTGAAATCTGCATATCAGAGCTGAGCTTGTAACCTTTAAGCTAGGAGAGCCATACCCTAGGAGTATGCCAAAACCGTACCATTTTTGGCCTCAGATAATTCCCTCTGGTTTAATACATGGTTTATACGGTTTACACGTATATATATACGGTTTTATACGGCATATATATACGTAAACAGAAAACCCATACATGGTTCTTGCCAACCCTAGTTACATTTTTCCCTGTGGCAAACGCTGGGCACATACACGCAGAGCACAAAGCACGTGGCGAGCATGCGTTTCACTGTGTGTGTGAGTGTGTGCGTGTGTGCATGGGTGTGTGTTTGTATTTGTGTGTGTGTCTGTGTGTGTGTGTGTGTGTGTAAGTGTGTGTGAAAGTGTGTGTGATTGTGCACGCACATGTATGATTGCGAGAGAGCTGCTTACCCCCCACTACAAGTTATAAGCTGGAATATACCTACTCTATTTTTAGAATTGGTTATCAACAAGAAGGCAATTGGTAGCATCTCAACCTAAAACCCTCATATTGGTCGAATGTAAGCAAAAATTCTCTTCTTTGGAGTGGAAAATAGGCAATTTAGGTCAGGCACGATAAAATGCGTGCAGCAATATTGATGGCACATAAAAAACGCTTGTGAAAGGGGCACAACAAAATGCTCACCCGAATACATGTCACATGCGGAATGGCGGCGTACAACTCTTATGCTGCTAAGTAGTACATTGGCTCATTTTTTAGTTGATTAAATTGTACAAAGAGGTTGATAGCCATGGTATTAAAGTGCGAACAAATTACACGGAGGAGGAATCCACAGACAAAACAAAACAAATACTGCAAGGCAACAAGAACGCTCCCCTCATTCTTGGCGCATAAAAAGAGAGATTCCCACCGCTCTGGATTGAGGTCCTCGGGAGGAATATGAGCTTTGAGCCACTTGATGAGGGTCAGCACCTCTGGCATTGGCTGAGACACGCTTGCGTTGTATTGCTGGGTCCATCGTTTCAGCTGTCGAGCACAGTATCCCTGCACGCACACATAAGGGGCAAACAGAGGAAACGCATGTCAAAGGCAGGTTGGCGATGTGAGCAGAAACAAGCAAGGCGTTCCAATTTCCTTTACAGCGGCTCAGATGAATTGGAGAGCTCAGGTCTGACACCTATCAACAGGCCACAAAATGCTGCCCTACATTTATCTGCTCTACAATATACAATATAATTGCACAGCATGTTTAATGTGTGGAAGGCCAGACAATAAAATAAGGTTTGTTCTTGATAGATCGAAATGGTATACCGGCGATGGAAGGTGCTGCGTACGTGCTGTCTAGCTTAAAAAATAAGCGTAAGCGCAGCTTTCCCTATCAAGCTTTACCCTCTTTTATGTGAGCAAGAGACTCATACGGATGGGGTGATCTCAACAAACCTCTGAGTGCTCCTTTTATACATTGTTCTTATGACTAAGTCACATGAAAGTTTGGGCCGTAGGGCCATCAGATATGGAGCATTTTTAAACAGGAAATCAAATCCCTAACACAAAAAGCCACCTAGAGAGGGCTCGTTTCCCTCTCATGTTTGATGTGATTTTAATTGGCTTTAAGGCACAATCCGTGGGTGAATATATGTTGGAGGGGGATAAAAAGGCCCTTTTTAAAACAGGGACTGACAAAATTTCATACTTGACCATCTTGTCTTTTCGCTCACTTTCTTTTGCAATGCTGTGTAAGTAGTAAGTAAAGGCAAACATTTCATAACAACTGTCAGAAGTGGATTTGTTGTACAAAGTGGGTGATCTCGTGAGGGCTGAGGCATGTCATAATGGCCTGCATGCTACAGGATATGAGACGTCGTTTGCTTTAAAATCCAAGCTCTGAGTAATTTGCACCAACAAGAGCCTGCGTGTTATAGCGTGCATGAGCAACACGGCGTATCAGACCAGATGCCTATCTTAAGCCTTTCACAGACCCCAATTGAGATACTTTTTTTACAAACCTCGGGGTTTCCAAAGTGCTGTAGCCCCAGCTCTCGCACAGGCGCGTTGTGCAGCTGGGCCAATGCCCCCACCATCTGCTCGTACATGGCACGCCTGACGTCTGGACTTGCATCAGGCAAGTTAGGGTCCACATGCACCGAGCCCTGTGAGCATTGAGAATAAGCGCATGAGTTGGTATTGCATCATCATACGCGTTTGGTGCTGCAACAATGCACGGCACGTGGAGCCCAATTGTGGCAAGTTTGCAGGTCAGCTGCTCACGAAAGAATTTCACTGTTAACCTCGACGTGTTCCATGAGGTAGAAGGGTGTTCCCAGCACAGATACGTCTGTGCAGAGTAGGAGGGGGCGAGGGACAGGAATGGAAGAGGACTTCGACAACGCGTCCAGCACAGCGTATTCCCTTTCTACGGCGTGCGCAGATGCCAAGATTTGGCCAGCAGGCTTCTTGCGCAGCACAAACTTGTCGTTGGTGCCCAGGAGTGTGATGAGGAAGGTGGGGTTGCTCTGTTTGAGAAAGACAGAACGAGGTGAGTTGGCAGGTGGTGCGGGAGGCTTGGCATGTGTCTTTTTGAAGTACGTACTTGGCCATGCCTGAACTGATGGACTTTGATGGATATCGGGGCCTCCTCACGTGTGCCCCCCAGTTGGGTCCGGAAGAGCTGTGGCAACCTGTCTTGAAGATATTTTTCCAGACGCTTTGTGTCAAGCGGGACATCAGACATCGTGTTTACGATGATAATAAAATAAAATATAAATACTGGTAATTCCTTTTCCTGTTACGACGGGCGGATACACACGCACACACACACACACACACATACACATACACACAAACACACACACACATGCACACACACACACATACACACACACACACACACATACACACACACACACACATACACACACACACACACACACACACACACACACACACACACACACACACACACACACACACACACACACACA
>Ga0307942_1003395_pt1 | contig 12886 bp, 17 predicted proteins | sample OrgLakmetagen175_FD_201846 | JGI IMG/M metagenome (GOLD analysis project Ga0307942, IMG submission 201846) | Saline water microbial communities from Organic Lake, Antarctica - #175 | ecosystem: Environmental > Aquatic > Non-marine Saline and Alkaline > Saline | place: Antarctica: Organic Lake...
TCTCTCTCTCTCTCTCTCTCTCTCTCTCTGTTCCCTCTCAACATTTAACTCAATATCCAAAAGTGCCCACGCATCTCTTATACGCTCCCTTTCCGACATTTTAAACTGCCTGAGCTTGCTAAACTCTTGACGCTCAAACGCAAGCTTGGTCATTTGCCATACTCTCTCTCTCCCTGTTCCTTCTTAACAGTCAACTCAATATCTAAAAATGCCCAAGCATCTCTTTATACGCTCCCTCTCCGACATTTTAGACTGCCTGAGCTTGCTAAACTCTTGACGCTCAAATGCAAGCTTGGCCATTTGCCATAGTCTCTCTCTCTCTCTCTCTCTCTCTCTCTCTCTCTCTCTGTTCCCTCTCAACATTTAACTCAATATCTAAAAGTGCCCACGCATCTCTTTATACGCTCCCTCTCCGACATATTAGACTGCCTGAGCCTGCTAAACTCATGACGCTCATACGCAAGCTTGGCCATTTGCCATACTCTCTCTCTCTCTGTTCCTTTTTAACAGTCAACTCAATATCTAAAAATGACCAAGCATCTCTTTATATGCTCCCTCTCCGACATTTCAGACTGCCTGAGCTTGTTGAACTCTTGAAGCTCAAACGCAAGCTTGGCCATATGCCATACTCTCTCTCTCTCTCTCTGTTCCTTTTTAACAGTCAACTCAATATCTAAAAATGCCCAAGCATCTCTTTATATGCTCCCTCTCCGACATTTTAGACTGCCTGAGCCTGCTAAATTCTTGACGCTCAAACGCAAGCTTGGCCATTTGCCATACCCTATACCTCCATATCAGTCACCTTATTATTAATATATATATATCATTATTATATATTTATTACTCAGAACTCGAAAATGTCCACGCACCTTTCTATGCGCTCCCTCTCAGACATTTCAGACTGCCTGAGCTTGTTGAACTCTTGAAGCTCAAATGCCAGCTTGGCCATGCGAGTGGCATCAGCAGCATCCATGGCAGCCTGGGTTGTTAGCAAAAGGGTCAGGACACCATTAAGCTTTGTTTTAATATAAAAAGTCTATGTGTGCGTGTGTGTATATGTGTGTGCGTGTGCGTGTGTGTGTGGTTCATGTACTTGTTTGCGTGTGTGTATGTTGTGTGTGCATTTATCTGCCTGATGTGCATGATCAAGCTGTGTGCGTGTGTACTTGTTTGTGTGTGTGTGTGTGTGTGTGTGTGTGTGTGTGTGTGTGTGTGCATGCGTACTTGTTTGTGTGTGTGTGTGTGTGCGTGCGTACTTGTTTGTGTGTGTGTGTGTGCATCAATCTGCCTGATCGAGCTGAAAAACATAACAACATGTCTCATGCACGTGCAACCTTGGTGCAATCATGTCGGTGTGCTTGGTGCGTTATTACAGAGGCAAAAGTGCACATGCAAATACAGACAGCCTAAGACTGCGTCTGTGAACCTCGTGAACACGTACACCTCCCAGCGTGCTTATACGTAGTCAAGACTCAGGTGCACATACCCACAAACGCACGCGCACATTAACAGACCCATACATGCACACGCACATACACACACACGCACACACAAGTACGCGCAAGCACACACACACACATGCACACGTACACGCAAACTCACACACACATACACACATACGTACGCGCAAGCATACACACATACAAACATACGTACGCGCAAGCATACACACATACCTGCTCTTCTGCCATCCGTGCCCATAGCGCCTGTAGCTCTGCAACCTCCTGACGCTTAGCAGCAGCCTCGTCAGCACGCCGTTGCTCCACGGCAATGACCTGCATGTACGTGCGTGTGCGAGTATGCATGTGCTTTTGCAGTTTACTGCAGCCTCGTCAGCGCGCCGTTGCTCCACGGCAATGACCTGCATGTACATGCGTGTGTGAGTATGCATGTGCTTTTGCATTTTACTGCAGCCTCGTCAGCGCGCCGTTGCTCCACGGCAATGATCTTCATGTACGTGTGTGTGTGTGCGTGTGTGCATTTGCAGTTTAGCCTGTAGCCTTGTCAGCACGTCATTGCTGCAAGGCAATGACCAATGACCTGCATGTACGTACTGTGTGAGTATGCATGTGCTTTTGCAGTTTACTGCAGCCTCGTCAGCGCGCCGTTGCTCCACAGCAACGATCTGCATGTACGTGCGTGTGTGAGTATGCATGTGCTTTTGCATTTTACTGCAGCCTCGTCAGCGCGCCGTTGCTCCACGGCAATGATCTGCATGTACGTGTATGTGTGCGTGTGCATTTGCAGTTTAGCCTGTAGCCTTGTCAGCACGTCATTGCTGCAAGGTAATGACCAATGACCTGCATGTACGTGCGTGTGTGAGTATGCATGTGCTTTTGCATTTTACTGCAGCCTTGTCAGCACGCCGTTGCTCCACGGCAATGATCTTCATGTACGTGTGTGTGTGTGTGCGTGTGCATTTGCAGTTTAGCCTGTAGCCTCGTCAGCACGTTGGTGCTCCACGGCAATAACCTGCATTTACATACATGTGTGTGTGTGCTCATGCAGTTTACTGCAGCCTTGTCAGCACGCCGTTGCTCCACGGCAACGATCTGCATGTACGTGTGTGTGTGCGCATGCATTTGCAGTTTAACCTGTAGCCTTGTCAGCGCGCCGTTGCTCCACAGCAACGATCTGCATGTACGTGCGTGTGTGAGTATGCATGTGCTTTTGCAGTGTACTGCAGCCTCGTCAGCACGCCGTTGCTCCATAGCAACGATCTGCATGTACGTGTATGTGTGCGTGTGCTTTTGCAGTTTAGCCTGTAGCCTTGTCAGCACGTCATTGCTGCAAGGCAATGACCAATGACCTGCATGTACGTGCGTGTGTGAGTATGCATGTGCTTCTGCAGTTTACTGCAGCCTCGTCAGCGTGCCGTTGCTCCACGGCAATGATCTTCATGTACGTGTGTGTGTGTGTGCGTGTGCATTGCAGTTTAGCCTGTAGCCTTGTCAGCATGTTGGTGCTTCACAGCAATAACCTGCAATTACATACATATGTATGTGTGAGTGCGTGTGTGTGTGTGTGTGTGCGTGTGCATGTGCTTATGCAGATTACTGCAGCCTTGTCAGCACGTTGGTGCTCCACAGCAATAACCTACATTTACATACATATGTATGTGTGAGTGCGTGTGTGCGTGTGTGTGCGTGTGCATGTGCTTATGCAGATTACAGCAGCCTTGTCAGCACGTTGGTGCTTCACAGCAACGCCCTTTTGCAGTTTAGCCTGTAGCCTTGTCAGCACGTCATTGCTGCAATCACCTGCATGCACATGTGCGTGTATGTATGTATGTGTTTGTGTCTGTGTGTTTTTGTGTGCTTGTGTGTGTGCTTTTACAGTTTCACTGTAGCCTCAGCAAACACCTGCAAGCACATGCGCGTGTATGTATGTGTTTGTGTTTGTGTTTGTGTCTGTGTGTGTGCTTGTGTGCTTGTGTGTGTGTGCTTGTGTGTGTGCTTTTGCAGTTCACTGTAGCCTCAGCAAACACCTGCAAGCACATGTGCGTGTATGTATGTACGTGTTTGTGTTTGTGTGTGTTTGTGTGCTTGTGTGTGTGTGTGTGTGTGTGTGTGTGTGTGTGTGCTTTTGCAGTTCACTGTAGCCTCAGCAAACACCTGCATGTGTGCTTGTGTGCATAAACAGAAAAACAGTGCTATTGTTAAGCTGGATCAGCTTTGGCACGTCATTGCTCCACAACACCTGTGTGCGTGCGTGTGTGTGTGCGTGCCTGTGTGTGTGTGTGCTTGCTTTTGCAGTTCACTGTAGCCTCGGCAAACACCTGCATGTGTACTTGTGTGCATGCGTGCATAAACAGGAAAACAGTGCTGTCGTTAAGCTGGATCAGCTTTGGCACGTCATTGCTCCACAACACCTGTGTGTGCGTGTGTGTGTGTGTGTGTGAAGTGTTTGTGAGCAGTTGCACACACGTACAATCAAGCAATCCCATACTAAGAGCCTGTGTGTGAGCATGTTGGAGCATGTCGGTGTGCATGTGAATAAGCGCCGTACTTATTAAAATCTCGCTCTAAGTCGAAGCATCAAACTTGCGCACTGAGCTTTGCTCCTCCTTTTGTATTACACCAGCACCTGTATCACTAGGAGTACAAAACAGCGCACACATACACACACACACACACACACACACACACAACACACACCAGCGTTGCCAAGCACTTAGACCATGGTCTCCTGCCTCTGATACTGACATTCTGACACAGGCTATCCTTTTACACCTGCTGCTGAATAAGTACCCCCACCCCCACACCTGCACATCCACACACACAAACACACACACACCTCTGCAGCTGAATAAGTACCCCCACAACCACACACGCCTGCTGGTCACGCAGATACTCCCCCAAACACACGCACACGCCCACACGCACCTGCTGGTCAAGCACCTTGACCGTGGCCTCCCGCCGCTCCTTTATCTTCCGCCGGTCGTCCTGGTACCGCTGCTCTGCTTTCAACGCTTGCTGCTCGTTCATCTCATTGAACATGCGCTGCTCCTCTGCCTCCACAATCTTTGCGGCCATGCTCTGCTCGATCTGCAGGATCAAACATAAAAGTATAGAGGGCTCTCAGGTGAGAGAAGGTACGTCTAGTACACGGTGCTCCTCTGCCTCCACAAACTTCACGGCCATGCCCTGCTCAATCTGCAGGATGAAACGGAAAAATAAACAGGGCTCTCGGGTGACGCGAAAATGGAAGTACGTCTAATACACGCTGCTCCTCTGCCTCACAATCTTTGCAGCCACGCTCCACTCAATCTGCAGGGCAAAACAGAAAATATAGAGGGCTCTCAGGTGACACGAAAATGGGAGTATGACTAAACTACGCTGCTCCTCTGCCCTCACAAACTTCACGGCCATGCTCTGCTCAATCTGCAGGATGAAATGGAGAAATGTAGAGAGCTCTCAAATGAGACTAACATGCAAGTACGTCAATATGCATGCAGCCATTCTGTCTTAACGATCTTGGTCGATGTGCTTAACTCTATTTACACAAATACAGAGACGGTTAAAGGGCTTTCAGGCATAAGTTGGTGTCTTTAGAAACAAGTGTTGAGCATGCGATTTCCACTCCCCTCCCATGGGTGCCTCACAATGGTCTCTGTTTCAATATCAATGCATAACTATATGTAACAGGGACATGCAAACACACATTCACACACACACACATACACACACACGTTCAAAAGTATTTCACTCCTTCAACATGCAGCACAACATATACACCTTTCATATAGCATCAAGCTGTTGCAGCACACTAACATGCATACGCGTACACAAGCAGGGCACACACACACACACAAACACACACACACGTTCAAAAGCATTTCACTCCTTCAGCATGCAGCACAACATATACACCTTTCATATAGCATCAAGCCGTTGCAGCAAACTAACACGCATACGCGTACACAAGCAGAGCACACACACACACACACACAAACACACACAAACACAAACACACTCACACACACTCACAGACACACACACACACAAACCTGAGCATTGCGCTCCTCCAGCGTACGGCACAGCACACGTCTTGAGTTGGTCTCTCGCAACACATCGCAGTTGTCTATGAAGGCTTGGTTATACAACCTTAGTGTGTGCAGTTTGTATGCATGTGTGTGGTTATACAAGCTGAGTGTGTGCAGTTTTTATGCATGTGTGTGGTTATACAAGCTGAGTGTGTGCAGTTTGTATGCATGTGTGTGGTTATACAACCTGAGTGTGTGCAGTTTGTATGCATGTGTGTGAGCGTGCGTGTGTGCGTGCATGCAACCTGGCACGCACACCCCTGGAACTTATACTTTAATAAAGCAAAATCGCATTTTGGGCTATCGTTACTTTTTCTTGAGTGTCCAAAAATAATGCACAGCACACACAAACCCACACAAACATCAGCACACACACGCACACACAAACACATGCACGTGCTCATATACACATGCACATACATAGCGCACACACACACTTGTCTGCCAGCTGCTGCCGCTCCTCCTCCCTTCGTGCTGCTAGCTGTCGCGCTCTGGCTGCCAATTTGGACCTCCTCTGCTCCGGAGTCTCTCGAGTGCTTAACAGTTCATTCTGAATGCAAGAAAGCGTGCCAGCAACGCGTGTGTGTGCATGTGTGCGTATGTGTGTGTACTTGTGTGTGTGCGTGTGTGTGTGTGCGTGTGTGTGCGTGCTTGTGCTTTCGCTGTCCTTATTGCAGGGGATTGACTCTGAGCTTGTGGCGAGTGGGTGCAGCATGTTACATATGACTAAAACGTGCGTATGCGTTTACGTGTGCGCAACATGTAGCGTGTGCCTGTGCATCCATTCTTCTTGCAGGGGATCGACTCTGAGGCATGGGGGGGCAAATGGGTGAAGCACATGAGCATGGCTCACATGACTGAGCATGGACAAGCGTGTGCATGTGCGCCCCCCCCTACACCTAAACACACACACATGCTAACACACACCTGCATTGCTGCCTCCTCTGCATGCAGCTTCTCCGCCAGCATTTGCCTCCGCTGGTTCAAGTCAGCCTCCCTGCGAGCCTTGAGGGCCTCAAACTTTTTGCCCACCGCCAGCTGGTGGCCTCCTGTTAGTGCGTGTAGGGTGCAACAAGATTGGTAGAGTTGGCCAGAACAATACATTTATAGGTATATACGTAGGGTTGGCCAGAACCATATATATACGGCGCATATACGGTATGTTTGGCAGGGAAATCACCAAATATACGGTCATATACGGTGTATATATACGGTTCTTGCCAACCCTATATATACGGTGTACATACAATATTCTTAGCAGGGAAATCACCATACATACGGTCATCCGGTGAAAATATACGGTTCTGGCCAACCCTAAAGATAAGGCGCTATTCTGTGCCCATTCTAGACCATTCCATTCAAGGGCCTCAACTGCTTCGCCCTCGCAGCCAGCTGAAGGCCCCCTGCACACAGAGGGGTGCTCAAACGACAAGCATGCATGTGCACATGTGCACGCATGCACACACGCACACGCACAAAAACATGCACACACACACGCACATACACACACACGCGTAAAAACATGCACACACGCACATACCCACACACGCACACACACACACACATGAACACATGCGCAAATTTGCCCACTCACGTTCAGCTTGTTTCTCCGTCCAATGGGCTTGGATGGAGAAGAGCTTTTCTTGCTTCTCTTGTGCATTGCGGTCAGCGAGCCTGTCCTCATACAACCGAATTTTCTCAAGCCGCTTCCCTGCCATACCTGCGTGTTTGTGTGTGTGTGTGTGAGTGTGTGTGTGTGTGTGTATGTGTATGTGTGTTATGCCTCTGAGTGTGCCTTCCTACGTGTGTGTAACATGCGTGCATGCACGTGGATGTTGACATATGCAGGCATGCAAACTATGAATGTGTGTGTGTGTCTACTGCATATATTTGTGTGCATGTGCATAAGCAACGTGTGCATGTGTATACATGTTTGTGCTACCATATGTACATGTGTTTGTGCATGTGTGTACGTGTGTGGCTGCTTGCTTGTGTGTGTTGGCATGTGTGTATGCTTGTGAGTGTATGTGTGTGAGTGTGCGCGCATGCAGGTACATGTGTGTGCAAATGTGTATTTGCGTGTGCGCATGTGATTATGCGCTATGCAGCACATGTGTGTATGTATGTGTGAGTAAGTGTGTGCGTGTGTGAGTGAGTTTGCATGTGTGTGTGTTTGTGTGTGTGTGTGTGCATGTGCATATGCTGTGCGTGTGTGTGTGTGTGCGTGTGTTTGTGTTTGCGTGTGTGTAAGTGAATGTGCGCACAAGCATGTGTGCACGCAGGTGTGTTGACTATCGTATGATGTCCTCGGGACTCACGTTGTTGCAATAAAGGGTTATGTGACTGAGGTACCTGTGGATTTTCGTCCCTACGCTGAGTGTGAGCGGCTTGGTAGGCTTGGTTTTACTGAGCAGTGACACAATCTAGTTGAATTTCTCAATCTTATCAAAAATAAATAGTAATAGATGACCGTTGGTGTCATTCCGCAAATCCTTGTATCTGTCGTGCTAGATAACAAAAAATATCTTCAATGCAAGATCTGATTTCTGATGGGTCTCAATACAGTGAAATCTCTGACAAGGAAGAGGACAGTGAGGAAGAAACCCGAGGTGGTGGAGGGGGTCCACCTCATACAGCTGAACTGATGGATCCTGATGGATATCTTGACGAATATACCAGTTCTAGTGAGGGTGGGGATGAGCTTCCTTACAACAACACCACGCTTGCGCAGGTAAGCAGACACACTTTCGCCAGACACATAAACACGCGCACACACACACACATACACACACACACGCACACACACACGCACACACACAAAGACACACGCACACACACAAGTATACACACACAGTCTGTTCTCTTCCGCTGCCCCGTGCAGGAGCTGCCCACACCAAATAAGGGCCCAAATTCAGAATGTTCATCTTACACGGATGATGAACAACAGGAAGCAGAGGCAACTCCTAGGCCAGACCTGTCTACGGGACTTGCTCACGGGTCAGAGGGAAGACAAAGAAGCTCTGAGGGCTCAGCCTACTCAGCTGACAACGATCCACAGGAGCAGAAAGGCCCTGCATCCTTCTCTGAAACGGAGCAGCAGCCACAGCACCTAGCCCAACCACAACACGGTAGCCAAGTGCAGCCACAACCAGAACAGCAGCCCGACTGGGAAGGGAGGGAAGATGAAGATGGATACCCGGCAGATGCTTCACCCACTACCCCTCCTCAAATAGTACTGTACCCACCCCCCCTTCCTGCACTCAGCCAAGCAGCGTCGGCATCTCCACCACGCCACGATGAAAGCCACAACACTCCACAGTCAAAGCCACCACCGCGCCACGACCAGCAACTCAGCTGTGAGCGTCCTCAGCTCCCTCACCTCTGCTCCCCCCCCTCCTCTCTACCAAAGAAACCAAACCAGTTCTCCCCTGCAGGTAAGAAATGCGTGTCTAACGGATGGGGATGGTCTTTATTGCCAGGTCATCGTAGACGGGTGCGTGTATATGTGTGTGCGCATGTGTTTATGCGTGAGCGTGTATGTGTAAGCACGTGTGTGTATGTGTCTGTGTGTGTCCTTGTGTGTGTGTGTGTGTGTGTGTGTGTGTGAGAGAGAGAGAGAGAGAGAGAGAGAGAGAGAGAGAGAGAGTGAGTTGGGGTATGGGTAGCAGCAGGGGCACAGCTTGTGTACTTCAAATAAAAGCACTCACACACATGCCCACACATGTGCACACAACACATACTTACACACACACACACACACATTGCTTGCTGGGCATACACGCGTGCGTGTAGAGTACACACAAATCCACATACACACATACAATTACACACATGTACACATGCAGCACATTGGCCACCTCCTGCATGCTGTATACACACAAACAACATACAATTACGCACATGTACACATGCAGCACATTGGCCACCTCCTGCATGCTGTATACGCATACAATTACACACATGTACACATGCAGCACATTGGCCACCTCCTGCATGCTGTATACACACAAACAACATACAATTACGCACATGTACACATGCAGCACATTGGTTACCTCCTGCATGCTGTACACATACAATTACGCACATGTACACATGCAGCACATTGGCCACCTCCTGCATGCTGTATACACACATACAACTACGCACATGTACACATGCAGCACATTGGCCACCTCCTGCATGCTGTATACACAAACAACATGCAATTACGCACATGTACACATGCAGCACATTGGCCACCTCCTGCATGCTGCCTCCCCCCTCCCCCCCCGCCTGCACTCAGCCCCTCACCCAGAGCGAGGCATTCCTTGCAGGTAAGCAGCAAACGCAAAAGCGCAGAGTATAAACAAATGTCATTTTTTTTTTAACTAACGCCTTTCTCTTTAAACAAACGCCTTTCTTTTTAAACAAAGAACTTGCCTGCACTCATCGCCACACTCAGAGCGAGGCAAGCCTTGAAGGAAAATAGAAAAGCTTAGGGAGTAAGGAAATTCAAGCAGAAGTCTGACTTTATTGCAGCAATGGTGCATAATGGATGGACTTTAAACCAAAAAGTGGTAATGGACAAAAGCAAAAGTCTGACCCACTTGCAGCAAGGGTGCATTTTGGATGGACTTTAAACTAACAAGTAGGGTGTGATCCTGCGGATCACAAAAAATGGGGCGGAGCCTGCGCTGCAACCTGCATTGAAGTTGTACCTAATGTAGTAAGAGTGATTCGAGGGGGGCTGCACTCCCTCTGCACCCCACTGCTCCTGTTCAACCATTTCTGAGATGGCAGCCTGGTCTTTGCAATGAAGAGCGGCATTCAAATGAGTTAGACAATTCAGGGAGGGCTGCACCCCCACGCTCTTGCGTTTGCACAGTCCTTGTCATACCATACCGTGTCTGAAGCTGTTTGCTTGCCAATGGTGTGTAAGACCTCCGATGTGTACCTCAACAGCTGTGTGCTCACGGGTGAGCGAGCAATTCAGGGGGGCTGCAATCCATCTGAACTGCTCCGCTGAACGCCTGAGCTCCATACGCCCTCGCTCGCCTGTCCTCCCGAGTGCTGTGAAGCTGCTGCCGTTTCTGCTCTGCTGCTGCAAGCGCTGCTAGCGTGTTGGCATCGGTCGGCCTTCTACCACACTCAACGATACCACTGAGAAGGGCTAAGAAAATGATGGGAAACATTTTAAATGTATGATCAATACACCCAATTGCATCCCGGGGGGAACAAAGACACGCGACCCCGAAGGGGTCACGCGTGGAGGGGGGTTTGACCGGGGTGTTCCGGAATTAGCGCAAAGTAATCTTTTGTTTTATACAAATTCTACACTGTAAGGTTGCCTGGCTGGCTCAATGCTCTATTCTTTCAGTGTTGACTCTCTGAGAGCGCAGTGTTGACTGCAGTGAACATAAAGGGACTACGCCCCGGGGGGCTCCGCCCCAAAAAGTGGTAATGGACAAAAGCAAAAGTCTGACCCGCTTGCATTAAGGGTGGGCTTCAAATTAAGTAGTGGTAATGGGCCAAAGCAAGTACGTTCGTAACACACGTGCAAGGATGAAATTTCAACCAAAAAGTGGTAATGGACAAAAGCAAAAGTCTGACCTCCTTGCAAGGGTGGGCTTCAAACTAAATAGTGGTAATGGGCAAAAGCAAACATCTGGACAGAACTTGCAAACGTCAAGGATGGCTTTCAGACTTAGGCAAGGCCAAGCAAGGGATAGAGCTGAAACGATGTGATTTGGCTTTCTGGATCTATAACAATTGACGGTTTGACTTTTCCTTCACTGCGCACTGATCCCTATATGCGCACTGACCCCTATCTGCACACTGATCCCTTCATGCCCACTGATCCCTATCTGCACACTGATCTGCACAATGACCCCTATATGCACACTGATCTCTATCTGCGCACTGATCTCATTCTGCACACTGATCTCTATCTGCGCACTGATCTCTATATTCACAATGATCTGCACAATGGTCCCTTTATGCACACTGATCCCTATCTGCACACTGATCCCTATCTGCACACTGATCCCTATCTGCACACTGATCCCTATCCGCACACTGATCCCTATCTGCACACTGATCCCTATCTGCGCACTGATCTCTATCTGCGCACTGATCTCTATCTGCGCACTGATCTCTATCTGCGCACTGATCTCTATCTGCGCACTGATCTCTATCTGCGCACTGATCTTTATCTGCGCACTGATCTCTATCTGCGCACTGATCTCTATCTGCGCACTGATCTCTATCTGCACACTGATTTCTACCTGTGCACTGATCCCTATCAGTGCAGACTTTCAGTTTGGATTTCTCATTGTTTCCTTTCAAGCTGGTCATTACCAGTGCCAACGCTAATGTTAAGTAGGTATTTCTTGTTTGCGTCCATCCTTTTCGGCTAATACTCAAAAATACTTTTCAGGGCCGGAGACAAAAGGATAAATACTTGCTGGTGCACTTTGAAGAATTTTCATGTCTTACATTTCCACGCACTGATGTATTACATTAGGGTCGGAGAGAAGGAGAACTACCATGCGGTACTTAAATCACCGCGTCTTGCGAGCGTTTTTCACCCCCTTGCAGAGTGTCGGAAGCAGTTTGATTATTTAAGTTACAAGGGCCTCGCAGATTAATCAATTTAAGCATGACGGACAGGCCGGGAAAGCCTCCCAAGCCGCCCTTCAAGGCCCCAAAATTGACAGCTGGGAGGCTGGCCCTCTTTTGGGGAGGAAGGGCACCAAGAGGAGGGGAGTCTTCAATTCCTTCACATGCGCATGCACGCACATTTACGCGCGTGCACACAGACGTACCCGCACACACAAACACACATACGCACACACACGCACACACACGCACGCACAAGTACACAATGCATGCACGCATGTACGTACACAACCGTATACACACGCACACAAACACACATACGCACACATACACACACATACACACACGCACACAAACACGCATGTACGAGCACGCACACACACATGCACACGCACGCACACGTACACGCGCACACGCGTGTGCACACGTGTATAGGTGCAGCTCAGAGGGCCAGTAGGCCCTCGCATAAGCTCGCATTGGGGTTTGATAATGAAGTGCTGCCCCCCTTGCATTGTGGTTTATGAACTTAAACCTCGCATTCGTTACGGTACCTTACGATATAATCATACTTTGCAAGTCGCTGCCTGAAATATTCTTGTTTGAAAAAGCACGGTCTTCTGGTACCGTTGCAGTTTTGGTCTGCACAACTCATAGAGATGATCACCACGCTGTACAACGCACCTCGGTAGCATGCACACACACATACACACTAACACACATACGCACACACACACATGCGCA
>Ga0307942_1003400_pt1 | contig 12875 bp, 13 predicted proteins | sample OrgLakmetagen175_FD_201846 | JGI IMG/M metagenome (GOLD analysis project Ga0307942, IMG submission 201846) | Saline water microbial communities from Organic Lake, Antarctica - #175 | ecosystem: Environmental > Aquatic > Non-marine Saline and Alkaline > Saline | place: Antarctica: Organic Lake...
AAGTCCCATGCCGGTATTATTGGTAATGAACATGCCGACGCCCTTGCTAAAAAGTCAGCCACCACCTACTCCGACATTGCAGACACCTCCATCAGAACAGCAGGCCCTGAGGGAAATCCCTTCTACAAAATCCACTGGCTTGCAAAAGAAGACATAGAATACCAAACACAAACCCATAATCATACCCATACAACAAACATGGCCCATTCTCCTCCCCCAAAGCTTTGGTACCTACCAAACCACCGTGACGCCCTTCAAGCACACATGCACCTTCTCCATAAACTGGGATATGCCAAAACTGAAGCAAACTACCATGCGTACTACCAGACCCTCATAAAGGACAGCACTGCCAATGGAGCCATTAGCAACGCTTACCAAAAATCATCCGATGTCCCTGTAAGACCAAATGTATCATTATGAAATACAGAACATGCACCCTATATACAGAACAGGCACCCTATATAATCAAAAACATGCGGTATTATTCAAACTCTCAACAAGTCAAACTTGCCCCCTCTGCCCACAAGTAGACAGTGCCCTGCACATCCTCTCTGGGTGCCAACACACGCAAATAAGGAACACGATCACCGAAAGACACATCTTAGCATGCCGCATGATCTTTTAAGGCTATCAGCAAAACAGGCTCCTTAGGATCATGCGTTGTCTCCATAGACATAGGCAGCAACGAACGGATGACCATGCAAAATCTCCAGATTCCTAAAACAGCTGAAAGTAGAATTGTTCCCAAATGGCTCTTCCCACCCCGCTTCCCAGATAAAGACAGATTTACCTCCAGCCGCCCAGATGTTGTGCTGGTTACTCCCACCGCTACAAAAACACATAACAACAAACTAATGAAGGGGGGGTGGGTTCTTCGAAGTGGCAGGGGGCAATTGAGGGAGACTGGGAGCACCTCAGCAGCACCGCCAGCCACTAGTACAGCCACCAACCCCAGACAGCACCGACCTGAAGACCTCAACAAAACTCGGCGTGACATCCACCTCGTCAAGATCAAGTACTGTGAAGACACCCGACCTCAGAACCAGCTGAGCGCCGCAAAGGAACAGCACAAAGACCTTTGCAACATTCTCCAAGGAGCCTCCGTTACTCTCCACATCATCCTTTTGGGTGTGGGGGGGCACCATCTACAACACTCACACTCTGAAGCCTTTCAAGGAACTGGGTCTCGATTCTCAAAGAGTAACGAAGCTTGCCTCCAAGCTCCATGTACACTCTGTGAACTTTGCTGCTAAACTTGTCCATACCAGACGTGCCCTTTCCAGTACTGTTATCAACTCTCATCAGGAGCCGGTTGCAGGCAAAGCCTGCAACCCTCCTGATCCCCATTGATTTTTCCTTTCCTTTTCACAGAGGAGCTTTACGGTACTCGGTACCAAAGTGGCTCCTTTTCCTTAATTAATGTGGGGAGTGGTTTTCACTGCCTGCGCAGTTTTTCTATTCTTTCACCCAGAGCACCAACTGAAGTGTTTTTAGTATGTTATTAAGGTTTTGAAGTCCCCATAAGAAATAAACTTCGTTGCAAAGGAAAAAGTGAATACCCAGGTTGATGAGATGCAAATTGATATGATGTAGCCTATGGCAAGCAATAAATTAAGGACAGGAGCCCGACAATGCATTCTGTCCTATCAGATTAATGAGCTACCAGAGCATGCTAAGGTAGGTCATCTTGCTGTAGTTTAGAAGAGCTAAAACTGATCAAATGGTGTATGAGTAGTTAGTCGCCCCTTAAATGCTAAGAAAAGCATGTCAGGTAAGTAAAAACTTACCAGAGGTTTTGTGCCGATTCCTTGTGTACGATTGTCCCACTCCGCCACGCGAGGTGCTTTCACTGCGGCACTGATAAGTAACCAGCCACACACAAACGTGCAACTAGTCGTGCAGCAGCAAAAGGAGCACGTCAATTGCAGGTGTAATTGCATATTTGTCGCTCAAAGAAAAACCTTGGTATGCCTCCCCTGCGTGCAGTCCCGTCCACCTTCGTAATGACATGTCCTCCTGCAATCGACAATCAACCATGAAATTGACCTCACTATGCTACGTAGTGAGTCAACCTGCTGAGTATGTCTAGCCGTGATTTAGGCGTTTGCAGGGCGCGCCCAGCAGCAGGCATGTAAGTGCCTACTTGTTTTCGCACTGATGTGTCTTAGGAATTCTTATTAGCCCATGCCTTCATCCGCGAGTCCACCCTAGCAATACGTTTGCTGAAAAGTACCACATACGCACATACGGCATCACCACTTGATTACCTTATTTATGCGAGCCGCCACAAAAGCGTTCAACATTATAATCAATGATACGAGCAATTTCCAAGTTACAACGTTAACCAAAACACACGTACATACTTTGATAGGTGCCAGGGACGTCTGTAGCATTGTCTGTCTCGGCATTTCTTGAAATATTCTGCTGCCGGCGCAGACTGGGGTCTGTGACCTGATGAATCGTGTAGAGGCCTCAGGCGGCTATGACATGATGATGACAAGATCTAAACAATCCCGCAGGCGGACATACCTTTCCTGTCTCACTTTGGTTGTTGTTGGGGTCCATGCAACGTGTGTAATCTTCACAGGAGGAGCAGATTTTATGAAGGTATTTAAAAGTCAGGTCAAATACTTGTTCACCTCTTTTATAGAGTGGGAAAGAGGCTGGACCTACGTGCCTGCGTTCATGAAGAATTTGCATCCGACGTGAATACCTAACCTTCTTTGTGTGCTTCTACGAATGACATGTGCTTCTACGAATGACATGTGCTCTGCGAGCTATTTGTTAAGAAAGTTAGTTTTCAAATTGTTATGTTCATATTATCTCAAGGAGAAAAAGGTTTGACGTTGACCATTTGATAAAAACTCATGGCAACACGGTCACCTTTGCAGGATGCAGAGGCACGGTGAGTTGTTGTTACACAACAGGCACACACACCCTCTCTCTCATACACACCCTCCCTCTCGTACACGCGCACGCGCACACACACACACACACACACACACACACACACACACACACACACACACACACACACACACACACACACACACACACACACACGCACACGCACACGCGCGCACACACACACACACACACACACACACACAAGCACACGCACGCACACACACACACACACACAAGCACACGCACGCACATACATACACACACATAGGGTCAGAGCTTTGACTAGAGAGGTTGGAAGTCTGAGGGAGGATTTGCGCAGGGAAACGAAGAGGAGAGAGCGTGCTGTGAGCCAGGTGAAAAGCCAATCCTACATAAACAGGCTTGCACGATCCAGCATTGACCGAAGTTCTGGGACCGCATAATATGTCTGTACTTTGCATGTGTTAAGGACGCACCATGTCCCATGCTTGCAATTCCGTGGTGGACTGTCACATCCAGTTGACCGTGCGCATTACAGGTCATTGCATCCCAAATCGGCAGAGCAGCTCCGCGTGTATGTGCGTGTGCATCATCCATGCAAGCATGAACACACTGCAATGCATCCATTGCAGAGCCAAGAAGCTGAGGACACTCGCAGCAGTACTGAGCACAGACTCCACGAGCTGACATATGCCAACCGCAAGCTTGCCGCAGAGGTGGAGGCAGCACATGCTGCAGCAAAAGAAGCAGCAGAAAGAGACAAGCGCGCATTGCGTATGCTGAGGGAGGGCTTGGCTGAGGTGTGTGGATGGTTAAAGCAAATAGCTAGGTGAAAAATTGCTTACTTGTTCCTGCAGCACTGCAGATTTGTCTGCTGTTGTGTGTTCATGACAATTCATTATATACTATATGCTGTTGTTAGGGCCGATGTGCAGATCTAGGTCAAGCTTCTGCAGCTATGCAGGCACGCACATGTTCATGTTGCACAATATAAACAGACTTAGAGCCCACGCTTTCCACCCTTCCTATCTCAATAAGCTCATCATCCATGTGCACGCCACACACACACACACACACACACACACACACACTCACACACACAACACACTCACTCACACAGGTGGAGGGGGCAGTGGCACAACGAGCGGAGCGTGGCAACCTGCAGCTGGCCTCTGTGTTTGGCCACATCAACATGCTACGGGCAGAACTGCTAGGTTGCGAGCCCTCCGGCATGCCAGTGCTCCCCCATTGCTTGGCCAATACAGTGGGTTGACCAAATTAGTGGGCGTTGTTGGGACACTGCACGTTCAATACCTATGCTTTGTTGTCTGATAAATTGGCAGGAATATATTGGCAGGAAGGTTATCCGTTGCCCACTTGGCAGGGAGGTGGTCCGTTGCCCACAGTTTCATTATCTTACAAATGCCTTTCCAAGCATTTTTTAATGCACGCTTTGTCTGACGGGCCAGGACCTAGATTTCAGCGAAGAACTATAGAATACAGGCATGACACGGGTAATAAGGGTTGGTCACAGACATGTTGATTAAAAACAGACATAGCATGAGTATGACGTTCATGCTTCAAGCCTCTAAGAATTGACCGTCATTCGCCCTGCTCAAATATTTGACCAGACTTTTTGCCACGACTTCATGCAAGCAAAAGCTGCAGGCACCAACAGTTCATTCCATGCCAAATGCCTTCAGGTTACGCACACCATGGCTGACATGATAAGATCACTGAGTGTGTTGAGCGATTTACTCACGAATTCACCTGATGTTGAAGAGCGAGCACAACCTGCACTTAATGGTATGTATGTAGCGTTTCAGATGAATTAATAGGATGGAGTTATGTGCTGACTTGACTGGCTGTGAGCATACTAATTAAATTGCCTGGCTTTCTGCCTCTTTCTCGGTTGAACCGCGCCGACACTATGCTGTCCTTTGTCCAGCCACAAGGAACGCTTCCTATGTCATTTTGGCACGTGGTTTTTTCCTCTGTGTCATCCGTAGGCTCGATGCTTTTAAAGAATGCCAACCGCTAATACATGTTCCACATGCATATGCCATATGTAAACATGCAAATTTGGCCACAACCGTCCAATCGGAGGCCCCTGAGGCTAAAAGACTTTGTGCATGCCATGCCGCATACAAAATACTTGTGGCTCTGACCAGCTGCATGTCAGGCCAGCCCATACAAAGAAGGCCCAAGCACCAAGCACCTAGGACGTTATCAGCGCAAGAGATGATGATGGCAGCCATCAACGGCCTTCTTCTTCTGTAATGCTACGTAGGTCTGCATCGCAAGGGCACGGGGCAGCAGGAGCCTGTTGGGTCCTCAATGGCAAAGGTGCAGGAGGCAGGGGCAGCACAGCTGGCAACCAGCCGCAAAGGAGCAGCAGCACCTGTCAAGTTGGACATGGAAAAGGAGAAGCTGCGGGACGAGGTGCGGATTGAATACGAAAGATGGTGGTGGAGTCAATATTCAAGTCCTCATATCGGACTTGCAGCCTTACGGGCAAGACCTGAAGTCTCTTGTGTGCTGGTGTGCAGCTGGTTAGTTGTGACTGTGATATGATGGTGAAGCACCCTGCAGACCTGCAAGGCTTTCCAAAGTAGAAGATGTGTTTTATTTGTTTTGCAGCAATTCCTTTCATAAAAGAGCACTTGTACATAGTGCAGTTTGTGATCGCTAATTTGAGATGATTCAACATGTGTCATGCAGGTTCACCGTCTGCGTGTGCAACTGCGCACGTACATGGAAGATCAATCCAGCACTGCCAGTGCCTCAGCACTTGCTCTCCAAGTCCAGCTCAGGGACCACGCTGCAGCAGCAGAGGCAGTTCAGGTGTGAGCTTGTGCTCAGGCAGCACGCATGTTTCCATGAGCGCTATTAGTTAAAGTTGGTAAAAAACGAGCAGGCCAGGCCGGCAGGACACATGTTTCCATGTGCATTTTCGCTGAAGGCTTTAGAATTCTTGGTTGGAAAGCACGCTGGTGTTTGGACAGGCAAGTAGCAGAATGCTCCCCAGCCCCGACAAACAACGGTTTGGTCTTGCAAGTCCCGTTGTGCTGCACCATGGTGTAGAAACTTGGAAAGAGGCATGCTTGGTCCTTCTTGGGCGTGCCTGTTTACCTCTTTTATCTAGGGTGACTTGGTTTTGAGTTTTGCATTAACTGTCGTCTGTATAACCGAATTTCTCACTGCCAAACTATTTGCACTCTGCAGGCTGACCTAAAGATGCAGCTCAAGGAGCGTGATGCTGACGTGAAGGCGCTGCAACTCCAGCTGCAGAAGCACCTGCACCACAAGGAGGTGGAGACAGAGGGGGTGCATGCACAGCTGCTTGCTAGGTTGCACGAGCAGGTGCGTAAAGAAGTGACACTGAGATAGTGAGCGGTCTTTTTGTGGGCCAAGACTCCCTTGTACTCTTGTGGTGGCTTTAGTAGAATGTGGAAAAAGTGTCGACGTGGACATGCAAGTGGTTGCACTATTTTTGTTTGGAGTGCAGCTCTTTGCTTCTTTTAGTATCTTGCATGCTGTAACGTGGCCCGTCACCTTTTGTCGTTTATTTCCAGTAGGAAAGTATGTGCCCTGCACGCTTCATTCGTAGGCCACTGAAAAGGACGCCTTGCACATTGAGCTGGAAGCCCTGCAAATCCATTTGGCGGCAGCAGAAGGCATCTGTAAGGAGGCCACAGCCGCTACTGATGCTCTGAGTGGCGAGGTGGGCTGAGCTAGCACATTTTTGAGGCTGGCCAGGACTATGTAATGTGCAGGATGACATGTTTAGCAGGGGATATATCTAATGCATGACGGTCTTGATGCCATTTTGGGAATCATGCTCAATGGAAGCAGATTTTTACAGACATGCAGCCGTGCATTGCCTTGTGGATCTAAGGGAGGCAGCTTAAAAACGAAAGCAATGCAAAGAAGCCCTCTCCCCACAGTATTTCAGAGGCCTCACAATGCTGTGTAAATTTAGGGAACGATTTAAAAAGGGTCTGCATGCAGAGAAGCTCCCTCGTATTGTTCAGACACAAAATCCATTTTAGAGGAGATTTGTCTGTTTACGATGTGTAGAGCCCTAGGATGAGCAGAGGTCTGCAAGGATGGCGTGGTTTGTAGGCACTGGTGCACCTTGCTCTTCCAGTGTTGGTGGTTTCCAGGTGCAACTACTATTTTTGGTGCATCTAAGCAGGTTATCTTTCATTAAAGCAGCTTGCGTGGTTTTAGCATCCGAAACAAAACAAGCACTATTCCTGTGACTTATTGTGTGCATTCCAAACTGTGTATATTGCTGCACAAACAGGGAACAGACCCTGCAACTGCTGTGTACGCCTGACTGAGCCTTTTGGTGCTGCTGGCCATGTAGGTCCACGTGCAGGTGGCACGAGCACAGGAAGCAGAGTCTGCTCAAAAGGAATTGGAGGCACAATTAGCAAAGCAGGCAGCGGAAGCACAGGTAGGATTTGCATTGCTAAGGAGTTATTGCAGTATACGAGTATATGGTATCTGCATGCAAGTTTCTGCGCCAGGTAAGGGATTAGGCTGCCAGCCACCTAGGATTTTTGTTGCCACAAAAGTCCTACTCTCTAAGCATTGTTTACTCGAGTCTGATTGAATTGCAGCGCAGAGGGGGAGTGTTACAAATTGCATTAACAAATGAACAAAAACAATGGCCTCGCATATTACATATGAGCATATTTCCCTTAATCGATGTGGGGAGTGGTTTTCACTACCTGCGTCGTTATTCTTTCACATGAGCATTACAACAAACTCATTTAGAAGCTGAACGCCTAAACACACATGCAAACACATGTAAGGACACAAATATGCACGGCATGCGATGCGTGCTGCTGGGTATCAGAGCTGCACAGTGCGCTCTGTGCCATGAAGTAATTCCTCAAGAGCATGCAAACTCATTTGTGAATGCTTCTAAATACCACAGGCTGCACGTCTTGAGGTGGCAGAGCTGCACCGCGCGCTCCAAGCCATGGGGCACGAGGGTAAAGAATTGAGGGCAGAGCTGGAGCGCATGCACGAACGGTGAGCCTGCTATCTTGTCATCTTGGAGCAAGTGGGGGCTGCATGCCTTCATCGCTGAATGAGTTGTCTGAACTTCCCCAGCAATATTGTGTATTACAGCACGGCTGCACCTTGGGATTGCCTAGAAATGGTTTTGTCTCTAGTCGTAATGAATGCTGCATGTTGACCTTGCTGAGATGCAGCCAGGCACATATATCTCTGCTCATGTTTTGATCAACCACACGTGTGACATGCAGGCTACACACAGCAGAAGCGGCGGTGGCAAAAGATGCATCCTCGACAGAGGAACTGCGTGCCAGGCACAATGAAGCCTTGGAACATGTGCGTGTGGGATTAAGCTTATGTTAAAAGGTTGGCAGGTAGAAACCGGGCGTAAGACACAATGCCAGACCTTGCCTGGAACATAACATCTAGAATCCTAGCTTGATCTATAATTTGGTGCACCTGGCCGTGTTTGCAGGTCCGTGCATTGCAGCAGAAAGTGGCCCTCTTGCAACATTCTAAAGCATCCGCTGAACAAGAGCTGGAGCGAGCACAGGTGGGCTTAAATGGGCTTTGGTTGAATGCCCTGTCTTGCGCGCACTCTGTGTCCACCTGACAAAGGCCTTATCATCAAAGCGAGTGCTGTTTGCAACGTTGCAATAACGAATGATAGGGGGTGTCTCCCTGAATGGCCCACCCCTTAGCTGAGCCAAACAGTCCCTATGAGCCAATTTTGCCCAAATCTCCCTTTTCCCTTCACCACTTTGGGACCTGAAAGTTGCGTTGTATAAGCTCATACGAATGTAGAATTGCAATAACCAATATCATTGCTCACAGACTGCACCAATCCATGCCCTTTAATTTTATTTTTTTTTATCATTCACCCCGCAACTCTGGTGTAAAAGTGAGGGTGTGAAATGGGGCCACAAAAGCCCTTGCCAAAATTGCTGCATGGAAGGGGTCAAACAATTTCATCAAAACCACCCAGGCTATAGATGGGCTCCATTATAATTCAAAAATAAGCTTTATTTAACCCCCAACTCTGAGAGCAAAACCTGGCTGAAACTTTTCTCTTTTCCCCCTGTGTCCCTTGTGTGAGCGCCCTCCCACTCGCTGGCATTCCCAGTACCCCTGTCCAAATTTGACATTGCAGCATTGTTATATAATATTTAGAATGCTTATATCCTGAAGCAGAGGTCGATGAGGGCAACTTCAGAAATGTACCTTTTCCCTGCCAAAGTGGGTGCAAATTACGCACCGGGCCCCACAGAACCCCTCAGAATGCCAAATTTCCAGCAAATGTCAATGGTTTAGGTATAAAATCAAGTACCTTGCATTCCGATGAGGTATAGGGGGCTTTGAATTGGGTGGAGAGCTAAGTAAGACTGGTTTGGGGGGGTTGTTCATGGGGACAGCCAGGGATTATGCCATTTTAACAAGGCACAAAAGCTGAATGCTGGCAACAACTTATGGTTTGCCTTTGCTCCAGTAAGCTCAATCCCAGCAGGTAATAAATTGCAGTCTGCATGGCCTGTGTGAGTGATGAATGTGAACTCTATGGTTTGATTTCACCTTGCTCCTCTGGTACGCCATCCGCCAGGTCCTGCTGGCTGACCGCAGTGCATCGCTCGCTGACCACCAAGCTCAGCTGGCCAGCCAGGCCGACCACCTAGCCTCCCTGCAAGCCACCATAGCCGCCCAAAACGCAGACATGACCAGAGCTCTCAGCCTTGTCACACAGGGGCACCTGCCCACTCGCAAGCACCACTCCCCTGCCCCTGTAGCACAAAAGCAAGCTCTGCCGGCCTCCTGTTCTCTTGCGTCTCCTGCTAGCCTCTCTCGGTCTCCCCCCGCTGGATCCCTGGCCCTGCAGCTGTTCCCCTCCCAACATCGCCTGCCACCCTCCTCACAGCACGAGCAAACAGCAGACCTCCTTCCTTCCTGCAAGTCCTCCTCCCCAGGCCCCATCAACAGAGATCAGGCTGCACATCACCAACACCAGATCAGCAGTTGCAGCAATCGACTTGACCAACCAAATCCTCAGCAGGAGCTGCAGCAATTGCTGCAGCTGCAGCAGGAGCGCAGTCTTCAGCTGGCCCAGCAGCGTCCCTTATCACCAACACCACCGCCGCCCTGCTCTTCACCTGCTCCATTGGGCAAACCTGACCATAGTGGCGTATTTACGCTCTCAAGGCACACCATGCCTACCCAGCACACTGACGCCGACTGCCGACCTGATGCCTGCACCCTCCAGCCTCTACCACAAGTACTGCACTCAGGCACAGCAAGAGGAACAGATCACCTGCTGGCCCTACAGTCTAACCAGGCAGACAGACAGGGCAGCAACCACAACCAAAGCAGCCACCCAGGCAGCGGTATGTCAGCAGCTAGCAACAGCAGCTTTTGCAGAGGAAGGAGCAATCATGGGAGCGGCAAGGAGAACCTCCCAGTCCCAGCCTCTGCTGACTCAAGCATCTTCAGCAGCAGCAGGCATGACAAGAACTCTACTGCACACATGCATCGTAACCTCTGTCAGCCTGCACCTGCACTCTCCCCCCTTGAAAAGGACCCACAGATCAGCAGCATAATCAGCAATGCAGGCAAGGGTGGCAGCTTGCACGAAGCCAGAGATGCTGTAAAAGCGTGCCACAATAAGCCAGACGGCAAGCCAGACCTGCACTCCCTGGTAGACCAACTGCGTAGCGGCAGGGCTGCCCAAAGCGCACAACACAGCATTAAAGGGGCTAGATCGGACAGTTGCAGCTTCTTGGATGGAAGGGATAGCAGTGGGCTGCATGGTGAGGGCATGCAAGGGAATCAGAGGGGCAGCAGCAGCAGCAGCAGTGGGGGTGGCTTTGGCAGTGTCAGTGTTGCAACATCTTCAACCAATCAAAGTGGGAGCGGTGGTGGCAGTGGGACTTGGGCAGGTCAGGATGCATCCTGTTTGACGACAGCACGGGCCATCGCAGCTCGATTAAGGGACAAGGACGATGCTAGCAAAAGGCTTGCTGAGAGCCAACAACTTTCCTCTCGAGTAGCAGCAGCAAGGGCAGATGGGGGCCGGCAAGGTGGTTCAATGCACCCTGTCTCCTCCTGCTCCTCCTCCTCCTCCTCCCCCTCCCCTGGCCCTACAGGCCACCCACAAGCAGCTAGGTTGGGACAGGTGAGGGGCTAGAACTTGGTGTTGCAGACTCGTCATCTTACAGGTTGCCGATAAGATGTTCTTTTGCTGCTTCTCGACCTGCGAGGTCGCTAGATAGAGATATAGATGTCACATTAGCCATGAGCCATGAGTGCTACCTCGGTATTCTTACTCAACTGAGGTGCTTTTTTCCCCTCTGCGACTCTTTTTTGCTTTCCTAGATGATCGGCGTCAACAGAGCAACCGCACTAAAGACCTGCCGTTCTGGATTCATAATCTGAATGAAATGCATTTTTTACGAACATCGTTGCACCTGTAGAACCTTCAACAGCCTGCGAGGAGTTTCAGCTTTAAAGCCCAAAAGCAAGAAGTAGCACGTGCGGAGGATGTAACCAACAGCAGCGCAGATAGTCAGCAGGTGAGCTACTAATTCTTTCAGGCAATGGGAATGCTTGCATGTGATCTGGCAACGTAATATAGCTATGAGAAGGGACCAAAAAAGTTGTTACCTTCTTCACCTTGCAATCTCTTGATAGCATTAGTTGGCAACCGAAAAGGAGGAGGAAAGAAAAGTTTATCAAGGTAGCGAGAATCACTCCCTACATTTATTAAGGAAAAGGAGCCACTTTGGTAAGGAGCACAAGTCCTCCATCATAAAGAGGGGGGGGGGTATTAATGGGGGTCAGGAGGGTTGCAGGCTTGGTCTGAAACTGGCTCCTGACGAAAGTTGATAACAGTACTGGGAAGGGCACGTCTAATAGGACAAGTTTACTAGTATAGTTGACTGTATATGGCAAGAAAGCGAAATGAACGCGTAGCATAGTAAGAACACCGCAAAAGAGTATCGCTGGTATGACCTTGTAAATCCGACACTTGCTCATTTCAAAATTGTTTTCGTACCAACAAAGAAAAGCTTGCGGCAGGTTTTGACACGTACAAATTTACAATGTGCATTGCAGAGCGAGGACTTACTGCAGCATATGAACAGCCTGCGCATCCTTGACCAAGAAATAGAGCTGCTTGGAGCGTCCCTGGCTGCTGCAAGCAAGGGAGGGTGATCTGGCCAAAAGGGGTTAGAAAAGCAGATTTAGATGAGATGGCACTCATTGTTTTGAGTTGAATTGTACTGTTGCTGCAGCAGAAATCATGCTACTCTCAGGCTTGCTAGTTCCATGCTATAACTTTTTAGTAAGGGTACGTCAGGAGGCGCCAGTAAGCATTACTTTTGGACGGCATGTACAAGTTTCGATAAAAAAAATATAAATAAATATATACTTGGAATCCTCACGTCGAGAGCTTTTGATTGGTATATGTGTGGGTCCAATCGGAGGGGGGGGGGTCAGAGTTTTCCGGGCCCCCCCTCCAAAAAATTACTGGGCCACTCCTACGGAATTTTAAATATATCATCGGAATCCTCAGCTCAAGCCCAGTCGATTCGCACCCTTTTTGAGCAAATTGGGTTAAGGGGGGGTCTGTGGACATGTCAAAAAGTCAAAGGCACACGCGCTCGGGTGCAGGCCGCGCGGGGTGAATCAAGCCAATGAAGCAGCAATTTACCCCAAATTTACCAGATTGTGCCAGCATGAGATAGTCAGTGGATTTCTGATGAAATGGGAGCAATGTGGGACTGTGCAAGCCAGTTGTGGGTGCCTGGTAGTTCACGTGCATGGGCGTCCGTATCTCAGTTTTTGCCCCATAACTCTGCAACACTTCAGTTTCAGGTCTTGATGAGTATGCAGATGGATGCCTATTTGAAAAAAGGAGCAGGCAGATTGGTACCCTTTTTGTCCGGGTGGGGTCATTGGAAGGGGGGTTTAGG
>Ga0307942_1003402_pt1 | contig 12874 bp, 14 predicted proteins | sample OrgLakmetagen175_FD_201846 | JGI IMG/M metagenome (GOLD analysis project Ga0307942, IMG submission 201846) | Saline water microbial communities from Organic Lake, Antarctica - #175 | ecosystem: Environmental > Aquatic > Non-marine Saline and Alkaline > Saline | place: Antarctica: Organic Lake...
ACACACACACACACACACACACACACACACACTCACACACACACTCACACACACACACACACACACACACACACACGTGCGCACACACGCACACGCACACACACACACACACAAACACACACACACACACACACACACACACACACACACATACACACACACACACATTCAACCATACACATGAGTAGGGTTGGCCAGAACCATAAATGTATTTACTTACGATGTACCTATGTACGGTATTTTTTGGCAGGGGAATCACCAAATATATGGTCATAGACAGTGTATATACTTGGTATACGGTTCTGGCCAACCTAATACATAAAATATAATCACGCGTGTACACACATCCATGCCTCCATGCACGGTGGCTGTAGCGCACACATGTAGGCGTAACAATTGCATAAATTGTTCGAACAATGAAAACCCGTTTTTGTAGTTTATAGTGATCATTCCTGCACCACATAGATGCATGCGCACTCTCACTCATAGACACATGCACAAACACACATATACATATACAGTACATACAAAATGCACACACTCACACACAGATACACATACACACAAACGTTCACAAATACACCTGCTCTATCTACGTGCTCGGCATATAGGTGGGGGAGAAGTACCAGCATAAGTTCATTGAAGTACAGCAGGCCTACGAGACGTTGAGTGATCCAGCAAAGAAGCGGGAATATGATCTGGGGGGGGGCGGAAGCAGCTTTAGCAGCGGGGGATACAGGCGCACCCAGTATACCTACACGGTAAGGGTCTAGCACTGTGTGAAGATGTGTCAAAGTGTGAATACATGTTACATGTGTACATGTGTATTATTTAAGTTAGTGTGTGTGCTCAATGGGTACAGTCAGGTTACTGCTAAGCAAAGGAGGATTTGTTGGATTTGTGGAATGTGAAGTGATATTACTGACTGTGTTGCTAAAGCAACTGCAAAGCCTGTTTTTTGATGTCGTTGTTGGGTGGTACTTCTGGAGACGGGGGCTTAAAAAAGTGTGCTGGTACTCCTCTAACTCGTAGGGTCAGTATGGCTGTTTTTACGGCTTGATTTCTTGATGTGGTCTGTTCATCCTTGTTTCTGCACAACAATACCTTCCATACTTGTGTGATACTGCTGCTGCAGCAGCATAAGCAGTTGCATACTTGTGTTTGCTTGCGTTTGTCCTGTAGAATCTGCACACGTGCGAACACACTCAGCTAACAGTGTGATACATTAGAACGAAACGCGCATGCATGCTCACAAGCTCACACACACGCACACGCACACACACTCTAAAGCTCACACACACACTCTCAAGCTCACACACACACACACACATACACACACACACACACACACACACACACACACACACACACACACAAACACACACAGGGGGGATGGGGGAACGCGTACAGTGGATTTGGGCAACAAAGGTAACCATCTCATCGTTCTTGTGTTTTATTGTAAAATGTAGAAAGTGTAGTGCAGCCCTCGTTCCTTTTGGGCATACCTTCTGATTTTTATATGCCATATGTATATACTTTATGACTCGCTCAACACATCCATACTCCCACATGTCCGTTGCAACTTTGATTGTATCACTCTCCAGCCATAAAACACGTCACACGTTTCTTCAAAGCCAAGTGTATTTGGCTCTTGTACAATTCTGCTTCAATGCTGGTCCTCCTGTGTTCTCCTCTCCAACCATGCTGACCACGCGGTCTCTCTCTTCAAGTTACGATTGTTTTTTGCTCACATTCGCCAAAACACGACAAGAGCCCACCCTTTCCCCACAACCCCAGGCGAGCTTACGACACTTCTTTTGACGACATCTTGCCTAGTGACACCACGCTGCTCACGTCTCTGAACATGAAGCAGCTCATATTCCAAGGCAACACTCCGTGGATGATCCAGGTAGGGGTGTTTGGTGTGTGACTGACAGGTGCTTGCGCAAGGACACCACGCTGCTAACGTCCACGAACAAGCAGCAGCCCGTTATCATTCTTCACTTTACAACGCGGTGGCTGCTTCAGCTCATTCCGGTGGTGAACGTGTTGAAAGGTGGAAGCCAGTCAGTTTTCTGGTCGGTAGGGAGGAGGAAGCAAAGGAACAGAAAGGACCTCCTGGGAGCTATACAAACTACACATCGTAATCGTGAGAGCACTCGCAAGTCTCGGAACCACCCTAAGAAGTATAAATAGGGTTGGACAGGTGCCAGCACGAATAGGCTAGCTGTAGGGTGCCATAAGCAGCGGCCGTGAGGACATAAACAAGTAATAGTAGGGTAGAGTAGGTACTAGCACGACGAGGGTTGCATAATGATACTACAAGCAGCGGCTGCCAGTACATAAAACATAAACAACGAGTGCAAACAGGGTTGGGTAGTTTCAGGCACGACTACAGTACAGGCACGACTAGCAGTACAGGCACGACTAGCAGTACAGGCATGACTAGCAGTACAGGCACGACTAGCAGTACAGGCACGACTAGCAGGGTACAGGCACGACTAGCAGGGTACAGGCACGACTAGCAGTACAGGCACGACTAGTAGGGTACAGGCACAACTAGCAGTACAGGCACAACTAGCAGTACAGGCATGACTAACAGGGTACAGGCACGACTAGCAGTAGGGTACCGCTAGCCGCTAGTTGCCAGTACTAGAAGCGGCACAGCAGGGTTGAATAGCAAGTAGGGTGCCATTGAGGTGGTGGGCCAGCCTTGTAATGACCCCAAACCTTTTGGTGCTGATCACGTGAGCTGTGTGGTGTCAGACACACACATACACATACACACCAGCTCAAACGTGCAAACAATTCCTCACACACATATAGCACAAGCGCTAACACACACAAACACCTGCACCTACACCCGCACCCCTTCAGCTCTACGCAGAGGACAGCCCTGCCTGCCGCTCCTTCTCCCCCATTTGGGAGGCACTGAACAAGGCCATGTCCAAATCAGGCAGTCCGTGGGTTTCGCTGGGCAGGATCAATTGGAGGAACCAGCGCAACCTGGCCGCCTGGCTCACCAATGCACAGGTGGGGGCTGTGTGTGTGCTCCGTGCATGCAAAGGACTGTGTGTGCTCCGTGCATGTAAAGGACAGTGTACTCTGTGCATGTAACGGACAGTGTGCTCTGTGCATGCAAAGGACAGGCTTTGGGTGTTCTAGGTAGGCCGGGGTTAGTTGCAAATATTACATACTGTGTGCTCGTCTGCATGAAATACTTAGGGTGTGGGCCAGATTCATTTGCATCTTACAAACTGTGTGTGCTCATATGAATGGATTGCTTAGGGTAGGTCAGAATAATTTGCATCTTACATACGTACGGCATACTGCAGGGAGTGGTGCTCACTGCGTGGCTGTAACTAGCCTTTTTTTACCTCTGTATTTGCTGCTTCACTTTTGGCACCAGCCAACTTAATCCAAAAGCTCACCTGTACGCAAGTCACATGTAAGATACACTTGTGTGGAGTTTGCTTGCAACCTCTTTGCTGCTCCAAAGGCTCACCTGTACTAGCTTAAAATAGTCAATTGTAATCAGGCTGAACAAGGAAGAAGAGGGCTATGGACTCATAAAGTCCTACTCACTGGCCCCAAAGGTTTTGCTGCTTCAACTCAACATACGCACACACACATGCAGACATTTAGACACACATACACGTACATTCACACACATCTCACACAACACACTAGCACACATACACACACATGCAGTTCTCGGGCGGAGACATAACAGGGAACCAGCTGCCCCTTGTGTACGGTGTACCCAAGAACTGCATGGACCCCAGATGCTTTGTGAGGTCAGTGTACTATTTGTGTGGCAGTTGCGGGGTGATGAGGCAACTCAGCTTAGCAGTGTTGTGCACGCGTTGTATGGGGTCAGGGTGGGTGTGTGTTGTGCACGCGTTGTGTGGGGTCAGGGTGTGTGTGCGTGTGTTGTGCACGCTTTCTGTGGGATCAGTGTGTGTGTGGCAGTGAAGCTATTCAGCTTCTGCAATGTGTTGCACCTTTTTGTGTGAGGTCAATGTGGCACTGTGAGTCCTTGTGTGGGGTGTCAGCATATATATGTCTGAAGGGTTGAGAAGGGTGCTATGGACGTTGGGCAGATGGCACAGGTTTTCTATTGGGGGGTAAGCAGGTCTGAGGGGCACGAGCAAGATGTTTGTGTGTCAAGGTCCTGTTTTTATGTGAGGGATGCGTGTGCTGTAACCATAGGTTGAGTTGCTGCTTGCGTAGAAGGAAAGTGTTGGCTGCTCAAAGCCCCTTCGATTCATAGCAAGCACCCAGTGCAATAAAGCTTGATGCAATGATACGAAGAAAGAATCATTACATAGAGTTTAAGACCCTTGACTTTTTGGGGGAGGTTGTGTCTTGTTAGCGTGCTCCTTGCTCCTTGTGCACCATGATGTCATAAAACGCACGCAGTAGTTGCACTACTTGCGCTAAGGGTTTGGGGTGCACCACATTTGAGTACCATACTTTTCCCTACATTAGCTTTGGGTCACGCAAAAATGGTCACGCAAAAATAGGTACCGTACTTTTCGCTACATTTCCTTTAGGTCACGCAAATCTAGAGTACCGTACTTTTTGCCACCTTTCCTTTGGGTTGCGCAAAACTAGATGGTGTTGATCAAACATCTTTGACCCCATAATCATGAAGTATGTGAGGCATAAAATTATTCCTCCATGTTTATTAGGTGCAAGCATCGGCATGCTCTGTCAAGTTGGGGACTCTTGACGTGATGCTGCACGTACAGCAAGCCAACTCAGAAAGCCTGCATATTAATCTGTCATACCCTCTCTACAACCAACCTTGTCGAGAAAATGGAGGGGAAGGGGCATATGGTAAATTGATCATGCCAGATTCTATCATGGGATTCTATTCTTTTTTTGCAGGCCTCAATCAAAATACTCACATGCATACACACGTGTACACAAACACGCACACATGCACACAAACACGCACAAACACACACGTGTGTGCATACACGCATACATTTGCATACACACGCAGGTACTATGGTCCCTTGACGCTGCCAGCACTGCAAGACTTCGCGGCTACGAAGCTGCTGAAGCTGCCCGCCATTCAAAGTGTGAGCGCGGCAACGCTGGTAAGTCATTCGGGGGGGGGGGGGGGGGGATAGCTCAATTTGAAGGAACGATCTAGCTGGAAGCCTGTGTGTTGCTAATGCCGCCTTGTTGCTGTGTTGTGTCGCGCTGCCCTGTTGCTGCTGCCTGTTACAATGTATTGTTGCTGCCATGTTACAATGTGTATTGCTGATGCCGCCTTGTTGCTGTGTTGTGTTGCGTTGCCCTGTTGCTGCTGCCGTGTTACAATGAAAGCCAATCGTTTTAAGTCCAAGCCCTTTTGCCAACCGTTTTGAGCATGATTCAAGCCCCTATGCGCTTCGAGAGCACGCACTTTGTTTCAATTGTGTCTCAAACCGTGCAGGATGCTAATCTATACCAGGTGCTGAAATGCCCTCATCAATTTACAAACAATATAATCTCCCTTCACGTCCATGGCAACGTACCTCCAACAACATAAGCTTGACATGGACACAGTGGCTCGCTGGGTATTTATACACAAGCCTTGAGTCAACACCCAAAACAAGACAAGGGTGCTCCCAGCATGCCATTAATGCAAGGTCACTCATCCTTTGGACACCTTAACTCACTCATCCTTTGGCCCACCTTGGCTCACACTCTGTTTGGCCCACTCCAGCTCACTCATCCTTTGGACACCTTGGCTCACTCATTATTTGGCCCACCTATGGCTCACTCGTATTATAACCCATCTTGGCTCACTCATCCTTTGGACACCTTAACTCACTCATCTTTTGGCCCACCTTGGCTCACTCATCTTTTAGCCCATCTTGGCTCACTCATCCTTTGGACACCTTGGCTCACTCATTTTTTGGCCCACCTTGGCTCACTCATCTTATAGTCCATCTTGGCTTACTCATCCTTTGGCACGTCTTGCTTTTGTACACTCAAGAAGCGCCCAAGCAGCATGCACACCCTAAACCCTAACCAAGATGGGCTGAACCCTAAAAATGCACACCCTGGGAAATTACGACAAGGGTATTTCCAGCATGCACTGTCGTATTATCACTCATCCTTTGGCCCACCTTGGCTCACTCATCCTCTGGCACACCTTGGCTCGCTCATCCTTTGGCGCACCTTGCTCATTCACTTGGGAAACGCACACGCAACATGCACACATACACACCCTGGCAAATCAAGACCAGGTTGCTTGCCGCATACCATTATTGAACGGTCACTCATCCTTTGATGTACCACACTTGTCCTTAAGTAAATCTTGGCTTACTCATCTTCTAGCATACCCTACTCGTGCACGCAGGACGCTCTTAAGCAGTACGCACACCCAGGCAAAGTCATCGCCCTTGCGTTCTCTAAAAACGAAGGCCAGGGCTCCATTGCGCTCCGCACGCTGGCTCAGAAGCAACACGACATGATGCACTTTGCACGTGTGGCTGTGGGCGGGCCCAGCAGTAAGAAGGTACAGGGTTTGTGTGTGTGCCTGTATGTGTGTGTCGTGTGTACACGTGTGTGTGTGTGTGTGTTTGTGTGTGTGTGTGTGTGTGTGCTTTGGCATCCCACTAGTACACTGAGCTTTTTCCCTGCCCTTTTTTGGGTTCCAACTCATGATTCAGCAAGCAAGAGCTATGAGGGTGTCCCCTCGACCATTCTCTTTACAGTCTCTTTACAGTCTCTTGTCTTCTTCGTTTTTTACATTCTTTTACATTCCACATCACGCATGAGACGACATTTGTTGCTCATAAATAAAATTGGCCAGAACCGTATAAGTATAATTATAGGTATTATACGGTACAGTATATACGCCGTATAATACCAGAGGTTGTCAACTGGGGAAATGTCCAGATATGTGCCCTTTTTGCACTCGGAAGCCAGCCATCCACTATCCCTTTATCCGATTGGTACCATTTTTGCTTTAAATTGAAGCTGACCTTATGACTTACACGAGGATGTGCTTGGATTCATGTGGGTCGCTCTGTGTGCAAATTGGCAGGGCTGAAAGCCCACAGTGACCACCAAAACCCTAAGAAGGTGGCTTTGCATGGGAAAACAGCATATCTTGGCCTACATCCCCACTACTTGATCGTTTTTTGCAATGATATTTGTTTGTTACAAGGACACCATACCACCAGAAATCATGTGATTTGGAATGGTGGGTGGCCTGCTGTGAAAACTTTGTGGTGAAAAGTGGGGTTCACGCCACAGGCAATCAGACATTTTTACCAATACCAGCAACATTCAAGCTCAGGTGCTATCAGCAGCCCAGAGCTACTTCTGGGAACTGAGCTTGATTGTTGCCAGTCCCGGCCACCGTACTCAATTCACATTTCAAAAGTACCCCTGTTTGGGGCCTCAGATGACCACTTCTGTATAATACAGGGGGGGGGGGTGTATCTACGTACCGTATTTTCCATATCAGAAATCGATAGGTATTATACGCCGTATATACGCCGTATTTCCGTATAATAATACGGTGCAAAAGCGTACAGGATTGTGCACCCCAGACTCAGGTTCGAATCCCAGCAAGAACAGTCCTTTTTGCTCTTTGGGGTCATTTTTTTTCTTTGCAACTCCTTTAATTAAGCACTCCCTTTGCTTTCCACTTTCTTTAAATGCATGTTTTTGCATCAGTCACAATGTTTTATTGGTGGTTAGAATAGTTGGGCTTCTTTTTGCACGGGAAATGGCCGTTTTGGGGCCTTTTTGGCTTTGGACAAGCCTAGCCCTTCAAACTTTGATTTTTTGGCACAACTAAATTGGATACAGGTGTGCAGCTCTTCAAGAGCTACAAAATGAGCCCATTGTGATTTAAACCTGAAGGGTACCGATTTCTCCGTGTATACGGAATACGGTTTTATACAGTATATATGGTATTTGAAAAGGTGATATACGGTCCTGGCCAACCCTACTCATAAATCAATTCGGACACATTGTTGTATGTTGTATGTCATAGCGGGTGTGTGTGTATGTATGTATGTACGTATGGATTATGGATGGATGGATGGATAGAACAGAACCAGGTATCTTGAGGATAGCTACCGCTCAAAATCTTTAACCTTGTCCCTGATTTAGGCTCTTGGGTTGGGGTAGAGAGTCCATGCAAGGTGCATATAAAGCGGTCCTCTAGCATGTCGTAGTGTCAAGGCTGGCATTGCCTTTCTGTCCCCCTAGCTTGTTCCCCCTTAGCTCTCAGGCCCTCTACACAATAGTAAAATACAACTTCCCAAGCCTCACGAGTCCTAACCAACTAGCTTGTTCACTGTGATCTGAAATCATTTAACAAGGCATGTGGTACCCCTCTATACACAAACACATGCGCCAGCACATACTCACACGCACATGCGCAAACACATACACACACGCACATGCACGCTTACTTACAGGGTGCTGCAGGGTGGTGTGCCAAGGTCAGCAGTGCACTCTCTTCTTCAACTCTCACACGTACAAAACACGCACGCATGCAAATACACTCACACGTACAAAATACGCACACATGCGAATAAACAAATGTACTTTGGCTGTGCTACTACTGCAGGGTGGTGCCAAGGCTGGCAGTGCTCAAGAGCAGCAGGAGCAGCAAGAGGCGGCGTCTGGCCTCCTAGCAGAGTGGTCACGCCTGTTGGGTGTGCAGGTCACGGTGCCCTCACTGGTGCTGCTGCGCGGGCCTGGCACTGCTGCAGAGGTGTGTGTGTGTGTGTGTGTGTGTGTGTGCGTGGATGTGCAAGATTTTATGTGTGCGCACATGTGTCTGTACGTGTGTGTGGCTATGATTACGTACGGTGCCCTCCGAGGTGCTGCTGCACCTACTGCTGATGGCTTTTGCAATGACTAGTTACGACCCATCGGTACTGAGTGCTGTATTGGCTCCTTTTCCTCAATGGAGAAGGGGAGTGGTTTCACCACTTCCTTTTATACATTCCTGTGGTGGACACGCATCTGCTGGGTGAGGCACAAAAGAGAGAGAGGTGGATTGCAAGCCAGTGCGGCTTCCTTTGCGACCTCCAGTCATTTTTCGAAGTTGCTGCCTGACAATTTGTGACCAGTCATAACGGGTTAACGTAAACTCGTGCTTGCTCTGCGCTCCTTTTGGATGCACTCCTCAAATTGGGCCGGCAGCTCCGGCTCTTCTTACGTGGAATGTAAAAAAGAGGCTGACAGGCTGGCCAGAACAGACCATGTTGTGTGTATGGTGTGCACTATGGGACTATGGGGTTTGAGTAGGAAATTTAGACACATACTGTCACGTGTGTGGTTCATGGGTATAGTTTTGGTTGAACCTAGAATGGAATTTGCAGGGCTGGCCTGAACCATGAATGTACAAGGAGGAAAACGTTATCGCAGGAAATCTCAAAAGACATGGTCATGTACATGTGTGTGTGTGGTCCTGGTGAACCCCATGCTTGGGCCTGTCCAAGCACCAAATTGGCTCTCACGCTTTGCCAATGCGCAGGTGCTGACGATGAAGCCTGGAGAAGTCCAGGGCTACGAAGAAGCCATCAAAGAAAAAAGCCTCATGTGGCAGGTGTGAGGAGGGGGTTGTGGGTACTATGGTTGGAGGGGGGTGCAAGTGACATGTATGTAGGGTTGGCCAGGATTGTATATATACACCGTATATGACCGTATATTTGGTGATTTCCCTGCCAAAAATATCATATATATACAATGTATATATGGTTCTGGCCAATCCTATATATATGGGGCAGGGAGGTCTATGGGAGAGGGAGGTCTAGAGCATGATCTGTAGAGCAGGGTGTGGGGCAGCACAGATTATCTTAAGAAAATGGGGATGGCAGGCCATGAGGCGGGGGGGATCAGATGGTGTTATTGCAGTAGAGCAAAATGCAGGGTTGCACAGATTGTTGTGAGCTGGTTAGAATGGCGGGTATAGCAGATGGTCATGTTTGGCCACAACTATATATACACACTGTATATGACCATATATATTCGTAACTCCCGACAACACCACTTGTATAAGCAATATTTACTCCGTGGATGCGTTCAGATGTATGGTTCTGCCCAACCCTACAGGCGGTATATAAACGATAGAGCAAAGCGTGGGGTTGCACAGGCATCAAACCGGCATGCAGTAAAAGAGGGATTCGAAGTCTGCAGCACAAGAGATGGGGGCGCTATGCAAGCCGTGTTAAATGGGGGTGAAATGCTAATCAGGGTTTGTGTGTTCCTTGGCGCGCTCTAGCGCTGCCTGTTGTTGCCACCACCTATATCTTGGGCACACCGCCTTAATAGAATTGAATATATCAAGAATTACAGCAAAAATATAATTGTAGGGTTGGCCAGAGCCGCATACATTTCACGGCATACACTGTGTGCACTGTAGTTTCAGTAGGGCAGCATTCAGATATACGTCATCATACAGGGTATCCGCACACTGGCCATCCACTTTTACAGTAAACGGGCACACCCTTTACCAGAGCCCTTGTTCTCCTCTGACACGGAACTCTTGTACACCTTCAGCAAGAGCCTTGCACCCTTTCTGCACTGCCATCCAGCCCACACAATTCTGTGCCTTGTTGGCGTCTGTTTTGCCACGGGCCTACTGCTCTCCCGTACCTTCCTGAAACAACCTCCCCTGAAATAACCCCCCTGAACCCCCCTGAAACAACCACCCTGAACCCCCCTGAAACAACCACGACAATCCCCCCTGAAACAATCACCCTGAACCCCCTGAAACAACCACGACAATCCTCCCTGAAACAACCCCTCCCTCAAGGGCCTTTCTGCCTTTGAAAAAGTCACACTCACTTCAATTCCCGTGGTTACTTTTATCCTTTTTTAATCGGTCGTTGCTTTCCTTGAGGCCCTCCGCCGTGGAGCACTCTTTGCGAGACAATACAGGCACTCAGGCATACTCAAGTCCGACCACTTTGAAACAGGCCTTGCTATCCTTCACAGGCCACTCCTCTCTCTGGTGACCCTACACTGCAGATCACTTGCTAGCATCTCTTTCATGTCAGTCCTCCCGTTCTGTTTTGTATGCCTCTCTCACAATAACACGACATCCCTCTCCCTGAGGCCCTTTACTGTGGACCGTATGGGCTGCAAGTGTAAGATGCGTGCTTCTTCTCCAGTCCAGCTCTTCTGCTGTGTGCACCTTATTCACCACAACAGATGACCTGCCAAGTATCACTGTTATGCCTTATGTCAGTCCCACTCTTCTGCTATGTGTACCTTATTCACCACAACAGGCCATCCCACCCCTGAGGCCCTTCACTGTGGACCACATGGGCTGCAAATGGTGGGATGGTCGCCAGCCCTCCACGTATTCTCGCCAGGAAGAGCCCGCACGCCTGTGCGTGGTTGTGGTGGGCAGGGGCAGGATGGAGACTGCACGGGAGAATATGCTGCAGGTGTGTGGACTGGTCCTAGTCCTTGTACAGGACATCGCGTATTTACTTCATGTCGTGTGTGCATGTGTACATGGGGGTGTGCGTGTCTTGCTGCTGTACGATTGTTACCGCTGCTGCTGGATAGGTTGAGTATCTAGAGCTGTAAACACACTGCTGGCACTAATGCGTATTTGTGTGTGCGTGTTTTTGCTACTGTCTACCAGTTCTCGCGGATGCTGGCCAGGCTGAGCACTGACAGCAGCATGGCAGGCAAGACCGCAGCAGCAGCAGCAGCAGCTCTGATGTCAGGCCAGATGCGAGTGGTGTGGCTGGATGCTAACATGCAGCGAGCCTTTTGCGTGCATCACTTTATGGAAAACGGTGAGGAGTACATAAGGGGGGGCGAAGTAGAGTTTTGACAGGTTTTCCAATGAAGGGCATAACGGATTTATGCAATGATCATCACAACAGTGATGTAGATCCTGTAAATCATGCACGACCTCTTTTTGGCTTGCTTGTTTCCACCGCGCGTTGAGAAGACATTCAGTTGGCCAACACATGTGCTGCACTCACCTCACACACACACACACACGCACATGCACACACATACACGCTAACACATACACTCACTTGCAGGTGGGCTAGATAGCAACGGGGACATGGTGCGTGCTGTGTGTGGGGGGGGATGGGCTCAGACTTTGTGGAAGGCTGTTGTGGATAGGGACGTCTCAGCACTGCTGCAAGCCCTCATCACGCCAGGTCCTAAACCTCAGACAGCCATGGTGGCCTACGTGCCCACGCCAACACCCTCTTCACGCGGCAGAGAGGTGTGCGCCGTTGTGGAGTGTTGTAATTACAAACTGTGGTGTCTTGTGCTAATCATCAACAGGCGGCACAAAAGTGCACGTGACTGCCCCACACTGTGCAGACGCCACCATGTTTGGGGTGGATTGCGTACGCAGGTGTGCCTGCGTATGTGTGTGCCTGCGCATGGGTAGATTGCATACGTAATTGTGCCTGTGTACGTGCGGGTTGCGTACGTAAGTGTGCCTGTGTATGTGGGGATTGCTGTGCTTGTGCATGGTGATGCAGCTTCTGTCTTACTGTTGGTATATCAAGGTTCCTACTTACTTCACATATCAAATCCATCTTTAATTAGACCTTGACGTCGGTTCTGTTTGTAATTCCCATTGCCAATGCAGGCACCAATCCATCTGTTCAGCACTTTCACTGAGGTAAGAAATGTGCCAACAGTTGTATATGGACGGTGATCATGCAACAACATGCTCTGACAAACAATGCAACATGCATGATCGTGCAACATGCAACAGTTGTATGTGGACGGTGATCATGCAACATGCTTTGACAAACAAAAGGTCCAATTCGCGCTGAGAGACATGAATTTCACGCTGGCTGGTCATGGTCAGGAAGCTTGTACTCTCTCACTCTCTCTCTCTTTCTCTCTCCCC
>Ga0307942_1003403_pt1 | contig 12872 bp, 10 predicted proteins | sample OrgLakmetagen175_FD_201846 | JGI IMG/M metagenome (GOLD analysis project Ga0307942, IMG submission 201846) | Saline water microbial communities from Organic Lake, Antarctica - #175 | ecosystem: Environmental > Aquatic > Non-marine Saline and Alkaline > Saline | place: Antarctica: Organic Lake...
CTCTCTCTCTCTACTCTCTCTCTCTCTCTCTCTCTCTCTCTTTCTCTCTCTCTCTCTCTCTCTCTCTCTCTCTCTCTCTCTCTCTCTCTCTCTCCCTCTTTCTCTCCCTCTTTCTCTTCCACACATGCGCAGATAAACACATGCACACGTACTTATACATTCCACACATAGAAATGTACCCACACACATACACGCATACATACATGCAGATGGGCCGCAGCCAAGAAGACTTGGATCAGCAGCGAGACCTGCGCAGGCAACAGAGACGACAGCAACGGCATGCAGGTTGGTAGTTGTGTGTGTGTTTGTGTGTGAGCATGCGTGCATATGTGTGTATGCATTTCTTTTTGTATGCATGCCTGTGAGCTTGAACACTTTTGTAACACAGCATGCCTGCATAAGAGCAGTCAGCCAACATTTTCAGGACCCTTGCTACACCATGCTTTGACCCTGCAATACTAGAAAACGTCCTAATTCTACTGTGTATCTAACATGTTCACCACGTGCATTCAACTGTTTAGCCAACTCACGATTGGCACGCACTCTTTGCTGCAGCCGCTGAGGCTGGGAGAGCTAACCGTGCTCTGGCATGGCAGGTTGAGCCCATCAGTAATGAAAGCAATGGAAATGGTGGCAGCGTCGTGGAGGCCACACAACCTTGCAGGTTCGGGTTTGCACACTCAAGGGAGGGGCAGCAGGGGCAGCAGCACTGCCTGCAACAGCAACAGCAACAGCAACGACAAAACCACCACCACTCCCCACAGCAGCAACAGCAGCAGCAGCAGCAGCAACAGCAGCACAGAGCCAGCAGGCGCAGCACCAGCTTGGATTCCAGCACCTGGCATGCCTCCAGTATGCAACGCCAGCGCCAACAGCAGCAGCAACAGCAGCATGTCCTGTGTCAGCAGCAGCAGCAGCAGCAGCAGCAGCACAATTTCCAGCAACAATTCCCACGGCAGCTTTTCAAACCACCACCGCTGCAGCAGCAGCAGCAGCAGCAGCAGCAGCAGCATCCCATCGCCATACCCCCAAGCAGCAATTGTGCCAAGGATGAGAGCAGCAGTAGCAGCGCTGGAACTGGCATGGCAGGTGGTCATCAGGGGTCAAGGAATGCAGCAAGATCGACTGGTGGGTGCTCTTATAAGTACACATACACACACATACAGACACACAAGCTTCCACATGCACACAACGCTACGAGATCATATCTGGACACATCACGTCGCATACGTGCGCACGTGTGCGCGTATATTGTGTACTTCAACACCTGGACCATTCACACATACAGGCATCACACATATACACATATACAATATACATCACAACACAGGCGATGCAAAGGAGAACTCTACGGCACACACAGACTCGCACATGAGCATCAGGGCGGCGCACAGCGCGCAGAACCTACAATGCCTCAATGACCGGCAACAGCAACCGCAGCCGCCGCCGCCGCCGCAGCAGCAGCAGCAGCAGCAGCGACGGCAGCAGCCGCACGATAGCAGCAGCAACAGTAGCAGCCCATACCAAGCCCAAGGCTGCGACATCATGACTCAAAAACTGCAGAACAGCACTGCTCGTCGTTCCTTGCAAGCTCCTGACGAGCGGAGCATGCACAGAAGTGGCTGCCGCACTGTTTCTAGCAGTGGTGGAGTGGGGGTGGGAACACACCCTGACGGCACAAGTGACCGAGGAGGAAGCGGGGAGAGTGCGAGTGGGGGAGGTGGAGGAGGGAGTGGGGTCTCGGAGCGGAGCAGCATCAGAGGAGCAGAGGGCAGTAGCTCTAGCCAAGGCTCTGAGGGAAACAAACAGACTGCCGGTGGAGTTGGTGGGGATTGGGGTGGGGGTGGGGGTGGGGGTGATGGAAGTAGGCTGGATGATAGAAGTAGGCTGGATGATAGAAGTAGGCTGGATGATAGAAGTAGGCTGGATGCGATGCAGGACAGCAGCAGAAGCCTAAACAGCAACTCAGCTAGGGAGGTGCTGGGGCAGCAGCTACCCAGCATGTCTCAGCAGCTGCAAGAGATACGCAGCATTGTAAGTGTCCTCGATCGTAGATATATGCCCAGCCTGTCTTTTTTGGTGAGGCGTTGAAGGGTTCACCGTGTGAATTACTTGCTATGACTTTGTTTGCTAAGGAGAGAGGCAGGTGTCCAACCTGCCTCAGCAGCTGTAGCAGATCAGGGCATTGTAAGTGTTCTCACTTGATGGTACATCGGCGCTTTTTGGTTAGACGTTCAAGAGCAGCGATATCAATTAGTTACAATAGACTTTCTCCCCTACAAAGAGAGGCAGTCATCCGACCTGTTTCAGCAGATGAGCAGCACTTGGGGTTGACCAGAACCATGTAAATTTGGTGCATATACAGTATTTTTGCAGGGAAATCACCAAATATACAATCATATACGGCATATGTATATTATAAAATGAATATACACAGTTGTGATTGACCCTAGCAGCACTGCATGTGTACGCGTGGTTTTGAAGTACAAAGCTTTTTCGGAACACCCGTGTCTTGTCGTTGCAAGCATAGTGGTTTGGGTGTGTCATGCGTGTGTCATGGGTAGCTGTTGCCTGGAAGCCGTTTATGAAATTGTCAACAATCTTTTGAATTTGTCGTTTATGAATTCGTCAACAATCTTCTTAAGAGCTTCTGAGGTTGATGGGGGAATGTGTTCTATTAGTGCAAGTAAATTATCTGTGTATTTAGTCGCAGCAACGGCCACTGAGCAAGGGGGCTCTGGATGACTTGTTTGGAACTGTGTGAGGGAAGAATTTGGATGCTGAAGTGCGGGCTTGTCTACGTGAATAATGGGGCTTGTGTGACATCTTATTTTGGGTCCGGTGGACAGACAAGAATGTTGTGTTTGCCTCCTCATCTGCAATGTACATAACATGCTTTTACTGTGGCACCTGAACTGAGCAATACAACAGAAGAATAGACTTGCATGAGCATATAATCTGAGACACAGGTGCGCATTGTCGTATTGCACTAGACACGTATATGATATATGATGCACGGTCAAGCCACCAAAAACGATGGGCACACATGCACATGCAAGCTGCTGGCTGTGAATCAGTCATGATATTTGCCCATCTGCACTTACATACACATGTACACACATGGACTTCCACACATGTAAATTCATATCCTTCTTCTCACACAGGTGCAGGCGCGCAAGGTGCGCACAAGCGTGGACTTGACGCCGTCACCACCAGACAAGGAGGGCAGTTTGCATGCAGGAGACAGTAAACAGGGGTCCTTGTCTCCTGGGACAAGCGCTCTCCCAGCCAGCAGTGTGTGTGCCATCAGTTCTCAAGGCCAGCAGTGCGCGACCAACAACCCCTGCCCCCAGGGCAGCACCAAAGGCAGCCAGAGCAAACACCTCCCTCGCCATGTGGCTGATCCCTGCAGCCGACCTCCTCCTGCCTGTTTGGAAGGGTCTGCTGTTCATCCCCCTGCCCACTTAGGTGGTGGCGGTTGTCCACAGCAGGAGTTGCAGCCAGGACAGCAGAAGACAGCTTCAGGCGCCAATGATCGCTCCCTAATGCCCTCACCTCTTGCTGCTGCTGCTGCTGCTGCTGCTTGTCCTGAAATCGCTGCCTCTGCGGCTGGTTCCACTACACTCTGTGCTTCTGCCGCTGCTGTTCCTGTTCCTGCTCTCGTTGCGTCCCAGGCAACCAGGGATAAGGAATATGCAGCCAAGCTATTGGTTGAGAAGCAGGCTCGGCTTGAAGAGCTGCAGGCAAAGCTAAAAATGCAGGAAAAGCAGCAGCAGCAGCAGCAGCAGCAGCAGGTACCAGCATGATTGTTCAATTGGTGTACTAAACTTCTTGCCTTGTTAATTTGACTTCTCCTCCTTTTGCAGAACACCTTGATCTTGTGACCAACTCGCTCCCTTTCAAAATAGACATCTGCTTCAAATATTGGAGAGCATATAGCAGAATGATAAAATTCACAGACATGGCAGGGGCTGTATTTTTCCCACCTTTGTAGGCACAGGTGGTTGCGCACAAGGACCCATATTTTGATTTCAGCTCAGCAATGTCTTTGTCTTTGTAGCGCATGTGAAGCTTTACGGCTTGCTCCTTTAAATGTCATCTCTCATGCACGCGTTCTTATATTCTGGAGGATTTTCCAGGTGGGATGTTGTGTGGCTCTGCATCCATTGGGAGGTGCAGGACATGAAACAACTTTTTTCCTAATTTATGCTTGTGGTGTTAACACTTTGTGCGCTCTTTGTGTTTATTTATTTCATACAATTTAATTAATTATTTGGAAGCCTAGCTCATTTTTGAAGTTGTTCTCAAAAGCTTATATGAGTTGGTACTGGAAAGAGTGCCATGTATTTTTACCAAATGACGTTTTGCACAACTTGAGTCTCCATTTAGTACAATAGTACAATGGTTACAATGGTTACAATGGGGGGTGACCTTCAGCCAGGTAGTTTGGCTGATCGGCTGCTGACTGGTCTCGGCCAGCCACAAATAAATCCATAATCCATACAATAGTACAATTCATCATGTGATGGTTCATTATGTAATGCATTGCGTGAGCACATTGAGGAATAGAACAAGTGTCAGGTTAACGTGCTACTTGTCTGATTGTACGACAGTGTTGTTGAGGTTGATTTTTTTGTGCGTTGTCTGCAAAAGATTTGGACAGGACATTGAACGCAACCCTCTGAAAAGTTTGAGCAATACTTGTCTGGTAAAAATGTCATGACAAAACATAAGATGTGAGATTAGCATTAAAAGGAAATATCTCCTGCTCATTGAAAGACTATGCTAAACAAACTCAATGCTCTCGACTCCGTGTCTGGATCATTCGTGAGGCATACTTAAGAAAGGATTTACGAAGGTTTGTGTTTGAGCTCACGTGGCTGGCCAAATAGCCAATCAACCTGCTGGCTGAATGTTGCCCCTCATCATTTGCTGGCTGTCAGCCTTTGGGGAGCTGAAATTTGCAGGCACAGCCTTTGGCTTCAAGCATAAGTGTCCCACAATAATATTTCTAAGCCACCTTGTGACCAGCACAGAAAGCCTAATATCTATGGCTGTTGGTTACCCCTTTCGTAATTTATCTGTCAACTCTCTGAGCACTGATATGTAGCCCAGCCATCCATGCCAGTAGTGTTAAGCTATACTATCAGCGTTCTTTCCTCTTCTTGATATAACCCAGCCACATAAAAATCAAAGGATTACAAATTTTGCTATGTGAAAATGAAAAATTAGGAGAAAAATTAGAAATGCGAGTATAACTTCTAGTCTAGGTACATCTTCGGTTCCTGTTCATAGAAGCTGTCGCACTAGAGGTAAATTAAAGCTTGCTTATTAAATACTGGTAGCATCCAGCACCCCTTAAACATTGTCCCCGCTGGCACCTAGCACCAAGACTTTAAAAACAGTAAGTTATGCACCTTAACCAAGTAAGCTATCTGCTGCAGAAAGCTTGCACCCTCAGGCTCTTCTTGCAAAGCAATTGATAACAGCCTTGCAAGTATTGCTCTTCTTGCAATACGTCAATAACTAAGGGCTAAGGTGTGATTTGGTGGCTGTGATTTTCGCTTTATCTACGAAGACGGAGCATCTAAGACATGAGAGCATCTGGGTTGTCCGTTGATCCTGGGTGGCCAGAAGAGGCAAAGGGAGTGAGAATCAAGATCATACAGTGATGTATGTTTGATGTCAAATACATCCGGTAGCAGTTTCACTGCCCACATGGATGTCCTAAATTCATGCATGCATGAACAGAAGTGCAACACAAGCAGCAGCAAAGTACACACATACATTAACACACAAGCTTACCACTCAGACCGGCAGCAAATTGGAACGGGCTTTTGGTACAGAGATGTGTACCAAGGAAAGCCTTTAGGTTGGCCGGTGGTGTACCTATGAATGGCAAGTTGGGGGGGGAGAAATTGGCCTTTGGTAGGCAATAAGGGTACCAAGGAAACACCAAGGCTGTTTAGTGGCGTACCAGTGTTTGGCAGGTACAAAAATTGAGGAGAAGATATGCAATGCAGAGTAAGCACAACAAGGATCACTTTTTATTCTTATTGTCGAGGAGCCTGGTAAGGGTACTAGCGCAGCCCCCTCTCTTGATCATCATGCTGATTGTGATATCAATCAGTTATCACTCTCATCGGGATGTTTCTTTTCTTTTTTCTTATTGTACGACACGACAAGCATGCCAGGGGGCACACAGCAGCGCAATGGACTTTTCCCTATCGAGCCAAACAAGGAGAGAGGTGCGTCTTTTCAGGTGAGAGCAACGCTGCTGGCAAATGACACATTTCTCCCTTTCTAACTGCGCTGAAAAATTACATAGCTAGCCAACCAACAAGTCAACAGATTCAGCGTGCATTTAGACCAGCGTGCATTAAGGAAAGGCTACAAGCTAGTGCTGGTAGTAGTGCAAGCACCCCACATTGACACTTGTAAACAAAGATTGCCAGCTGTTTCAGAGAAACAACACACCTGCGATGCGAAGAAGGGATTCCATAAGTGAAAGCCCACTCAAAACCCTTGGTCAGCATATCTGCAAACCCCATTATTAAACAATAAACTTGAGTGGTGGATTTAGAAATTAAGATCAATGTGTGTGTATGGCAACAGATGCACGTCAGTGCAATATTCCAAAGCAAAGACTGCTTATATAGCTACTTTTCCTTCCAGTCTTCTTCACTTGTAGGGTTGACCAGAACCGTATACGTACACCGTATATGACCGTATGCATGGTCTTTCCCCTGCTAAAAAACTGAATACCGTACCTTACCGTACTTACCCCAGGTAAATAACGTTATTTTTCTACTCCGGCGTGATATCGGTATCGTAAAATATATATTCATTCAGAGGCTCTGGGTTTTTAAGGTTTGGCGAAAATAAAGTTTGGTGGGTGGCTGAACAGCGATGAGCGGAGAAGGCCCCCCCGCCCCCCCCGCTCCTCTCCCAGGCCCCGCCCCAGCCCCAGCCCCAACACCAGCCCCAGCGTCAGCAGCACCGGTTGCGCCCAAAGGTGTGTTCCAGCGGACGTTTAACAGCTTTTTCGTCAAGTCGGCAGCTACAGCAGAGGAAAAAGCAGTGTTGCAGCAGCAAAAGGAGGAGCAACAGAAAGCCGACCTAGCCAGGCTGCAGCAGGCAAAAGAGGTGCGGGCTCAGCGGGAAGCAGAAGCACTATTTTTGTGGGAAGCTAAATTTTCCCTCACTGACGCACACATACATGTGCAGGCACAAGCGCACCAACACACATGCACACACACAAACGCGCATGTGCACGCATACACACACACTTGTACAGGCACTGGCTGGGCTAAATGCCCACCGGGGTTGGTGCAGGGAAGGCTAAAACATTTATTTACAGGGTCCGGGGTTACCTTTAATATTTATGAAATTTGGGCACCGGGGTGAGTACGGTTAGGTACGGTGTACACCGTATATACGTATGTATGTATGGTCTTGGCCGACCCTGCTTGTAAGCATCACCTTGGCATCACCAAAAGCCGCGCTCCCATATAAGTTAGGTGCAGGGTGAGAAGCCTGCACATGCGTTGCAACCTTCAACCGCCATGCACATAACTTGAGCTTACCTGAGGCCCGTTTTTTCAGGTTTTGAGCCTGGTACCGTTGTTGGAGCATGTATCTAGCAGCAACCTGGGCAAAGCAAAGTTGAAAAATGTATCTAGCAGCGACCTGGGCAAAGCAAAGTTGAAAAACTTTTTCTAGCTCTTGGTAGATGCTATGAGCCTTAATGACCAACACTTAATAAGTATTGACACTTTTTATGATCCCTGTTTGTGCATCCTGTTGCAAATCAGTGTGCTCAACACTCAAGTCCTCTTTGGTACCTCATCGGTTGATGCCTCTGAAATATTATGAAGACACTGCTTCACTTTTGGCGGGAAATTGGTGCCAATTAAATCGCCTGCAAGCACATACAAAATAACAGTGCTCGCGATAGACATCATCTATGAGGCTGCTTGGCATGATGACAGACATGGCGAGAGTGACATCACACACACACATGACGAGACACACATGACGAGACATGGCGAGAGTGAGTGCTGAAGCCCCTATGAGACCACACATTAACATAACAACATAGCCCATCCTTGTATCTAAATGTTACTCACTGGTGTGGCATCTATAATCAATCTATACTTTATAATGATCAATAATTTGTAGTGAATATATAATGGAATTTTACTCACTGATGTAGCATCTATAATTAATCTGAAATCTAGTGATCAGTGATCACTAATATAAAATCAATCAGTAATCATAAGCCACTCGTTGGTGTGGCATTCAATCAATCTACAATCTATAATGATAATAATTTGCAATCAATCTGCAATCAATTTCACTCACTGGTGTGGCACCTGTAATCAAGGGCAAAGCCCAGCTGTTGGCTCTGTGGGTGGCTGTGCATTTTCTCGTGATTCTGAAGTGTGAAATGAAACATAGAAAATAGAAGGGTGGGACAGAGAGAAACTAATATGTTTATGTGCGTGCACTTATGTGTGTGCACACGTGTGTCTCTTTTTGTACTGTACATGCTATATGTTTGTACTATGCGTGCTATAAGTTTTTACTGTACATGCTATATGTTTGTACTGTACGTGCTATATTTTTGTACTGTGCGTGCTATATGTTTGTACTGTACGTGCTATATGTTTGTACTGTGCGTGCTGTATGTATGTACATGGGTGCATGCCAGCGCGTAAACTTAGGGTTGGCCAGAACCGTGTTTTCCACCGTATATGACCGTATCTTTGGTGATTTTTTCTTTCAAAGATACCATGTATACACCGTTATATATATATGGTTCTGGCCAGCCCTACTTAAATTACGTAGTGGAAATTGAATACCGCGCGAACAAGTACTCATTCTGCACCCCTCAAAAAAATAGTTTTGCCCTGTCCGCACCAATCCGCCAACCTCTCAATATATATTTCAGTGCTTGCCGCATCAATCTGCAGGGGCAAAATGCCCTCAGAACTGCACCAAGAAACTAGAAAGGCACCAAGAGACTCAGAGGTGCATTCCATAACACAAGAACACAGCACTGAGAAATTTAAATAGGCCTGGTTTTGCTCTACTCAGTCATCCTTTGTGTGTCAGCTGGTAACTGGTGCCTTTTAGTCTTTCCTAACTAAAGCCCTCATCATCATCTTCCCTTTCCCTCCCGCTGGCTTCCTCGCTCTCCTCACTGCCCCCTTCCTCACTCCCCTCCTCTCCCACTCATGACCCGTCAGAACCTTGAAGATAATTATTTCCCTCAAATATTTATTTATTTGGGGGGGGTAAAGTTGGCCGCACCCCCCAAAAACAATATGTTTGCGGCGTGATATAATGTTCACACGGTAGGATAAAAATCGTGGGTCTGGCAAAAAGAAACACATACCCTTTACCCTTTAGGTTCCACGCATGGTATGAGCTATTGACCTAATTTTAAAAACTAGCTTTTAGCTTTTTGCAGAAAACGGAGAACCATTGTCCAAGTTCTTAGCCTGTTCTTAATGTAGAGGAAGGTGAAAGGTAGCAATCATCACCCTATGAAATATCCTGGTTTCGTTCTCAATTTCATCTGGTATCGAAAAGCCACACTTCAGACACGATTGATTGTTTGTGCTTTATTCCTATGCTGCTTGTGCTCTTTCTTGTTTTAACCAGTAGCCTAAATATATGGATCAACAAAAGCACAAATTGTCGTGTTCTCCATCTTTCAGCGCTGTATGCTTCGTCCCTGAACACATTTTTTCATTTTTTACAATGCACTATCCCCTTTATAGGCTTCGCTTCTCTGTTGCTGATGACAGCTTTTCCCTTCAGCAGGCTTTTCCCTCTCACACCTGCGTGAGGGGGACCATGAGGCTGTCTGTCCCGGCATTGAGCCACCACATGCCTAGTGCATCCTCGTTGTCGATCAGCTTTATCTGTCCGTGTTCATTAATCAGTACGTTCTGCAGCCACGAGGGAGCAGAAAAGGACTTGGTGCAAGGATATAAGTCGTACGCAAGAAGAACAAGCAACCACGTAGGCAGTGGGATTACGCTGACACAACTGTCAAGACGTATGATTCAATCCAGCATTGGGTACCGTCAATTTTTAAACTGAAGGAAAGAGAGAAGCGCTAGGGATTTCCACCCCCAGAAAATGCCAGTCGCAGTCAGGTATGCGGTTGTGCGCATCATCATCAACTCAACGTATATGAGGCAAGACTTATTTAAAATACAATCATTTAACATTTCACAATTAACATATGAACAAAGGAAACCGCGTGTTTTACGTCCGTAACTGCGTCATTACCTGTAAATGGCGATCACGTTGCATGGTCAGCACGTCAAAAATGGCAGCAAAGACTACCTGCGACAGGGAACAAGTAACGTTAAGCTTATGTTTCACTGTTCTCAAGATTGTGCCAAGATTATGCATTATGAAGCAAAGAACCTATGAGAAACTAACCTGTGTGCTGTTGAGCTTGTTCTGGGTGAAGTCCTGAAGCTTCGTGGCTTTTACGCGAGGCGCTATGTTGTCCAGGAAGGCTTGTACGCTGATCCCTCTAAAGCTCTGCACGTGCATGAAATCGGTACAAAACGATTTCAGATCAATTCCCATCCAGATAAGATGAGCGACTGATGATGTTCCTATACAACAAAAGTAGCATGTCATCAGAATGCCAGCGTGAAGCGGCACATGCGCAGAGGCTCACCCATACCTGCATGAAGCGGCCGTGCCAATTGATTGGATAGGAATGTCCCGGAACAATCCCTAACACTTTGCCAATCCACTCCTGCAAATGCCAGTGAGAGTGATGATTGACCAGAATAGTGAGAATGGCGGTTGGCGCAGCGTGCCATCGCGTGCTGGGTGCAGCTTGCTCCTAGCGAGCATGTCATTGCTGACACCAAAAAGCGGTTTGCTTAGAGCTGACGGTTAAGTATACAAGGAGAGGCACTCAGCACAGAAGCCTCTTCAAACTAGCAGCGCAACACCCTACCCAATAGCGCGAGAGGGAGGATTTGTTGGCTGTCACTGTCGGTTGCACATACCTCAGGAACCAGGTCGCCCAGTCCACAGTCGACACTGAGTTGCTTCATGCCCATGCTCAGCAGCGACCTTTCAAATGCTGACGCTCTGCAGCCGGCATCCGTTTGTAACCTAGAGGGAAGAGGATGGAAATGTACCCTTAGATCACCTCAATCTTCAACATAACCCTGTTTGGCTAGTAAGTAGAAGAATTTGACTCATGATGTGTATATGACTATGCAGTCTGCAAGGTTTAGGGGAGCAATGACTTTGTTTTAGCTGGGTTGAGGCTGATCACATTTCCAGCTGAAGACAAACAAACTCGCACATCTGTCGATAAAACGTAGTCATGTACATTTTTAATTTATAAATAACTACATCGCCCTCTGGTCAGTCAAGCTTGTTCTCCGGTTTATTTAGATTCTGACAAGCGTGTTGTAGTAGTTAAAAAAGAAGTAATTTAATAAAGGTGCGGGGGATACCTACACAGACCCCTCACAGTCATCTGCAAAATTGTGATTTCCAGTACCTACTCTCCCACGAGCCGGCCACTCTTCATTGCCCCAGGCACGCAGTAGACCTTAACCAGCGGGCCCTCTCTTTCTTTGTGGCTCCCAGGAAGAGCCGTCTTAAAAATCATGGTGCTCTTTGCTGCGGGCACATTATTGCAGGTGCACTAATGTTATTATTAAAGGGCGGCGACGTCTGATGGTGCCAAGCGGCGAGCGAGGATTGACGAGGGCTTGAAAAAGCGCGATGTGTTTCATGTACCTAACTACAAATTATAAAAACATTACAGTGGTACACATGGTCCAGCACTGCTGCCAAGAACAACCAGGAAATATAAGGTAAGAACACAAGTTTGCTATGAATGGTTATGAATTGCAGTGGCCAGACTTGCTCTGCCATGGAATTAAAAAGTAACCTTTCCATCGCGTGGTGCCCCAGCTGTCAGCTCTGAGTTTCACGCGAATTTGCCCCCAAACCACCCTATCTGACACTGTATCCAAACATGCTTACCGCTTCTGCCATTGTCAAGTGCCAAGCTGATGTTCATAAACAGCTGTGTACCTTCAGTCACATCCTTGAGCTGCAACAGGTGTCGACATGTTGTTCTAGGATTAAAAAGTGTTTTGTGGGGGTGTTTGCTCGCCGTTGTCGTGGACTGTGCCTAGAAATTTGTTTGTTCTTCAGCACGGGCATGAAGGTACTCCTATAAGAAGTGACAGTGCACAGAAGTTTAAAGCAACTGTCAAGGGCAAAGACATTTGAGGTTCATTTGTGTCTCCCGTACCTTGATAGTGCACCCTCGACACTTCTTGCAAAATGGAATTTCCAGTTTATTAAGCAGGGCTGGCCCAAAAGAGCTGGCGTCAACTCGAGCTCCCTGCTTTTTGGCCCTGCATTTAGCAGCAGAGGGAGGCAAGGTATAATAAGATGCAAAGGAATGAACGCTCTTCTTTTAATGGAGGTGTTGAGGACAATGAGCCACTTTTTAGGGAAATCATTTAAATGTTGATCTCAACAGGATTTTTCTCCAGAACGTGACAGGAGGAACGTGACCTCCTCTTCCCATGATAAGAGAAGAATGTGCGCGCATGGGAGCTAGCAATAAAAGGCCTTTTAAAACCAACACTGCACGAGCTCGCAGCCACCTCTACCAGAGACAAGTATCAAATCGCACCCGCTTAAACCATCCACAGCACAAAAGTCACATCTTCGGCATCGTTGGACATGAGGCACCTGTGTGTGTTTGTGTGTGTGTGTGTGTGTGTGTGTGTGTGTGTGTGTGTGTGTGTGTGTGTGTGTGGGTGTGTGTGTGTGTGTGTGTGTGTGTGTGAGTGTGT
>Ga0307942_1003405_pt1:0-7500 | contig 12870 bp, 14 predicted proteins | sample OrgLakmetagen175_FD_201846 | JGI IMG/M metagenome (GOLD analysis project Ga0307942, IMG submission 201846) | Saline water microbial communities from Organic Lake, Antarctica - #175 | ecosystem: Environmental > Aquatic > Non-marine Saline and Alkaline > Saline | place: Antarctica: Organic...
TGCGTTATGTGCGGGGTTGGCCATAATTAAATATTTTTTGGGGGGTGCGGATTGAATCCAGGGTTGTACGGTACCTATATTTACCCTTATGCTAGTATAAATGAGGAATATCCAGATCGGTATAACCCTAAGTGCACCCCCCCAGGGTGAAAATTTCATCAACAAATTTGGAGGGCATGTAAATCATGTTATATAAGGCAAGTAGCCAAAGTGAGTATAATATATCAGTTCTGAGTTCTAAATTCTGGAAGTCAGTTTTGCCTCCAGCAAAAAGAGTGCCACTATTCGTCCGGTACATGATAATAAAGTGCTGAGCTGCGTAGCTTCTCTGCTATGTTGCTGTGTTGCTGCCCTGCTGCCTTGATGCTTTACTCTATCACCCATTGGCCATGTTCGCCATGGTGTAGACCAGCTTCTGAGCTGTGGCCATGCTGAGGCCAGTTGCGCTGCTGCTCTTGTTGTTACGTGTGCAGAAAGGAGCCTGTTGGCATTATGGTATAGCAGGGGGAACTTTTGTGTGCTTCCTTATATAGCCAGAAATTTTGAACGTGGTCACACACACGCACACACGCACAAACACAATTAAACAAGCACACACACGCACCCACACACACAAACACACACAAACACGCACACATACACACACATACACTCACACATACATGCACACACGCACACATACACACACAACTAGCCCTTTGATTTGGGGCTGCTTCCCACTTCACCTAACTTCATTCTTTCTTAGGCCCTTCTTCAGGCTTCATAATTAGTTGAAAATTCATCTGTTGATTTTTTGTGTTTTTGTAATTGTGAGGCCTGCAATCAACCTCAGCGCGTGGTTCTCCAGCCAAAATAGGCACTTTCCATTTTTGCCGGCGTTGTAACAAAACGTTATACCGGTATCACCCAACGCCGGTCCCTATATATGTGTATTTGTGTGTGCCTGTGTGTGTGTCCGGGGTTTGTCTGTCTGTGGATGCACATATGTGTTGATCTGTGTGAGTGTGTGTATACTGTGCATCCACGATCACTTCGTGACACCAAAATTTAAAATTCTCCGTTTTTAGTTCGTGTAACGATATATATATATACTCTGAAAATGCCTCTGGTGGCATCCGACATCCAAATCCGATATCCGATCCGATTCCGACATCCGTTTTTCCAAAGCTCAGTCCTTGCAGCTACAGTTCGTAAGGGGGTCTGGGGATTAAGTTTTGAGTTCAAAGGGATTTATGAGGGTCCTGTCAGGACTTAATTGTTAAATTCGAGAGGCTCCCAATGTTGGCTTCTGCTGCTGCCCCTGCTGCTGCTGCTGCTGCTGCTGTGCAGGCTGCTGGGCAGACTGTCCATTGGCTGCATGGGGAGAACGACAGCTGTGTGTGCTTGCACGTGTGCTTCCCTCAATCAGAGAAGCAACCTTCTCTTACCCACTTTCCATCTTCACTCACTCTGTGTGGATACCCCAGAGGAAGGACCTGAAGGGGCTGTGGGGAGGAGGAAACTTGTTCTTGGAGCCGCGCGCCCCACTCAATCCGCATGCCTCACAAGTGCTCAACTGTGTCTACCCCCCTCTTCCTCTGCCAACTCCCTGAGCTGCCTTTCCCTCTGCAGCTTCTCATGGTCCCTCTGGTGAGCGGCCAGCCTCTCAGCTGGGGACAGGGGCTTCAAGAACAAGGTCAGGGGGTTCACACTGGCATGCTTGGAGCTCATTATTAAACTACCCATAATTACTGAACATATCTAGGGTTGGCCAGAACCGTATATATACACCGTATATGACCATATGTATGGTGATTTCCCTGCCAAAATTACCGTATATACCTATAAATGTATGGTCCTGGCCAACCCTAAACATATCTAATTTTTTAACTTCAAATCCAGATCGGAAAGGGCTTCGAGAATTATTAAAAGTTTTCTGCTTTTGCCAAACAATAATTTAAAATCCAAAGGGATTGTAGACTCACATTATGTGTGTGTGTTTGAGACTTTAATTTGTTTGCTTATTTTTGTGAGTGACTTTTGGACACGGGGGGTGGGGGTGTGGTCCAAAAATAATGAATATGCTAGTATGCTCTTTACATGTGGGCTTCTTATAACTCAGTGGCAGCATAAAGGCGCAATGCAATGTCCTGTATAACGGACAGCGTGAGGCATGATGTGCGTGGGCTGTAACATGCATTAGGCCCTGCATACCTATGGGCTTGTTGGTTGCAGACTCCGTCCAGTTTGCCGACTCATGTGCCAACCTTTGCTCTCATGGCTGCAGAAGCAGCACTTGTAAAGGGGAAGGGCTGCTGAATGGTTGGACCTGACGGCTGCAGCGCCAACCTTAACAGCTGAATGGCTGGAGGCCTGTCACAGCCTGATTTAAAGCCTGCTGTTCTTTAGTAAGCAAGAACAGCAGCAGACCAGTCAGCAAGCCATGACCTCTTTGCAGCAACTGAATAAGCAAGATAGAAAACTTGGTTTTGGTCATGTTTCAACTGCAGAGCTCGCTATTCTTTTTAACATTCTGAGTCCATTATGTTTCCTCAGTGGAAAAAACAGAACTGCGCAGGCAGAGAAAAGGAGCAAGTCACTCCGCTCCCCACGCTAGTCAAGGAAAAGGAGCCACTTTGGTATTGGGTACCGTAAAACTCCTCCACCACGAAAAGGAAAGGAAATTAAATGAGGATAAGGAGGGTTGCACGCTTGACCTGAAACCGGTTCCTAATGAGAGTTGATAATAGTGCTGGAAAGAGTACGTCTGGTATGGACAAGTTTAGCAAGTAATTGACAGAATCATTGATGAACACGAAGCTTAAAATATTTTTTTTAATCTTTGAGCCCAGCTCCTTAAAGCCTCCAGCGTGTGGGTTATTGTTGTAGGTAGCGCCACCCACTCCCAAAAGGATTGTATGGAGGGTAACGGGGGCTCCTTGAAGGATTGAGCAGTGGCCTTCGATTCGTGTTGTTCCTGCGCATCGCTCTGCTGGCTCTACGGTTTAGTGTCCTTACAGTACTTGATCTCGAAGGGGTGGATGTCACGTTGGAGAATGCTGAGATCTTGTGATAACCCTTTTCTAGGGTTATGCTTAGCAGTCAGTACTACAAGATTACAAGAAAAGGAGGTTATACTTAGCAGTCAGTACTGCTAGCAGCCAAATAATTTGTTCACAACCTCCCCTTACCCTTCGGACGCACCCTTGAATGAGGAACTCACACAGGCAGTGATAAGAAGCACTGCCCACACAATTGAAGGAAGAATACTAGAGGAAGCCACATTAGCAATGGCACTACTACCTAGCTAGTACTAGTAGCAAAATCCTATAACGTAGCAGACAAAACAGGTAGGGTGCTCCTTGTGCTCTACTGACCAGCTGCTTCAAAACCTTTGTAAGGATCTGTTAAGCTAAAACACTGACTGACTTGAAAAAGGCTTGGTCGATGCGTCCAGGTCATTGAAAAGAATCCATGAAAAGAAAAGAAAAACTACGCAGGCAGTGAAAACCACCCCACGTTAATTAAGGAAAAGGAGCCAATTTGGTACCGAGTACCGTAAAGCTCCTCCACCGCAAAAAGGAAAGAAAAATCAATGGGGATCAGGAAGGTTGCAGGCTTGGCCTGAAACCGGCTCCTAATGAGAGTTGATAACAGTACTTCCAAGAATCCATGAAATTATCAAAAACGTACTTCTTACAACCTTTTCTCGAGGATTCGTTTTTGAGTTGCATGTACCCTTCATCCTCTTGGGTGTGGGTGACACCATCTACAAGCAAAACTCACACTCTGAAGCCTTTCAAGGAACTGGGTCTTGATTCTCAAAGAGTTAAGAAGCTTGCCTCCAAGCTCCATGTGCACTCTGTGCCTCCAAGCTCCATGTGCACTCTGGTGTTGTCCATACCAGACGTTCCTTTTCCAGTACTGTTATCAACTCTCATCAGGAGCCGGTTTCAGGCCAAGCCTGCAACCCTCTTGATCCCCATTAATTTTCCTTTCCTTTTCGCGGTGGAGGAGCTTTACGGTACTCGGTACCAAAGTGGCTCGCAGTCCTTTTCCTTAATTTATGTGGGGAGTGGTTTTCACTGCCTGCGTAGTTTTCTTTTCTTTTCTTTTCTTTCCTTCATCAAAACCATCATCACGGCTTTAGGCTGAGCCCGAAACCCTCCTGATCCCCATTGATTCTTTTCTTTTTCCTTTGGTGATGGAGGACTTTTACGGTACCCAGTACCAAAGTGGCTTCTTTTCCTTAATTAATGTGGGGGGGTAATTTTCATTTCTTAAAATACCTGGGTGACATGACAAAGCCTCCCTTCCCCAAATCTGCAATCATTTTTTGAAATTAAACACTCGAAATTAAACACTCGAAGGTTCAGCTACATACTGCAGAATGGTTTACCTAACCTCTTTATAACTAGCCAGCTGTCAAGATTGGCGCAAAGAGGAAGTCATTGGAGCTAAGGATTGCACTCAAAATGAGGTACTCAGTCACCCTCACATGCCATCCCTTTTACTAAACTCTCTTCCAAGGAAACAAGTCTGCTGTATTGCCAAAAAGGAGCCATAGCTTCCTGCCATTAACAAAAGCAAGGAAAAGGCTTGTCTGCCCTGTCGGATACCTCGTTATTTAAATGGTAAACCGACGCTCCAATTGTCGAAATGCAAACTCCAACTCATCCTGCAGTGTAAGGCAGAGGAGAGAGAATGAGAGGGATAGAGAGACAAGTCGCTTGTCACTCACACACGAGGCAGTGAAATGCACAGAGCCTCATCACCACTCGTTCAATTACGTCCTTCAGATCTACTGGGCATGTGTGGGCATGTGTGGATGTGTTTGTATGCTACTGGGCATGTGTGGACATTTGTGGATGTGTTGACATGACTGGGCATGTGTGGACATGTGTGGGCATGGTTGTGTGTTTGTAAGCTACTGGGCATGTGTGGAAAAACCATGTCCGGGTGTGGCACACGGGTTTTGGTGGCGGAGCAGAGAAATTTACATTAGCAAGAGGTTTACTGGCTTCAATGCGAGCAACAATAGGAATCGTCTTCCTTGCCTAGTGGAGTTGGCAAGGATTCAAGCTGCCTTGACTGCTCTTCCTCAGCCCCGTTTTTTTATCACACATGATAACACACTCATACACATACACATGCATACGCACACCATATCACAGACAATCCTGGTCGTAGATCAAACCCCAAACTTATCCTCTACACCCCTTCCCTAAATGAGCATCATGCATCACATTCCTCACCTCGGGGACGTAATCACCCCTCCTGTACTTGGCCATGATTCCTTGCACAACTTGCAGCACCTCCCTATCCTGCTGCTCGATGCGTGCTTTTGCCTCTGCAAGGCTGTCTACGCGCCCCTGCTGCGCCTTATGCACCCTGCAAAGCAGATTTGACAAGGTACATGGTTTGGTCCTGAAATCTAGATGATAACCTCGGGAAAGATACCACAGAGACCCTGAAATAGGCATGCTTGAAAATGGCCATTACTTGGCCCAATTGAAAAGCCTTAACAAAGCACATCATCAAGCCATCTGCAATGGTGATTCCGATTTTTCATGGTGCAAACTATTTTAACAGATCACAGCCCGTACCAACAAAATCTGCATTGCCCCCAAAATTCTTACGCAAGCTTCCATGGAGTGCATACACACAAATTAAGTCCTTGCAACGGAGTTTAAATGTATAGGACCTCATGTGGTGGCACACAAGAGTACATTCATTGCCCTGTGGAAAGGGCTGGGATAGGCAACGCTAGGCTCCTCCTTTACTGGTTGCTGTGATACAATGAAAGTATAAAGGTTAGGCTGGTCCCTTAGACCCCAACGTTTGCATTACACTTTATTGTTGTAACGTAATATTAATATTTAGAGCCCTTCAGGTTTTAATCGCAGAACCATCTGTTTCACAACAATTTAGGAACCTCCTCTGCAGAAACCTGGCAGATTAACTTAAGCCAATCCTAGGAAGCCTCCCTAGCTCTTTCTGCGTCTTGCTTATGACTGCCAACCCCTTTGCTCATTCGAAATTGCTTCTATATCCTCATCACAGGTGATGAACATGATCTTTTTGATGGGTTCATGCTGCTGAGTCCACAATTACAAACACATACCCTGGCTATCAATCTAGAGTAGTAGCTTAGGTAGGAACAGTCATTCACAATAAGGAAATGTGTATGCTGAGCTTTCAAACGTGCAATGCTGCCTGGAATAAAAGGTGAAGTGCGGATCATGTCGAGCAAGACGTGCCTGATCTGCAGCATCAGTGCCGAAGCAAACGTAAAAAGCAATAGACGCTTAAAATCAAGCCTCATCGTTAATCTTACCTTTGAAGCCCCGCTTGCAAGTCCCTCTCTGCCTGTGCATTTTTACGCTTGCTAGCAGCGGCAATCGATTCCTGAAGCAGCCACACAGGTATCAAGCTTACGTCAGGCTTGATTAAAGAGCGAGCAAAAGTGCAAATGGGTTGGCATTGCATTTCTAAGCTCGGAATGCAGGTAATGGAGTCAGTAGCTAGCGTGGCAGACAATTCCAAGACCAGACAGCATGCCTGTCCCTGATTTGCAGCACCACAAAACAAAACGGAGGTGGCTACTTCCACTCCTCCTGCCTGGACCCTTCTCAATCCCTCTTACCCGCGTCTCAGCCCATTGCACACCCCCAGTAAGCTGTCCTTTCCACAATTGTTTCTGCTGCTTTTTTGATTCATTTTAGTGGTCAAACATACACAACACACTCACCTCGGCAGAAAGCTTGGCAGTACGACCAGAAGCACGTGCTGATGCCTCCTCTGCCTGCAGCCTGGCACGGGCCTCTTCAAGGGATTGCTGCCAACGTGGCTGAGGCCACGTAGCGCCACCTACAAAGTATTGGCAGCAAGATAAGTCACAAAATTAACCCTTTTCGAGGAATGAGGTCACAGCTCCACCTGAAGTTTTAGCAGTGAAGAGTGCAGAGCACATGAACAGAAAGTGCTGAGGCCACGAAGAGCCACCTGCAGAGGATTGGTTAAAATAAAGCATTAAGCTGCCTACATCGAGTCACGAGGATAGCTAGACCTGCTATTTCTTACAAGCGAGACGTGCATACACTATAGCATTATAGCTTAATACAGTGGTACTATAGAAGTAGTTTGGAAGTGCTGAGGCTACGTAGCGTCAACAGGTCAAACAAGTTTTAGGTTGATCAAAACCATATACATACATATACACAATGTATATATGGTATTCAGCAGAATAGTGACCATACAGTGATGTAAGGTACACTATATACAATTTTGGCCAACCCTACACAAGTTACATTTGCCACGTGCACGGCACTCACTTGAAAGTTAAAATGGCATTTCACATCAAGTACTATGCAAGCACAACGCATAGGCACCATCAACTAGCTATTACCTGTGTTTGCTTCCTTCTTCAATAGCGTGTGGCTACTACCACATCTGTCCTTTGCAACAAGGAACACCTGACGTGGAACAGACAATTCTCAGCTCTCAGCTGAGCCACCACTT
>Ga0307942_1003406_pt1 | contig 12867 bp, 12 predicted proteins | sample OrgLakmetagen175_FD_201846 | JGI IMG/M metagenome (GOLD analysis project Ga0307942, IMG submission 201846) | Saline water microbial communities from Organic Lake, Antarctica - #175 | ecosystem: Environmental > Aquatic > Non-marine Saline and Alkaline > Saline | place: Antarctica: Organic Lake...
AAGGTAGTGCAATGTTCAAACAGAAAATGCTGAGAGCCACACAGGTTCCCATGCAAGAGTTCATTTGCGATTTGCGTTTCAGACATTTGAAGGTATGGAGGGAAGCTAATTTTTCATGTCCTCGTGCAGTAAACAAGAAAGCAGTGACGTATCATCACACACAAGTGGTGTGGGAGTTCTGAGAGTGGTCCTAGAGATTCTCCTTTTTCTATCCCCTCCTACTTGTACAAGGATTCGGACAAACATGTGATGAGGAATTTCAGCAGGTTCAGATTGCGTGCACACCATTTGAGAGTGGAGTCTTGCAATGGCATGGGGGTTCTAGCATTTGTGATAAATGTGAGTGTGGAGAAGTTCAAGATGAGAAGCATGTGCTTTTCTTTTGCAAATGTGCTGAAGTGTGCGAGCTGCGCATGAGATACAAAGACCTTTTTGAAGGAATGTTTAAGACTCTGCATGCGTTTGCTCCTTCGAGCTCTAAATTTATTCCTTTCTTGGCTTGTCATCACAGTATCACTGATTTTGAGATCAATGCGTTCCTGAATCAAGACTCATACAGACTCCTCAAATTTGTTTCAGATTTAGTTTCAATTTTCGACACTGGTTGATTTTGTTTCACCAGCCAATTGCCATTAGCCAGAGTCTCGGGCTGTAGGCCATCCTTGTAACCCCCTTGAATGGTGTTTTACAAATGCGTGGTCAACATCATTTATGTTATGATCTACACCATTATTATTTAGTCGGCCCCCCCCACCCCGTATTTAAGAGTAATAACAAGAATAAGTACGCATTCGTTCAATAGTTGCAGCCATAAATTCACTCGTTGTACATGCACAAGTGAGAACTGTGCATTTTCATTAGTACAATACCACCTGTTGTAAGTGCGCAATCAATTGCCAAAAAACAACTCTGCTGGAGATCTGGAGATCCACAATACATCTTGTTGGTATGCAAGATACAAGTACAACTAGTCCACCTAGTTTACAGGGAGTTTATGTACGGGTCCACCTAGTACGAACGACCCAACCGTCTTAAGCTAAAATTACAGTGGCGGCCCTTGTAACGGAGGCACTGCCCTCAAAAACACCGTTGCGTTGGGCACCAGCTCAGCACTCCTTAAGGTCTCGCTGAGATCTGTGTAGGCCTTGGCAGGGAACGCAGAGCGCACCTCGTATACTTTGTTAGACCTGCAGATACAGCACACACGCAACACGTTAACTTGAGTTATATATAGCAATAAAGTGTTTGTGTGTAAGTGTGTGACTTTACATTGCAGCTAGGGTGGCAAGATGGCAAGAAGCAAGTAAGGGAATGCATAAAGAATTAACAAGCAGCCGGAGAATGATGAGCTCACACAGCCATGACAACTTTGATGGCTGGCTAAAGGAGCAAGATCTGATCTGTCTATGCACATGTGTGGCACACCAATAAAACAGGATTACCTTGTTGCAACGGTAAGTGCGCTTCTGACGATAGAAAGAGCTTGCATTTCTCCACAATTCAGGCAAACGCAATCAAATAGGTCTTTGACCCTCTAGGACCCACTTTGTGCCTCCTGGCTGTTTAGACCGATGCAAGTTGATGCATTTGTGCAGCGCTCCAATGGTGTCATCGTAGTTAAGCCGCACAATCATTGTCTGCTGACCATCTTCGCTCTTAACCTGTGCAGACGTCATCACGGATGGCCATGGCTTAAGGGTTAAGGATGTCTCATGCTGTCAGATGTGAAGTAGGAACGTAGATTGTCCCAACCAGGGATGTGTCATACGGCATATTCGTATATACGCCGTATCGTATTTTAACGCGTATTTAACCATATTGAACAAATTGGGCTGTATTATACGATTGCAATAATTGCCAAATTTTGTCCAATTTTAGCCTTTTCAGGCAACTTCCGCCCCAACAACGGCCTTTCAGTGACCTTCCAATGCTATTGTATAATGTATCAGTAACATATAAATTTAGAAACAAATTGGAAACGTTTTGGGTGATATTGGGGCGAATCAGGTCCATCATGGGTCAAAAAAACGATCATACTACACGCGTATTTCGCATTTAACACGTACTTTACCGTATTGAACGTCCCAAAAGGTCGTATGGTCACACATCCCTGGTCCCAACCTTTGACGACTTGCGCAGGCAAAGAAAACAGACGAGAGAAGTCCTAATTCCCCTGAGCCTGGGGCTCCACCATTATACCAACAGTACCACCCTCGAGCTTTGCTGAAGCTGTGAGACACTGAACAGACTGCACACAGCACACAGCAAAGATGTCCACTGGCTTATTGTTTCTACACATGTTACATAAACATCTCAATTAGTGCTTGCCTGAACCGAGAACGACACACACCACACACTCTTGTGCCTTACCTGCAGTGTCGCAATCTCTGGCACACCACTTCCACTCGGCACTGCACCGCCCGCGTTTTGTGAGGCAGTTTTGGCGGAGTGCAGCTTTGCTGCGGACACCTCCCTGTGTTTGTGTTTGTAAATTATTAATGTGTGTGTGTGTTTGTACTTGTTAATGTGTGTGCTTGTGTATTTGTGTTTGGTAACGTACAACGTATGTATCTATGTGTGTGTGATTGTGTACGTGTGCATGTGTGTGCGTCCGTGTCATGGCTCTTTTTTGTGTGCCAGCATGCCTATTTTTTTTGTTTGCCAGCATGCCTATTTCATACATCTACACCTTGCAAGTCTGCTGCCAAGTATGCAGGACAGGAAAACAGCAGACAGATCGCCTTAAAAAGTGCATATGAACGTCTGACCCTTGCTTCTTTTCTGTAATCCAATCTTCCCTGTTACCAAGGTACACACCCCAGCATATGCCTGCTCTTGCTATCCTTTCCTCGCTGCTTCATATACAACTTGTCCAAAACTAAAACAGACGCCTCAAAAGTGGAGCAAGCACGGGACCCACCTTATTACTCTGATTAGTGCTAGTCAAAAAAACAATGGGGGAGAATGTTTAAAAGCCTGACCTGTGCTGTGTCCCTCTCCTTTTCCCTCCGTAAAATGCTTCTTCACGTGTGTTTGGCAGCATGAAAGCACGTAAGAAATGCATACACACCTTGATGGTGGGGGAAGCACAGGGCCAATATGACTCCTCTGACTGGTGCTCAGCAAATCGTCAGCAGGGGAGGGTATCAAAGCCACACGACCTGACTCAGCTCCGCCTTTGCTCGCCCCCTTCATCAGACCCCCGATGCCTCCCCTGATGTCCACCACCTTGCCATTCCTGCACAGTATGAGGGTATATTACACTTGTGCACTGTGCACAGGGCAATGGTTTCTAGACAAAGTAGTGTAATGCACAGGGCAACGATAGCATATGTAGACACAGTAGTGCTTACTTTTGTGCATGTAGCAAGCAGCGTTTTCCTTTTTGGCACACAGCAACCGCAGCAAATGCAAGCTGTGCATGCTACAACGATTCGTAGTATGCTGTGGCTGTAATTTGTTGTTGGGCCAAAACAAAAACATGAAGTTGAGGCAGCTCTACCACACCCTGCATCTGATCCCAAACGCCAGCAACTCTGCTGAATACCTTCCTTATATCACAAACTTTCCTCGCCCCACCTCCTCTGTCAATACCTGTCCATCTGATCACAGACTCCGTCAGCAAAACTGCCAGGAACGTGTTTCTTTTTCACAGTCGACGCCTCTCTCATAGTTTCTGACACGAGCACACACTGCTTGCCCAGTTGACCCCTCTGTATCCCTCACCTGATAACAGACACCGGCAGCTTTGCCAGGACCTTGTCTCGATTCACAGCTGGCGTCTCTCTCACAGTTTCTGACACGAGCACACACTGCTTGCCCTGTTGACCCCTCTGAATCCCTCACCTGATAACAGACACCGGCAGCTTTGCCAGGAACTTGTCCCGGTTCACAGGCGACGCCTCTCCCAGCCCTAAATCGTGGAACGAGCGCACGTTGCTCGCCCCACTTCCCCCACTGCCAGCGTCTCTCTCAGCCCCTCCTTGATGATATGCGTGAGCGCCCACAGGGACCAGCGCACTTCTGTAGCTCTCGCGGGTGCGGTCAATGACCTGCACATGGGGTGTGTTGAGTCATAAGTACCTCAGCCTAACACAAACTAACAAGTGAGCATCCAAAGGGATCAACACGCTCGTGTGGCTCTTGCGAATGCAGTCAATGATCTGCAGAATGTGAATCACTTTTTTTTCATGGGCGTGTTCCTGAATCCAACTATTCCTGTTGAAGACTGCATATTTAATCAAAGTGCCAAATGCTGACCTTGAGCAATTTGAAATGGGTCAGGCACCAGCGGATTTAGAGGAATGAGGCAAACGTGCAGCCCTTGATTTTCTACAAGAAAAGCTACGCAGGCCGTGCTAAAACACTCAAGGAGCACTTGAGGACCTTTAAAGCGGTGACCGCTCTTTTGGGATTTATACCTTAATTGGGATGCCATCAGGGAATTCCTTCTTCAAGGGGCCAGGAAAAAAGCCGTCGAGGATGTCGCACAAGATGGTGTCAACACAGGCGTCTCCAAAGGGGCGGGCAGGGCTTCTGTGGAGCTGCGTGTGAAAGTGTGAGAGGAGTACAGAGGTAGGAAATTTAGTGGATTGAACCAGGTCTCCATAAAAAGGTGGCCGTGCCTCTTATAAAGCTAATTGTGAAAGTATAAGAAAAGCACAGAGGGAAGAAGTCCAGTGAACTGACCGAGGTTCCTAAAAGGGGCTGGATATTTGGTCCCTGTGGGGCTGTGTGTGAGATAGCAATGAATACAGACCTGCCCTTTATACGCCCATCACAGAACAGTTGTACTGGCTTGGATCACAAGTGGCCAATCTTCTGACACTATTTTGCTTTCATTATTAAGTATCCATCATTGCTTGCGGTGGTACCTGACTGCCAAAAGACCTTGCCTTTTAACTAATCTAAAACACGCTGCCAATGAGCTCAGCACCCTGTCAATGTTTGAAAGGTCACAGTCCAATGAAAGGTCACAGTCCAAGAGGCTTGTGACTTCTAGCTCGGCTTGCACACAGAAAGAGTCTGCCGTATAAATTTGGTCACTCATCTTGAGCAAGGACGTCTGACCTGTTCCCTCGAAACCATTTGTTTATGCTTGGATCCACACAGTCAGACAAATGCAGGAGATTCATGAGATTCGTGTGATTCATGCTCTTTCCTCAGTTAGACGCACCTGCAGCCTGCCCTCAAAGATGGTCAACCTCACATCCCTCTGGGGAGTGCAGCTCAGACTCACTGAACAAATGCGCACTCGTACCTACATACTCCTTAGTTCTTACAATTCCTCATCTACACACACCTGCAGCCCGCCCTCAAAGATGGAAACCTTGCAGGCTCTGGCAAGCACAGCCCCCAGCACAAATGTGCTCCCATACCTACATAATTCTTACTTCTTACAGTCCCTCATCTAAACACACACCTGCAGCCCATCCTCAAAGATGGTAAACCTCACAGGCTCAGGTGTGCGCAACTCGCAACCCAAATGCGCTCCTTTGCCGTGCACGAGTTGTCCGCACCCATCACCGGCCACCTGCACGTTTAATTGAGTGTACTGTGTTGCATTTGTCGACTGTTTATGTCTTTACAGTATCAAACAAGTTGTCCGCACCCATCACCGGCCACCTGCACGTTTAATTGAGTGTACTGTGTTGCATTTGTCGACTGTTTATGTTTTTACAGTATCAAACAAGTTGTCTGTACCCATTTACCGGCCACCTGCACGTTTAATTGAGTGTACTGAGTTGCATTTGTCAACTGTTTATGTCTTTACAGTATCAAATAAGTTGTCCGCACCCATCACCGGCCACCTGCACGTTTGATTGAGTGTACTGTGTTGCATTTGCCAACTATCTAAGTCTTTATAGTATCAAACAAGTTGTCCGTACCCATTTACCGGCCACCTGCACGTTTGATTGAGTGTACTGTGTTGCATTTGTCAACTATCTATGTCTTTACAGTGTCAAACGAGTTGCCTACCACACTCATCAACAACCACCTGCACGTTTGATTGAGTGTACTGTGTTGCATTTGTCAACTGTCTATGTCTTTACAGTATCAAACAAGTTGTCTGTACCCATTTACCGGCCACCTGCACGTTTGATTGAGTGTACTGTGTTGCATGTGTCAACTGTTTATGTCTTTACAGTATCAAACAAGTTGTCCGTACCCATTTACCGGCCACCTGCACGTTTGATTGAGTGTACTGTGTTGCATGTGTCAACTGTTTATGTCTTTACAGTGTCAAACAAGTTGTCCGTACCCATTTACCGGCCACCTGCACGTTTGATTGAGTGTACTGTGTTGCATTTGTCAACTATCTATGTCTTACGGTGTCAAACAAGTTGCCTACCACACTCATTAACAACCACCTGCACGTTTGATTGAGTGTACAGTGTTGCATTTGTCAACTATCTATGTCTTTACAGTGTCAAACGAGTTGCCTACCACACTCATTAACAACCACCTGCACGTTTGATTGAGTGTACTGTGTTGCATTTTTCAACTATCTATGTCTTTACAATGTCAAACAAGTTGCCTACCACACCCATTGCCTACCCACCGGCCACCTGCAGATTTGATTGAGTGTACTGTGTTGCATTTGTCTACTACCTGTTGTCTTTACAGTGTCAAACAAGTTGCCTACCACACCCATCACCACCACCTGCATGTTTCAGCGAGCGTGTTTTGTTGGTTTGTCAACTTTGTTTTTACGATGTGGAATGCTTAATTTCACCAAATCCATCACCGACCACCTACAGGTTTGAGTGAATGTTGTGGATTGTGTTTTTCGCGCTGTTTTGCAGATCGAGAACAAACGTCTCCACCCATCATGTATTTAGATTGAACACACTGTTATGGCGTGATGTTGCTTTTGCCTGCACCCATCACTTATTTAGATTGATGTGGCGTGACGTTGTTTTTGCCTGCACCCATCACTCATTTAGATTGAACACACTCATGTGGCGTGACATTGCTTTCGCCTGCACCCATCACTTATTTAGATAACGCACTGTTGTGGCGTGACGTTGCTTTCGCCTGCACCCATCACTTGCTAACTGCAACTTTGGCAATGCTTACAGACTTAAGAGTGTGAGGGCATTAAATAAGGTAAGTGCTTGCCCCATACACGAGTTGCCTAAATGCAGGTTCAACCTGTCAGGACCCAGCCATCTTGCGAGGGTTGGTCATCTTAACATTTTCCTTTGAGGGCTCAGCAAATCCTACAAACCTAAAATATGAACAGAGCAAGGGTTGGTTGGGTGTAACTTCCGGGTATTCACGTAGCGACATAAGGATTAAAGGCCGTCGCAACCTTCATCCAACTCAAGTAGCATGGCAAAGCACAGAAAACCGATGCAGGCTGCAACCTACGCTTCACACAAGTAGGATGAGTGAAGCACGGCACGGGTACTGCGTGCAGGCGAGCTTCCTACGACGCAGCTTGCATGCTCCAGCCCAACCAACTGCAACGCAGCATGCAGAGTGCAGACAGCGACGCCCGCTCCTTCTACATGCCCCCAAAACTGCAGCTTGGACAAGCAAATCACACAGGAGATGAACAACCACGACCAACACACAAAAAAACTAGCTTGGATCAACATAGGAACAAGCGCTTCACCCCTCTTCACACCATCGCTGATAACAAGACACCCTTCCTCAGGTCGAGCAACACTTCAGCTCACAAGATTCATCTCTTCCACTCACTGACACAACACTTCTGCTCACCAGAATCAACATCTTCCCACACCTGATTAAACTCTTCCAATCAACTAATTCAACACTTCCGCCCACCAAATTCAACACTTTCACTCACCTGTTTCAACACTTTCACTCACCTGACGTGACACTTCCTGTCACCTGATTCAACACTTCTCCTGTTTTACAAGAACTCTGCTCACCTATTTCAACACTTTCTCTCACCTGATGTGACACTTCCTCTCACCTGGTTCAACTCCGCCACGCGCTGCAAGAGGTCGGCCAGCCGGAAGGGTAAACGTGCACTGCAGCCACTGCCGCCGCCACCACCACCACCACCACCACCACCATCACCATTGCAGCGAGCAGCACCACCACCTCCACCACTACTGCTGCTACCACTACCACCTTGGTCCATACCGTCACTGTCTCGAAACCCAATCTGTGCCCCACCACCTTCTTCTTCACCCCCACCCCCACTCAGACCCTCTAACCCCACACCACCACCACCACCACCACCACCACCACTTCCACCCCCTGCGTGACTCCCCACACCAGCAGCACTGTACCCTCCCTTACCACCACCCACACCCATACCCATACCACCACCACCACTCACACCCACACCACCACCACTACCACTCTTTGAGGGCCCACTCCCACTGCAACCTCCCTGTCCCCCACTCAGAGGTCGCTTCCCTCCCCCTCTCAGCACTCCCCCGCTCACTACGCCACCACTATCACACACACCACCGTGTTGGGCCGCGCTGCTACTGCTGCTGCTACCACTACCCGACCGTGCATGCTGCTGCTGCTGCTGCTGCTGCTGCTGCCTTACAGCTGCACCTCCTGCAGCTGCGGCTGTGGCAAGCTCCTCTAGGTCCTCCTCCTCAGGGGGTGTTTGCATGCTCGCATGAACGGAAGGGCTACTGCCGTGTCCATGGCCACTGCTGTGGTATGTGCATGCATGTGTGTGTGCGTGTGTATTTGTGTGTCAAAAGTAAGAATCTTGCGCACAAGCTCGGTCTGCACATAACCAAGTCACAAAAAGGAACTGTTGTCCTTTGTCCTGCTGTTGAGAGCCTGTTGATGTGCGAAACCAATTTCAAGAAGCTGCAATGTTAGGGACAAGCAAGCTGTACGAGAAGCGTGTGCATTATGTTATCGGATAATCACCTTGAACAAAAGTATATAGAAGTAGGTTCCGTAGTTTAATATAATAATAGTGAACAAGTCACACATATACAACACACACGCGCACCTGCTGACTCGTCTCTGTGGCACTGGTGGCTGGGACCACAAGGAACCCCCCTCGTTGCTCAGCCTGCTGCCGCAAGGTTCTGCAGGAAAAAGTGTGTTTGTGTGTGTGTGTGTGTGTGCACGTGCATGTGTGAGTGCGAAAATGTTCGGTGCTGGAATTGCAGCTTGCCACTTTCCTTTTCTCTGTGCAGTTCTACGCTCCTCTTTCCTTACACCCTTCTCCAGTGAATCTGTTCCACCATCTTCACTGCCCAATTAAGTAACAACCTGCAGACAGCACAGACCACTGCTTTGCTGCTCATACTCATACCACGTGTCCTCACGCCTCCCCCCTCACTCCCTTCTTAATCAGCCACACAGCCAAGCAAATACACAATCACACTCCAACATACACCTCCCTGCACTCCAGTTGTCGTGCCGTTAGGCCCTCACGCCTCCCCTCTCACTCCCTTCTTGATCAGCCACGCAAACACACAATCACACTCCAACGTACACCCCTCTGCATTTTTATATTATGCCATAAGGCCTTCACGCCTGCCCCCTCTCTCCCTTCTTGATCAGCCAAACAGCCATGTAAACACACAATCACAGTCCAACATATACCCACCTGCATTTTAATTATCATGCTATAAGGCCTTCACGCCTGCCCCCTCTCTCCCTTCTTAATCAGCCACACGGCCACGCAAACACGCAATCACACTCCAAAGTACACCCCCCTGCACTCCAGCTCGTACCACAAGTCCTTGTGCCCGAACCCTTGCTTCCCGCTTGCTGAGACCCTCTGCTGCTGCCATCCTGTCCCTCTCCTTGAGATCCAGCACTGTTGGCAGCAGGACGATGCACTGTGCAGACATGGACGCGTATATATATGTGTGTGTGTGTGTGCGTGTTTGTGTGTGTGTGCATGTGTGTGTGCGCGTGCGTGCGTGCGTGCGGCACAAGCAGCTGTATTACGTATGAAGGTTGTCTGGGCCCACCCTGCCATTGGAACATGTGAGTGTGCGCACACACACACATTTACACACAAATACACGAATAAACGCAAACACACACACACCTGGTTTTGCTTGAGGTGCAGAGGTGGATGGCACGCCAGACTTGGGCGGCAGCGCAGCTGCTGCTGTTGAGCCAGGGGGGACAGCAGCAGCCAGCGGCTCTTGCCGATCGCCCACCCAGATCATGCCATACTCGCTTAAGAACTGCTTGATGTCTGCCACCTGCGCATGTGTGTGTGTGTTTGTGTTTGCGTGTGGCAATGAAGGTTCCTGTCCACAAATAGAATGCACCGCACACACATGCAACACACATTCCATGATGCGAAGTATGCGTGCACATATGCACACATCACATGCACACATGCACACACTTGTACACACACAATCACACCTGTCGCCACGCATGCCGCTCCTGCCCACGCAGCCTGCTGTTCTCAGACTGCAAGTGCTGCACAATAGGGCTATCCTCAGACATTATAGAAGGGGAGGAGCCATCCACGGCAGACACAGCACGCCGCGCAATCTCCTCCTCTGCCACGCGCAGCTGCGTGTGTGTGTATGTGTGTGTGTGCATGTGTGTGTGTGTGTGTGCGTGTGTGTGTGTGTGTGTGTGTGTGTGTGTGTGTGTAAATACTCCGTCAGCGTCAGAACGGAGCAAAGAGTAGAAAGCACGAGATCACGATCAAGGGTAACCCTTCATTTCCTCAAAACCCAATTTTAAACTTTCTGCACTTGTGCAGCTGCACCATTAACTACACACACATACACACACACACACACACACACACACACACACAAGCACAGATGCACACACCCTATAGCACATGCACGAAGGCAAACACACACATACACACACACCTTGCTTTTCAGAGACTCATTCTCCCCATGTGACCGTGCCAGCTGGGAGGTGCACTCCCTCAAATTCTTCTCCAGGGTGGACAGCCGTTTGGCCATAGAGGCAATCAGGTCTCCATCATCTATACGGCTTCCCCCTCTGTCATCTTTTGTGGGGTGCCCTCCACTCATACGATGGTGGGCCTGCACGTGTTGAGGGTATAGGATTGGATTTGCATGCATGTCTGTGTGTTATTATATCACGTGAAGAGTACAGAAGAGGTTTCCCTTGGCACTTCATTTGATTTTTTCTGGTCGATATTTTGGTCATACCCAGTGAATGAGTGGTGAGCTACTTGTGATGTATGCCGTAAGACGATGGTATTCATTATTAATAATAGGAAGAGTGCAGGGAGTTGATGGGGGTGCGTGGTGTGAAAAATCCATCAACTGGATATTAAGGCGGTCAAAAGAATGAGGCGGGAAAAAGAGCAGATTTTATGTCGGCAAGCAGGAGGGCCACATGTGATTGTGTTGGAAATCCCCTCGATTGGATATCAAGCTGGTCAGAAGAAATAACAGCAGAAGTGTCAGAATTCCCCTCAAATGGATACCAAGCTGGTCAGAAGAAATAACAGCAGAAGTGTCAGAATCCCCTCGATTGGATATCAAGCTGGTCAGAAGAAATAACAGCAGAAGTGTCAGAAATCCCCTCAAATGGATACCAAGCTGGTCAGAAGAAATAACAGCAGAAGTGTCAGAAATCCCCTCGATTGGATACCAAGCTGGTCAGAAGAAATAACGGCAGAAGTGACAGAAATCCCCTCGATTGGATATCAAGCTGGTCAGAAGAAATAACAGCAGAAGTGTCAGAAATCCCCTCGATTGGATACCAAGCTGGTCAGAAGAAATAACAGCAGAAGTGTCAGAAATCCCCTCGATTGGATACCAAGCTGGTCAGAAGAAATAACGGCAGAAGTGTCAGAAATCCCCTCAATTGGATATCAAGCTGGCGGAAGAAATAACGGCGGAAGTGATGTCCACGTGAGCCATAAAGGATGAACACAATATTGAAAATCGATGAACGAAGTCGTGGCGCATGTGTAGGCTCTAAGAAGGGAAGGGGAAGTTTGATTTAAAACCTACACACAACTTAAGCTTGTGGCAGATGTGTGATTTTGAGATAGGAGAGGGGCAGTGAGTTTAATTAAAACCGATTTATGCATTGCAGTCATGGCAAATTTGTAGGCTTTCAGGAGGGGAGAATGGGGGACAGTAACCCGAATACTTGCTCATTGCATCCAACTTGTGGCACAACTTGTGGCACATGTGTAAGATTTCAGAGGAGGGGCAGCATGTTTAGTTACATCCACGCACATAACTCACGGCATGCTTGCAAGAGTCCGAAACCGAATAGGGGCAGTAAGCTAGCTGGATTGCTCTGGTCAGATGAGAGCATTAACACTGCTACGTTGAATGGTTGACTCTATGAATTTGTGCACATACAAAGGCTCTTCACAAAACTGATATGCATCATTTCATTTCTATCACCACAGTGGACAATTGGACGACATGTGGGCTTCTATTTGTGAGGACACTAGTTTGCAGCCAGCATGCAGATTCTTGACAACAGCGTAAACTTTGATGTTTGCCTTTGGGGGTTTCTAACTTTGGATACGTGCTTTTAATACAACTGCTTTGCTTAGCAAAGCCACAGAAAGCGTGTCAAAACTCAGCTCATGACGACTTACTGGAACACCGCCGCTAGGGGGGTCTCTGCGAATGCCTGCCAAGACGTTGCGCTGCATGACGTCCTCAACATGCATAGGCTCTAGCCCTGGGTATGTGTGTGTGTGTGTGTGTGCGTGCACCTGAGTGTAACTTGTAGAACATTTGTGTGCATGCACATATGTGTGTGTGTGTATGTATGTGTTCAAACGTGAATGTGTGTGCGTATGCGTGTGTGTGTGTGTGTGTGTGTGAGTGTGTGTGTGTGTGTGTGTGTGTGTGTGTGTGTGTGTGTGTGTGTGTGTGTGTGTGTGTGTGTGTGTGTGTGTGTGTGTGTGAGAGCGCGCAAAAA
>Ga0307942_1003408_pt1 | contig 12863 bp, 10 predicted proteins | sample OrgLakmetagen175_FD_201846 | JGI IMG/M metagenome (GOLD analysis project Ga0307942, IMG submission 201846) | Saline water microbial communities from Organic Lake, Antarctica - #175 | ecosystem: Environmental > Aquatic > Non-marine Saline and Alkaline > Saline | place: Antarctica: Organic Lake...
CATACGCATACTTAAACACTTCTACACACTTCTACACGTAAAGGTACGCATGCGTGCATGCACACAAACTCATGTGCATGCACACACACACATACACACACACACACACATACACACACACAAACAAACGCACACACACATACACACACACACACACACACACACACACATACACACACACACACACACACACACACACACACACACACACACACATACACACACACACACATACACACACACACACACACACACACACACACACACAAACGCACGCACACACACTCACACATACACACACATACGCATACTTAAACACTTCTACACACTTCTACACGTAAAGGTACGCATGCGTGCATGCACACAAACTCATGTGCATGCACACACACACATACACACACACACACACATACACACACACAAACATACGCACACACACATACACACACATACGCACACACACAAACGCACGCACACACACATACACACATACACACACATACGCGTACTTAAACACTTCTACACACTTCTACACGTAAAGGTACGCATGCATGCATGCATGCACACAAACTCAAGTGCATGCACACACACACACACACACACACATACACACACATACACACAAAAACACACACACACATACGCACACCCGTACATGGATATATACAAACATACAGACGTGTGATGAATGTGTGCAACGGCTTGCTTTTTCATGCATGCACAGGCCGCATAGCCAATTCTGCCTGTGGAAGGTCCTGCTGGCTGAAGTGGTGTCAGGATGGCACCACCACGCGCTCAGCTTTTGAGGAAAACACTACATGCTGTAGCATCTGCTCGCGGTGTGTGCCTGCAGAAGAGCACAACAAAATGACATACAAATTGCGTGTCTATCAGACTTTGACACCCAACTCCAAACAACATGCTTGTGCATTCCTGGTGCTCAAACATATGCACACATACTCAAGTAACGTGCGTCTCTTGTTATAGCAATCTTACTTCTTACCTCGTTCTTCTTCTCAGCGAGTGCTTGTACCTTGTTCAATAACTTGCATGCTCGTATGGTTTATTTACACGTCTAACCAGTACTTAACAACACAACAGACAGTAAGAAATTCAATTGCTGACTCACTTGCACGTAAACACAGATGGCCTCCACCAGGTTAGCGCAGGATTGGGAGGACAGGAGTTCACTTGGGACTTAAATAATAGCAACAACTCAGGCCTCAGGTTCGTTCAGCAACCTCTCGCCCTGACCATGATTAGCTGAAGTTTTATACCTTCACCTTGCATGAGCGTATGCGTTGAAGTTTTGCTGCCACAGGCTGTGTACATGTATGTATGTACAACACTCATGTAAACGCACAACATTGGCCAACACTACTTTACTGCATGCAGCTCACTAGAGCGTTGTGACTTCTTAGCAGCACGTCTCCTTCCTTTCGTCACCACATTGTGTCCCTAGCTCTGGTAGATTCCAAAGGAGAACACACTCCTATCAAGTGCACATAGCTTGCTTAGTACACTCTCTGTCTCTAATACAGTGTCAAATGCTCAGAATTGTTAGACGTCTGCTTATCCAGTAGATTGTCATATAGACCTGCTCGCTTCAAGACATGTTATGAAAGCCCTTTGGCCAGACAAAAGTAGCCCCCCTTGTACGTATAGTATATAGTATAGTCTTCATGGGATTGCCTTACTTTTCATGCAACAGCTTCCCCTGAGCCACGCAAACTCCTTACACCTTCACACCCGTAAGAACGTCCAAGGGGACCTGACACTAGATTGTTTCAATTCAACAATTTCGCATCACCTCCCGCTTACTGCAGGGCCCCCCCTGGGCTGCACAACTCCAGCAACAGCCACTACTGGTCACACATCCACAGCGGCCACAGTGGCTTATACGGAGTAGGGCCCCTAGCGTTGGGCACTCAGGTATAGGATGGGCACACAGGAGGAGATACGGAGGAATGATGAAGCGAGCGGGTTTAATCACTCTATATGAATGGCAGATGCTGCTTGGTTGCAAAGCGACGGCTCTGTCCCATGTTGGAACGTTTTCCTGCCATAACCAGGCATCACTTGCTCGACTGCAACTCTATGTATACCCGCATACCATGCCCAATACAGGAACCTGCTTGGCCCGTGCACTTGCCCACACTGCCAACAATGTTACGCTGCTTACCTTTGCATACACCCCACGTGGTCACGATTGCCTGTACTGATCATCCATGTGTTTGTTTGTATGTGTGTTTATGTGCCTGAATATTATGACTGGAGCAAAGAGAAGCACACGGTCCAGGCCAACCCTATCCTGCCTTTGCTGATCCTGTCCTGTCTTGATATTGCCTTAGCCGTCAGCACTTGCCCCCCCACTTATGTGCACTGCTTGTCACAACAACACTTACGGTCTAGGCCGACTCTAATTTACTTTTGCCGATCCTGTCTTGCCTTAATAGTGCCCTAGCCATCAGCAGGTGCCCCACTTTATGTGCACTGCTTGCCGCAACAACACCCTAAAGCCCTCCCCGCTTGCATTCTTTCTTTTTAATTGCTTGTTAATCCAATTGTCCAGCAACGTTATGCCTATATAATTACCATTTTATTTGTGATGGGATAGCTGCAGCCTGACAGCATGTGGTAGGTGCCGTCAAGCTTGCTCTCAACAAACAAGCGATGTGTGTAAGTAAAGGATAGACTGCTTGCATTCCATGGGCGGAATAATTGCCTTAACCTTTTTGCAGGTTCTCAAACAACCTCGCTCCCTCATATTACAGGTCCTGCCGGCCTTCAGCCACCGTCAACAGCACCAGCAGCAGGAGCAGCAGCAGCAGCAGCAGCATGCGCATCACTACCCACCCTCCTCCTCTTCCCGCTCCCCTGTGTCTTTCCAACGTGCCCTGCCTCTGCCGTTGGCACCAAAATCCCTAGGAGCTAGCAAGTGGGGCGTTGCACTGTTTTACAGATCCCTTGTAGCATACTCATCATCCCTAGGTCCCTTGTAGCATACTCATTAAGGGCTGGTGTTTGCGTTGGTAGAAAGGTGCTCATACTTTTGGATATGTAGACGACTCAGTGCAGTTTTGTGTTTTGCAGGCATGCTCATTAGTCATTAGACGTTGCAGGCACTCATTTGCCTTATATATTAGTTCTGCTTAGGTTGTCAAAAGATCTTGAAGGAAAAGATAAGGGTTCTTATTGTCTTATTGCTTGTGTGCATGCCATTTGGAAGCTAACCCCACCTGAAACTATATACAACACACGGAAATGGATCATCAACAAAAATAAGCTGTAGGCTTTGTGTATCTTATTAGCACAACCTGAATTAAGACCACCGAAATATGTTGCTCAATCTCTTGGTCAACAATAATCCGGCAGATAGTCTCCAAAGCCCGTGTACACGCTAAAAATGCACACAACATTGAATGAACCTGCAGCATAAATCTCGCCGACCTCTTTGCCTCTTATGCACAACTTTGCAGGACTCATATCACCTTCAGTTTCATTTGTTCCTCCCAACTTATAACTTTCCTGTTACCACACCCTAAAGAAAGCTACATACGTCCTATTGCTTGTAATTCACGCACAGGGTGCATACACACATACCCACACATGCACCCACACCCACACATGCACACACACATATACAAACACAGGGGAGCCCCAATCACCTCCCCGCTTGTCGCTGCACCCCAACCCCCACCCCCGCCCAAAGCATGGGCACCTCCTGCTGCATCTCAGACCTCTGTCAGCACAGCCGCAGAAGATCCCGCTGTTGCAGCTGCAAGCGAGTGTGTATCAGCACTGCCACAGCAGCCTGAGCAGAGTTACAAGGGCAGCAGCAAAGGGGTAACATCAGAAGTGCTGAACGATACATCGCCGCACTGTCAAGAGCAGCAGGGGGCGGCAGGGGTTACTGCCACTTACTCGCACATGCCTGCAGCCCACCACCAGGCAGCGTCTAAAAGCTACAGCGCTGAGGGAGGGCCTGAGGGTGGGCATCAGTGTCAGCTCTTGCCGCACCAGCACCGGCACCACCAGCAGCATCACACGCAGCACGTGCACCACAACATGCAGGAGCAACAGCAGCAGCACCACCAACGCCAGCATCACATGCAGCACGTGCACCACAACTTGCAGCAGCAGCAGCAGCAGCAGGCCACCAATGCTGCCTCTGCAAGCACATTGCCCCCCAAAAAGAAGATGCGTGGGAGTGGCATATCAGTGGCGCTGAACAAGAGCATCATGAGCACCAGCTGTGTGGGGGAGCTGCTGCAGCTCGTGCGTGCACGCGGGCACAGCTTCGACTTTTTCAAGTGAGTGCGGCAGCAGCCGCGGGCACAGCTTTGGCTGATTAAAGTGTGGGTGTGCCTACAGTGGGCTCAGTGATGTATTGTCATTAAGCATTTTGAGGACTTCTGAGCACTTTTGAGGATGTGTTTGCAGCTATGGGCTTGGATTGGACTTTCATAGAGTTTCAGTGTGGTAGGCTCGGATTCAGTGTGGTAGGCACGGAATGTTTAGGTTTGGTTGATAGCAGTGGAGGGTGTCACGGCTGCATTCTGTGCTGTACTAAATATGACGACGAAATGTATTACATATTTGCAACTGAACGGGCTGTTTTGCATGCTTCTGTCTGGCATTACCGTGCAGCCATTTTGCAGCTGCTAGCTCTGGACATCCTTCCCCCGTGCCCAACAACAAATTTATTAGTTGGCATGCATTTCAAAAGTAGCAGATCCATGCAGAGGCATTTGCGCTCAATCGCACATGCTTCAAACAATCAATGGCACACATAACTCACTGCACACACACACACAATCCGCCCTGCAGCATCTCCAGCGCAGTTTCGCGCGCTCCAAAGCTAGTGGAAGCAGAGCAACAAGCCTCCGCCTCTGCCAGGGCTTGCACAACTCCAAACCCCCACCCCACCCACCTTCACCCCACCCATCTACACACCGCCATTGCTACAACCACAGCCACCAACGCAGCCGGCTCTCAGTTTGGTGGGGCAGGGCCCCTGGAGCTGGGTAGCCTCGATCCCCTCTCTGCTATGAACACCCTTCTTCCAGCCTCCTCTGCTGCTCCTGCACGCAGTGCACGGAAGCCATGCGTTGCGCACGAGGATGCTGCAAACCGGGCGGTGGGTGCGGTTGGTGCGGTAGGTTCAGGGAAGCACAGCAAGGAGGGAGTGTGTGTGTCAGGGGGGGCAGGGGGGCTGAGTGGTAGAGCAAAGGCCCTCGCAGATCACCTCATGCGCCTGAGTATGCAGCACATGCACACGTTTGATGCGCGGGGCCTGGCCAACTGCGCGTGGGCGTTTGCAAAGCTCAAGTACGTGCCGGATGCTGGTTTGCCGACAATGCTGGCGACGGAGGTGGCCACACGGCTGCGTGCTGGGGACGATTTTGCGGCTCAGGTGTGTATGTGTGTGCATGTGTGTGTTTGTGTCTGTGTGAAATGCAGTGTTTTTTTTTGTAAGCCGCATTGTGTACGTGGCGCGAACATTTTCAAGGTGGATTGTTCTCTCCTTTCTAATGGGTCCAACCTCTTTCATCTTGAGGTTGTAGGCAGATTGTTCCTTCCTTTCTACCTCCATACTAGACTAGACCCCGTGGCCTACGTTTTTGTTGGTCCATGCAACTATTGACATTTAAGCCCTCTTACCCACATAGGATCGGCCAGCTACTCCACTCAGGAGCCATCCAAAGTTCAAACACTATGTATGAATCAGCTTGCTTAGATAGTTGCGGCACAATTCCTGCTTTGTTCGTCGTTTGGAGTTCTTTTTTACACACGGGTCAAAGAGAGTTAATCCTTCCTCGATCCTTTTTTTTAACCCAATTTTGTGTGTAAACAAAGAGTTTACCCGCACTTTCCACAATGCTCATAGAAATAATTGTGTGTGCATACAATAAACAGCAAGGAACGCTAGATGCTTCCAACCAACTTTATAAAATTGCCAGAAAAACATTGTACATGGAGAGTGAAAACAAGTTTGTACATGAGAACGTTTCCAACATAATGAACAGAGCACACCTTATTACATCTAATCACCCTAGAGCACACCTTATTACATCTAATCACCCTAGAGAACACCTTGGTAGAGTCACCCTGGAGCACACCTTATTACATCTCGTAACCCATAATTACATCTATGATTCAGAAAGGAGCATACCTTATTACATCTCGTAACCCCTAATCACATCTATGATTCAGAGAGAAAGCAAGGCTTCTCAGCCAAATCTGCCGCCTAACCCTACAATTGAAACACAGGAGCAGAAGGAATATGCTTAGACTGCCGCATGGTATTTTTGTGCCTTAAGTGGCAGGGCTACAAGCAATGGTGTAGATTTGTGAAGCCCCTTTGCAAAAACCATTTTCCAGCTGAAGTGACAATCCTTTGATGCGCATCAAACCCTCGTAGCCTTATTACTCACTGCATGCAGAACCTGTCAAACCTTGCTTGGGCGATGGTCTACATGCACCACAGGTAAAAGGCAGGAACCGATCAGACCGCAGAAAAAGGGTTCAATGTTCTCAACTTTTCATGGGGATATTATACAGAACTTGATCTCTAGATCATGGCCCCGCAGGTGGCGATGGGCTCTCTCTGAGGAATGTCCTTAGAGAGAGTGAGCATGGGGGTTAGTAGGGTTGGGGTGTATTGAAATTCATGTGGGTCCAGCTACTTATAAGGAGAGGGATGGTAACAGAGGGGTTTCTGTAGAACTTAAAAGCGGTGTGGTTTAACGTGTCATAGATGAGGTGTGTGAGGAAGGTGCTGAGAATAGTGGGCTGAGGGCAGACTTTGCATTTTAGGTGCAGGATGTTTTCGAGGTGGTGTCTGCTGAGCGCTGAGGGGTGAAGGGTACAGTCATGCATGGTGCATCTTGCTGTTTTCCAACTTGTGTTTGTGGTATAACAGGGTTTTGACGAGAAACTTTAAACACAGGTAGTAGCCTAGATGAAGGAAACACGCATGCACTGTGTGGCGTTGCAATCTTTGAATGAGATGCTTTGAACACAACCTAGATGAAACAAGCATGCGTGTACTGGCGCTGCGTCACATAAGGACCTTCATTCAAACATAAAATGAACACGTGTGCATTGGTGCTGCGTCGTGTAATGGCCCTCACATAGTTGCAGTACACATTCTGTGCACCGGTGCTGCGTCACACAGGGACCTTCACTTGAACACAGAATGAACATTCTGTGTGTATTGGTGCTGCGTCGTGTCAGGGCCCTCGCTTAATTGCGGTAAACATATGTGCACCGGTGCTGCGTCACACAGGGACCCTCACCTGCTGCACCTGATGGCTGACAGAGTCCTCCCCCTGCTCAGCCAATTCAAGCCACAGGAGCTGGCCAATATACTGTAAGTTTAGATTCTCTCACCCTCTCTCTCTCACCCTCTCTCTCTCTCCCTCTCCCTCTCTCTCTCTCTCTCTCTCTCTCTCTCTCTATATATATATATATATATATATATTGCACATACTTTAGTTATCTCTTACAAACAAACAAACGCACATCCACACATGATTTACTCTGAACATCTTTAAGGCAACAATGACCATCCAATTGATGTCTACGCTGCTGATTGCCTAAATCCTATTACACACATAACCTCTACACATGCATATCCTTTTTACTTTTTATTTATTTCTTCCTTGCTAGCTCTCTCTCTCCCTGTCTCTGTTTCTTTTTCACAACCCTGTACACTTTAACTGTTTGCATATGACCAGTTTAATCTAATTTTGCTGCTGCTTTCTTACAAACACGCAGTTGGGCCTTTGCTAGCCTTGAGCACCATGACCCGACAACCTTGTCTGCTCTGTGTGCGCGTGCCACGCAATTGGGCCCTGCTGCGTTTAAGGAGCAGGAGCTAAGCAACATCATTTGGGCCTTGGGCAGGTGAGTAAGAGTGGTGTGGGTAGTATAACACATGAGGGTAAAATATTTCACTACACGCGCTTTTGCGCCAAGTGCACAGAATAAACTCGTAAGGGGGAACGCCTCGTTTGCAATTAGGCCCTAGGCTGTTGTTCATGGCGCCCTCCAAACTGCCTTGCTTTAACCACTGGGCGTCCCACACTGCCTTGTTGCTGGACCTGTTTGAAAGGGCACGTCACTGCTGTAACACGAGCACGTGCCCCCATCTCTCCTTGCTTCATTTAGAAGGCGCACCACCACGACGCACCCTTGCTGGACCTGCTGGTAAAAAATCACACACCACTTGCCGTAACACAGAGCAATGTGCCCCCATCTCTCCTTGCTTCATTTAGAAGGCGCACCACCACGACGCACCCTCGCTGGACCTGCTGGTAAAAAATCACACACCACTTGCCGTAACACAGAGCAATGTGCCCCCATCTCTCCTTGCTTCATTTAGAAGGCGCACCACCACGACGCACCCTCGCTGGACCTGCTGGTAAAAAATCACACACCACTTGCCGTAACACAGAGCAATGTGCCCTTATCGCTGCGCTGTTTCAACTGCAGGGCGCACCACCACGACGCACCCTTGCTGGACCTGCTGCTTCAAGAGACCCAGAACAAGCTCGGCCACTTTCAGCCTCAGGTGGGTGTACACTTAAGCTTATTCATTTGGCAATCGAGCTGGATTCCTTTTCAGGTAACAAGCGCAAAAACCGCAGTGGTAGGCTTAAATTTAGCGCAGAGGATGCACGTTGAAGTAGCACTTATAATGCAACTTATAATGCAATTCATTTGACATTGTGTCAACTTCCTCTTCATCAATCACATTGTAATTATATGAAAAAGTAGAAACTCTTTGATCATTTACACCCTGATCAAACGCAACCCCCCCTGAGCAACTTCCTCATCAGCAATCACGCCTGAGTCAAAGGCATTTCCTCCTGATCAATCACTCCATGATGAAATGCAACTTCCCACTTCCTAACCCTCTTTGGTCACCCAGTTTACACCAGATAGATATGACGATCCTGTGGATTCCAGGCCTGAACTTACTACATGCCGCTACCTCCCTTTTTGACTATTTGCCCACCACTTGAAACATTTCACGCAGGGCATTTCAAACATTGTGTGGGCGATGGGTCAATTGCACCACACCAGGCCCTCCTTCTTATCTGCCATCAGCCAGCGCTTGTGTCAACCCGGCCAGTTGCGAGCTTTTGACAGCCAGGTGTGTTCTTACAGTAAGGCATGTTGCCTGCCTTGTTGGCGCTTGCTGGTGCTTGTATGATGACTGCCAGTGCCTTGGTGCTTACACACAAAGAGGCGGGACGATTGTCATTCCATAGTCTGTTTGGATGATGAAATATAAGGGTGGTATTTGGTGCTTGCTTGCTTGTAGTGCTGATGTATAGCCATTCCTAGCGGTTGTAATTGGTTGGCAAGGATGTGATTTGAGAACAGACCACAAAAACACGCATCTACATAGGGGCTCTGCACCCTTGAACAGAGCCCACCTATCCCGTATGTGGCCTCTCTGAAGGGGCATTTTACTTGGAAATCACACACACACTGACACATACATGAGCACACACACACACAAGCACGCAAGCACACACACACAAGCACGCAAGCACACACATAGACAGACGCACTCAAACAAGCATACATACACTACTCCCCATACTGGGGCTATGCAACGTTGCATGGGTTCCGCCATGCTGGGCCACTCCCACACCACCCTCATGGCATACCCAAGTGCAGGGGCATCATACTCGGAAATCACATACGCACTCACTACTTACTGTACAGGGTCTGTGCAACCTTGCGTGGGGCTCTGCCGTGCTGGGCCACTCCCACCCCACCCTCATGGCATGCCTAACTGAAGAGGCTCTCCAACGCTCAGCAGCTGCTGCACCAGCAGCCCCATTGAGAAGCAGCGGTGACATTTCTCAAATGCCACTTGCCGGTGGCCCTACTCACATTGCCGGTGGTCCAGTGCACACGCACAACAACGGTAGCGTCCCACACACACAAGTCGGTGCTGGTGGCGTGGCTCACGGCGGTGCTCCTTCCTCTCCTTCTCCACTGTGCCTGACCACTGTGCTGTGGGCAGCGAGTGTGCTGGAAGACCGTGCGTGTGCTGCAAAGTGGGTGGAGTGTGTTGTTTTGTCTGCACAGAAAGTGTGTGGTTTATATGTCATATATATTATTCTAAGCATAGAAAGGGGAGGGGCAGTGCTGCTGGGCCTCTGCGTCTCCTGTGGCGTAAAATGTTTGTTTGTGTGTGTGAGAGTGGATGTGTGTGTCTGTCTGAACCTGTGTTTTTTCAGGCTGCCCTGTAGTCTGCCACAAGAGGTCCATGTAGGGTCCACGCCCACTCCCACCAAACACAGCAACTACCAAGTGACCATACTTATGTACAGTACGTGTGTGGACCTGTGTCCTCGTAGGCTTCTCCAAGGTCTATCAAGGGAGGTCCAGGCCCACCCTCCGGCCAGCAGCAGCACTGTCTGGGAGCCCATGTCATTGGCGCAAGCAGCATGGGCCTGTGCACACCTTGCAGCGGGTGGAAGTGCTGAGGTTTTAGGGCAGCAGGTACAGCAGCAGGAGCAGCAGCAGCAGCAGCAGCAACAACGGGGGCAGTGCCTTGAGCTTTTGGCTCAATTGGAGGAGGCTGTGACTTCACGCGTGGACCGCTTTAATGGGCAGGTGTGTGTGTGTGAACATGTTCGTGTCTGTATATACAAGTGTAGATGTGTGTGTGTGTTTTTGTGTGAGCGTATGCCAGGCACCTGCACAGCACGCTAAACCTGCCCTTGCAAACATCTTGTCTTTGGCATGTTAGTATATACCCATTTACAGCTATTTCTCGCGCTCATTTTGCGCACAGTCCCTGGCTCTGGCTGTCTCAGCATTCTGTATGTTAGATGCTGGCAGCAGCAGCAGCAGCAGCAGGAAGCTGGTCGCCCAGCTGACAAGTCGTGCTGAGCGCTCAGCGGCAACACTGAACGAGCAGCAGTGCAAGGTAGGTTGTTTTGTGTGCGTGTTTGAATGTGTATGTGTGCATACTGAGCGCTAAGCTGCAATTCTTATTCTGACGGCGATGGCAAGCCAGGCTCTTTCTTGTGTGTGTGTGTGTTTGAAACACTGGCGAATGCTTTGCCTGCTGTGGATACTAATGGATTGATGAAGTATAAATCTCACAGTGATTAAACAATGCAGTCCACTTCCTTACTTAGTATTGGCAATCATAACACATTAACACTGTCCATAATACCTGCCATAGTACTGGATGGCCATAACATCAGATGTCAATTGGCACTGAGTTCTTGCAAGTCGAATTCCTGCCGCATTTGATCAATCTCAGTCAATGATTCTAGCAATCTGGTATAGCACACTAGCTTGTGAACATGCAATCATGCAGCACACATTTGTGCAGCTTCAGTCACACTGCGGCAGAGGCTTTGCAAACATAATTGCAGCTACCATGCTTTTTATATTTTGTAATAAATACAAATATGTTTTGTTCGGACTATTCCGGCATGCAGATGTGTGTGGACGCACTGCAGCGCACAAGCTCCTGCAGCTCTAGCCACGCTGCTACAGAGGCCTTGCAAAAGCGCATTGCTGAGCTGGCACCGACAACAAACAACGCACACCACTTCAGCAGCAGCGGCGCCACGCACCCAGCAAACGCTGCTGCTTCGGCGGCTGCGTGTGCTGTGCACGATGGTTGGATTGGACCTGCAGAACCTTGCGCACTGAAGCAGCCTCTTGCAAGGGGCTCACGGCCGACACTGGGCTCTCCTACTGCTGCTGCACCGTGGGTGCGCAAAGAGCCTTGGGGGGGGACAGAGGTGGAGTGGGGAATGCGCAAAGGATTTGGTTGGGAAGCAGGAAAGGAGTGGGGAGAGCATGAAGGACCTGGGTGGGGGACAGAGGTGGAGTGGGGAGTGCGCAGAGAGGGAGAGGGAGGAGAGGCGGATTGGGGTGCACGCAGGGGTTCGAGAGACGGAGGAGGGTCCAAGATCGAAGAGTCCTGGGCCAGTGCGTGGCCCCGGGGCTTGTTTGAGGAATCAGCTGACTCCTATTCCTCCTCTTTGTCCGCCACGCACTCCCCTCCGCCTGCTGCTGCTGCTGCTGCTGCTGCCTCTGCTGAGGGTGCCCCTGCTGCTGCTGCCTCTGTTGAGAGTGGCTGCAGTGGTATGAAACGTGAGGTAAGGTGCCCATCATTTTATGCCGATGCTTCTCAACTTGCTCTGAGCTGCGAATACAGGCATGGGAATGTGAGGTACGGTGAAAGGGTGAGGGTGAGTGGTTTGTTAGAGGCGTACTGGATTGCTTGTGTGTTTATTGTACTACGTGAATGTGGATGTCGCTCAACCTGCTCTGAGCTGCTTGTAGAGGCATGGGGAACGTGAGGTACAGCTTGGATGCTTGTACGTGGGTGGGGTTGATGAAAGGCATATCAAATTGTGTGAAAGTGTTTATTATGCTATGTGGACAATATGTAGGGGTATTCACCTGCTGTGAACTGCGTTTGGAGGTGTGGTGTGGGGGGATTAGGTTACAATTCCGCACGATTCTCATTAATGTTTGTTTGGTTCTCCGCTCTTGAGGAGGGGCATGACGGGGGTGCAAGCGTGCGGTACAGGGGCAATACCAAAAAAGTAGCTAGTGACATAGCGTTTGCTAAGTCTCGTGTGGGTGTTGATTGTGCACCACAGACTATATATACAGGCTTGTCGAGATACGCCGTACTTCAGCTTTCTTGACCGTAATTACGGTACCGTACCGTAATACGCCGTACATTACGGTGCAAGTACGGTCCGTTTGAAAAGACGGTGTCCGACCGTACAGTACGGTGCCACCGTACAGCACGATGTTGACCGTAATTTGGCCGTTTGGCTCCAATTTCGACCCAAAAC
>Ga0307942_1003410_pt1 | contig 12862 bp, 10 predicted proteins | sample OrgLakmetagen175_FD_201846 | JGI IMG/M metagenome (GOLD analysis project Ga0307942, IMG submission 201846) | Saline water microbial communities from Organic Lake, Antarctica - #175 | ecosystem: Environmental > Aquatic > Non-marine Saline and Alkaline > Saline | place: Antarctica: Organic Lake...
ATAGAGCGTCTCGACCGTTTCCTCGGTCAGGCAGACGATGCGTTCGGGGGGAAATCTTCGCATCTTTATCCTCTTCCGGCAGGGCGGGTTCCACGGGCAATCACGCGATGACGCCGTGTCACCCAAGCCCTGTTTGCAACTGAGCCACATCTTGGTGTTACCATATCTGAAACGGGCGTCCATCTGATCGGACTGGCGGATGGCCTCCACGTTTGCGACGAAACTGCCGGTTGACCGTGGCCTGCCCATACCCGTTGTCGCGCGATGAACGGGGAATGGTCCTGACCCCACCAAAAAAAGACGCGCATCCGCCCGCGTTGCAATCCTGGCGGGATGCCGGTCGAGGACCTGACAGGCGACAGCCTGACGGCATCCTATCCGGGCACCTCGGAAAAGACACGGTGCTGTATGGGCGATCCGACAGTCATGTTTGAGCCGGCCTCTCAACCTCCCAGACTGTAACTTCCACCGTCTATTTGACCGGTCCAGCCCCAGAGGGCCAGCATGGCCTCGGGGCCGGTTTCCATCGCGTGGGGCTGCCAGGGACGGTGATGGATGAATGCGCCTGGCCCATGGCATGATGGCGCGGTTTCATCCGCTCGCCACCACGCATTCCCGGCCAGCGTGACGTAGAGTTCCTCGGCGGCGTGGCGGTGGCTGGGATAGGCGTGGCGGGCATCCTGCATCAGCACTCCGAACCTGATCCGGTCATGCGCAAGCATTCCTTGCGGTCCCACGATCTCGGCCACATGGATGCGGCCCGCCACCGCGACCGGCAAATGCCCGAATCCGGGCCTGCGCCAGGGCAGTGCATCGTGACAGGCTGTCAGTGCACCCAAGGCGCCGGTCTGCGATCCTGCCGCCAGTGCCGGGGCCACACCGGGGACGCGCGTCAGCGGTTCCGGTCGCACCCGTCGCAGCGTGTCCGAAAGGCTGCGCCCGATGTCACTGTCATGCTGCGCGAAAAGATCCGCAGCTTCGGTCAACAACTGCTGCACCGCGTCGGTCATGGGCGCGGCCCGGTGCCATCATCCGGCCCGGTGATGGAGTGCCGCGCAAGCTCTGCGTGCAACAAATCGTGGAACCTTGCCGCGGCAAGGCCAAGGGGTGGCCCACGATGGGTGATCATCACCAGATCATGAACGATCTTGGGGGCAAATGGCCGCCATGTCACGCCATCGCCGAGCGGCACCTTGCCGTTGACCGGATCGATGATCGACAGGCCCCCGCCCGCCGCCACCAGATTGCGGGCAATGGCATAGAAATAGCACGTCGCCGAATACCGCAGCGCCACCTCGGCCTGCGACATCAGCGCCTGCAACTGCCGGTCGACGCTGTGATCGCCGGTGATCCCGATCACGGCGCGCCCGTGCAGCGATGCGGGATGCAGCACCTCTTGCGCACAGAGGGGATCATCTTCGCGCAGGATGCAGACGCATTCCATGGCAAACGATCTTGCATCGAGGCCGGCCACCGGCACCGGCGCGTCGATCAGACCTATATCGATCTAGCGGCTGCCGACCCAGGAGGCGATGCGGCGCGAACTGTGCACTCTGACTTCCACATGGGCATCGGGATAATCGGCCTGGAAGGCGGCGATCACGCGGGGGAGGAAATTGTAGGACATCGCCCCGTTGGTGGCGATCGTGATGCCGCCGGTCGCGCCTGAACGGATTTCTGTCGCGCGTTGTTCGATCCGCGCCAGAGTCGCGATTCCGTGACTGATGTCATCATGCAGAAGCATGGCCTCGGTTGTGGGGGCGAAGAAGCCGCGGTCGCGGTGAAAGAGGCGAAATCCGAGTTCGGCCTCCAGATTATTCAATGCCACGCTGACCGCAGGCTGCGACAGGTGCAACCGCTGCGCTGCGCGTGACACCGATCCGGCATCGAAGAGCGCGCTGAAGACTTCAAGATGGCGCAGCTTTACCCGCATGATCCCAGCCGTGTTTTGCATAAAAAAATCGAATAAAAGTATAAACTACATTTAGTTGATTTAATCGCAATGAGCTTCTAACGTCTATTTGCGAGGGGGCAACAGTTTTCTGTCTTTTTTGCGTCGTCCGACGCAATATTCCTCAATAAGGGAGATGGTGACGTGTTTGACACCGCAGCACAGGATCAAAAGCCCGGGATCTGGACCCCGGACGCGACGAACACGCCCTATTGGCTGGACGATCTGCCCGAGGCGTCTGCGCTGAGCTCCCGGCTGCCCGACGAGGCCGATGTCGTGATCATCGGCGCGGGATATACCGGGCTCAATGCCGCGATCGAATGCGCGCGCGGCGGCAGATCGGTCGTGGTCGTGGATGCGGGCGACCCGGGCCACGGGTGCAGCACGCGCAATGGCGGGCAGGTCGGCACCTCGATCAAACCCTCTCTGGAAAAGTTGCAGGCCAAGCATGGCACAGAGCGCGGCCGCGCCATGCGCGACGAAGGCAAGGCCGCCCTGAACTGGATCGAGAGCCGCATCACGGAAGAGCGGATCGGCTGTGATTTCCGGCGTGTCGGGCGGTTTCATGGCGCGCATACGGCGCAGGCTTATGACGAACTGGCCCGAAACGCCGACAAGATCAGTCGCACCGAAGGCATCGAGGCGCATCCGGTGCCCCGGTCACAGCAACGCGCCGAGATCGGCAGCGACAGCTATCACGGCGGGGTGATCTTTCCGCGCCATGCCTCCATCCATCCCGCGCGCTACCATCGCGGGTTGCTGCAGGCGGCGATCGCGGCGGGGGCACAGGTGATGGGCCAGTGCGCCGCCGACGACATCACCCGCCGGCCCACCGGCTTCGAGGTGCGGACCGCCAAAGGCACGCTGCGCGCCGGTGACGTGATCGTGGCCACCAATGGCTACACGTCGCATGTCACCCGATGGCTGCGGCGCCGCGTCATTCCCATCGGCAGCTACATCATCGCGACCGAGGCGCTGCCGGCCGCCCTGATGGACAAGCTGTCCCCCAAGGACCGGATCGCCACCGACACGCGCAAGGTGGTCTACTATTATCGCCCGTCGCCGGACCGCACCCGGATCCTTTTCGGCGGGCGGGTGTCGGCCAATGAAACGGACCCCAAGATCAGCGGCCCGCGCCTTTTGTCCGATATGTGCCGGATCTATCCCGAGTTGCGCGACTACAGGATCAGCCATTCATGGATGGGCACCGTCGCCTATACCTTTGACGAGGTGCCCCATACCGGCGTGCATGACGGCGTGCATTACGCGCTTGGCTATTGCGGGTCCGGGGTGTCGCTGGCCTCTTATCTCGGGATGCGCACGGGTCGCAAAGTGCTGGGCCACAAGGACGGGCGCACGGCCTTCGACGACCTGCCCTTCCCCTCCCGTCCGCTTTACACCGGCACGCCGTGGTTTCTGCCGCCCATGGTGGCATGGTACCGGTGGCGCGACCGGAGACAATACGACCGCAGTATCGCGGCAGGGTAGCAGGCAACCGGGCGGCAGCATCGCCTCTCTGCCCGGATCATGAAAAAGGCGAGGTAAATCAACAGAGGAGATGCACATGACCCAGAGACTCTCGATCCAGACACTCTCACTGATGACCGTGACGGCCGGGCTGATGGCCACGACAGCGCAGGCGGAAGAGAGGCAAGTGACCATCGCCTCGTGGGGCGGCTCGTATCAGGACGCGCAATCCAAGGCGCTTTTCGAGCCGGCAGAGGCCAATACGGGTATCAGCGTCAGACAGGAAAGCTATGGCGGCATGGCCGATGTGCGCTTGCAGGTCACGTCCGGACAGGTGACGTTCGACATCGTGGTCAGCGGATCCGGCTCTGCAGCGCGTGCGGCTGAAGAGGGCCTGCTGGAGCCGCTGGATTACGACATCATCGATGTCTCGGACTTTGTTCCCGCAACTTATGACGCGCATTGCGTGGGCGGTGACGTGTTCTCGGTCGTGGCGGCCTGGAACACCGACACCTATGGCGAAGACGGCCCGCAGAACTGGGCGGATTTCTTCGATACCGAGACGTTTCCCGGAACCCGCGCCTATCGCAGCACCGTCTCGGGTGCGCTGGAACCGGCCCTGATGGCGGACGGCGTGGCCCCCGAGGATGTCTATTCGGTGCTTGATTCCGAGGAGGGCATCGAACGCGCGCTCGACAAGATCCGCGAGTTGAAGCCGAATATCGGTGTGTTCTGGTCCTCCGGTGCGCAACATGCGCAGTTGATGAAGGACGGCGAGGTCGACATGAGCACCGGATGGAACGGACGCTTCGACAACGCCCGGGCAGATGGCGGCGCGATCGACTACACGTTCAATCAGGGCCTGCTCGACTATGACTGCTTCGCCATTCCGAAAGGGGCGCCCAACAAGGATGTCGCGATGGAATTCCTCGCCGAGATCTCCAAGGCGGAATATCAGGACGATCTGCCGAAATACATCACCTATGGCCCGACCAACAAGGCCGCCTATGAAACCGGTGAAATCAGCCCGGAGGTGGCGGCTGGTCTGCCCTCCTCGCCCGAGAACGCGGCCCTGCAGCTGCCGATCTCACTGGAATGGTATTCCAAATGGGAGATCGTCGCGGCACAGATGTATCAGGACATGCTGACCGAGTGATCGGCCCTCGAAACCAATGATCGCGGGCGGATGCATCGCCCGTGATCCACCATTGCTGCGGGGACATTTCCTTGAACGATGCAAACCGAGACGCGCTGCCCATCACGGTGCGCAACGTGACCAAGACCTATGGGAAGATCTACGCCCTCGACGACGTCTCGCTTGACGTGAAAAGTGGCGAGTTTCTCACCCTGCTGGGACCTTCAGGGTCGGGCAAGACGACGCTGCTGATGGTGCTGGCGGGGTTCACCCGGCCGGATCGGGGCAGCCTGAAATTCGGCGCGACCGAGATGATCCGCAAACCGCCGCATCTGCGCAACGTGGGCATGGTCTTTCAGAACTACGCGCTGTTTCCGCACATGACCGTGGCCGGCAATGTGGGCTATCCGCTCAGGCTGCGCGGCGTGACACGGACCGATCTTGCAAAGCGCGTCGAGACGGCGCTGGAGACCGTGCAGCTTGGCGGCTACGGCGACCGCACCATCGACCAGCTTTCGGGCGGTCAGAAACAACGGGTGGCACTGGCGCGCTCCATCGTGTTCGAGCCGCGCATCCTGCTCATGGATGAACCGCTCTCCGCGCTCGACAAGAAGCTGCGGGACCGGATGCAGATCGAACTGCGCCACCTGCACGAGAAACTGGGCAGAACCACCGTTTACGTCACGCATGACCAGCGCGAGGCGCTTACCATGTCCGACAGGATCGCGGTGGTGAACCATGGGCGCATCATGCAGCTTGCCTCGCCGCAGGAGCTGTACGAGCAGCCCGAGAACAAGTTCGTGGCCGATTTCATCGGCGACAGCACGTTCCTGACGGTGACCCGGCAGGGCGCGCATCATGTGGCCGCGGGCGTCACGCTCAAGACGACCAGGCCGGTCCCGGCGGGTGACGATCTTCTGCTCATGCTTCGGCCTGAACGGCTGAGCCTGTTGCATGGAGAGGCGGGCGAGGCCAACGTTTTCGACGCCACGGTGACCGAGCTCGTCTATCAGGGCGAAAGCTATCTTCTCTATGCGCGCCTGCCCGACGGCACCGAACTGACCGTGCGGGGTGCCATGCGGGCCGGCACGTTCCAGACCCTGCCGGCGGCTGGAGACACGGCGAAGCTGGCGCTTGATCCGTCCGATACGGTCATCATCGCAGGAGGCGAGGACTGATGGCCGTCACCCAGATGAACACCGGACCGGACATTGACGCAAACGCGGGCGGGCTGCGCACCGACGAGCAGCGGGAACGCTGGCGGCTTTTCGGCCTGAGCTCTCCGGCACTCCTGATCGTCATGGTCATCCTCGTGATCCCCACGGGCTGGCTTTTCTATATCAGCTTTGTGGGCGCCAATGGCAGCTTTTCAATGGAAAACTACGCGCGGATGCTCGAGCGCAAGTCCTACGCCCGGATCTTCCAGACCACGTTTCAGGTCAGCCTGATCACCACGGGTCTTTGCATCCTGATCGGCTATCCGCTGGCCTATTTCATGTCGCAACTGCCGGTCAAATGGGCCAATCTCTGCCTTGTCACGGTGCTGTTGCCGTTCTGGACATCGCTGCTGGTGCGCACCTATGCATGGCTTGTGCTGTTGCAGCGTCAGGGCCTGATCAATGAATGGGGCATGGGGATGGGTCTGTGGGAAGAGCCGCTGAAGCTGGTGCACAACATGAACGGCACCCTGATCGGAATGGTGCATATCATGCTGCCGTTCCTGATCCTGCCGACCTATGGGGCGATGCGCGCCATCGACCGGGATTATCTCAAGGCGGCCGCAAACCTCGGGGCAAGCCCCGCCCGCGCGTTCTGGACCGTATTCCTGCCGCTCAGCACTCCGGGTCTTTTCGCAGGCGCGCTCATGGTGTTCATCCTCTGCCTCGGATTCTTCGTGACACCGGCCATTCTGGGCGGTGGCACAGTCATCCTGGTGTCGATGCAGATCGTCTCCAACATCGAGCTTTTCGTGAACTGGGGCGCGGCCAGCGCGCTCGGGGTGGTGCTTCTGGTGCTGACCCTGATGGTGCTGTGGGTGGCCTCGCGCTTCGTGCGGCTGGAACAGATGACGGGAGGAGGCCACTGATGATCGGCTGGCTGAGATCCCCCGCCTCGGAAACGCAGGTCACACATGGTCAGCGCCTCTGGCTCTATGTCACCTCGGGGATCACGATGATCCTGCTGGTCCTGCCCACGCTGATCGTGATCCCGATGTCCTTCTCGGATAGCCAGTATCTGGAGTTTCCGCCCGAGACATGGTCACTGCGCTGGTACAAGAGCTATTTCGCCTCCGATGAATGGATGCGGGCCACGGCGACCTCGCTCAAGGCCGCGACCCTGACGATGCTGGTGGCAACACCGATCGGCGTGCTGGCCGCTTACGGGCTGCATGCCTCGAAGGTGCCGTTCATCCGCATCGCCTTCGTGCTGCTGATCACGCCGATGATGGTGCCTCTGGTGCTGATCGCCATCGGTGCGTTCTATGTCTACGTGCGGCTTCAGATCCTGTACACCATGACCGGCCTCGTGCTGGCGCATAGCCTTCTGGCGATCCCGCTCGTGGTGATCGTGACCGGATCGGCGCTCAAGACCTATGACATGAACCTCGAGAATGCGGCGCGGTCCCTCGGGGCACCGCGATGGAAGGCATTCATGACGATCACCCTGCCACAGATACGGTTCGCCGTTGTCATCAGCGCCTTGCTGGCGTTCCTGACATCCTTCGACGAGGTCGTGATCGCGATGTTCATTTCCGGCGGCGACAATCCGACGCTGACACGCAACATGTTCAACGCATTGCGCGATCAGATCGACCCGACGATCGCGTCGATCTCGACGCTGATGATCGGGCTGACCACGCTTCTGATGGTCATCGCCGTGCTTGCCGGCCGAAACAAGCAAGGGACCTGATCCGCATGGAGTTCGATTACGTGATCGTCGGCGGCGGCTCGGCGGGGGCGGTGCTGGCCGCGCGGCTGAGCGAATGGGCGCGGGTGCTGCTGCTCGAGGCAGGGGGGCGCGCGCGGCATCCTTGGGTCACCATCCCCATCGGCTATGGCAAGACCTTCCATGATGCGCGCTTCAACTGGAAATACGAGACCGAGCCCGACCCGGTTCTCGGCCGGTCCATCTACTGGCCGCGCGGCAAGTGTCTGGGGGGATCGTCGTCGATCAATGCGATGGTCTGGGTGCGTGGCCATCCACGCGATTACGATGCGTGGGGGCCGGGCTGGCAATGGCCGGACGTGGAGCCGCTGTTTCGCCGCATCGAGGACTGGCAAGGCCCGGCCGATCCGGCGCGCGGCACCGGCGGGCCGCTGAGCGTGACCGATGTGACGGATGCCGTGCATCCGCTCAGCCACGCCTATGTGGCGGCGGCGGGGCAGGCCGGCATTCCCGCAAATTCCGATTACAACGCCGGCGAGATGACCGGCGCCGGCTTCTACCAGATCACCACGCGCGCAGGGCGCCGCGCCTCGACGGCGCAGGCCTATCTGACACCGGCGCGCCGGCGGGACAGCCTGTGCATCCGCACCGGCGCGCTTGCCACGCGGGTGCTGTTCGACGGCAAGCGGGCGACCGGGGTGGAATACCGGCGACGTGGCGGGACCGAGACGGCCCATGCACGGGCCGAGGTGATCCTCTGCGGCGGGGCGATCAACACGCCACAGCTCTTGCAGCTTTCGGGGGTCGGCGACGCCGATCTTTTGTACGACATGGGTATCGAAATCGTACGGAATGCCCCTGCGGTGGGGCGCAACCTGATGGATCATCTGGGGCTGGATCTGATGTTCGCGGCGCGTCAGCCCAGCCTGAACCAGGTGCTTCGCCCGTGGTCCGGCAAACTGCGCGCGGCGCTGCACTATGCGCTGACCCGCAAGGGTCCTCTGTCCATGAGCCTCAATCAGGGCGGCGGATTCGTGCGCCTGTCCGACCATGACGGCCCGCCCGACCTGCAACTCTATTTCTCGCCGCTCACCTACAGCCTTGGCAAGGTGGGGCGCCGGGCCCTGATGAGCCCCGACCCCTTTCCGGCGTTCCGGATGGGGTACAGCCCCTGCAAACCCACGAGCACGGGCCATCTGCACATACGCTCGCCGGAGCCGACAACGCCCCCCGCGATGCACCCTGCCTATCTCAGCACCAATGCCGATTGCGAGGCGATGTTGCAGGGTTTGCACCTGATCCGGCGGATCGCCACGACCCCGGCCTTTCGGGCGATCGCCGAGTGTGAGATGCGCCCCGGCCCCGACCTGCAGGACGACGCCGATCTGCTGGAGCATATCAAGCGCGAGTGCGGGACAGTATTTCATCAGTGCGGCACCGCACGGATGGGCGCGGATGCGGCCATGTCGGTTGTCGATCAAAGGCTGCGGGTCCACGGGCTGGAGCGATTACGCGTGGCTGATGCCTCGATCTTTCCGACGATTCCGTCCGGCAATACCAATGCACCAGCCATCATGGTGGGCGAGAAGGCCGCCGACCTCATACGGGCAGAGGCGGCATGAAACTGCGCAGCATCGAAACATTCACCAATAAATTCGTGGGCTTCGTCCGAGTCACCATGGAGGATGGCAGCCAGGGCTGGGGCCAGGTGTCCACCTATCATTCGGACATCACCTGTCAGGTGTTGCATCGGCAGGTGGCACCGTGGGTCTTGAATCGGGATACAAGCGATCTGGATGATCTGCTCGATATCGTGGCCGAACGCGAGCACAAGTTCCCAGGCTCATACCTCCGGCGCGCGATGGCGGGCCTTGATACCGCGACCTGGGACATGCGCGGCAAACAGGCGGGCAAGCCCGTGACGGAATTGCTGGGCGGCAGTGCGGGACCGATCCGTGCCTACGCGTCGTCGATGCGGCGCGACATACCGCCCGCGGACGAGGCCGCGCGCATGTCCCGCCTGCGCGACGAGAAGGGATTTGATGCCTTCAAGGTGCGCGCCGGCGCGGAAGTGGGCCGCAACGCCGACGAATGGCCGGGCCGCACCGAAGAGATCATCCCCACCATGCGCCGCGAGATGGGGGACAAGGCCGCGCTGCTGATCGACGCCAATAGCTGCTACTCCCCCGATCGCGCGATCGAGGTGGGGCAGATCCTGCAGGATAACGGCTTTTGCCACTACGAGGAGCCCTGCCCCTATTGGGAGATGGAGCAGACCAGACAGGTGACAGACGCCCTGCAGATCGACGTGGCCGGCGGCGAACAGGATTGCGACCTGTCCACATGGCGGCGCATGATCGACATGCGCGCGGTGGATATCGTGCAGCCCGATATCCTCTATCTGGGCGGCATCTGCCGGACATTGCGGGTCGTTCGCATGGCGGCGGCGGCGGGCTTGCCCGTGACGCCGCATTGCGCGAACCTGTCGCTGGTCACGCTTTTCACCATGCACCTTCTGCGCGCCATTCCGGAGGCCGGCAAGTACTTGGAATTTTCAATCGAGGGCGCGGATTACTATCCGTGGCAGGACGGGCTATTCGTGCAGGATCCCTACCGCATCGACGCGGGCCGCGCGACAGTGACCGATGCGCCGGGCTGGGGCGTGGACATCAACCCGGATTGGCTGGCGCGTTCGAAATACCGTTTGAGCGAGATCACCTAGCTGTTTGATCCTGTGGCGGGCGTTCGGGGCGTCGTCTCGGGCGCGGGGCAGGCGATCTCGCCCGCGCTGTTCGATGCGGGTTGGGGGTAGCAACGGAAATCGTTACCCCAAACGTTACCCCGGCATGAAAAAGCCCCGCTGAGGCCCAGCCCTTTGCATTTCGTGGTGCAGCCTGGCGACAACCGCCCCACAGTCCTCGAATGACCGGTCCGAGACCAAATTGACTGCAGCGCACAAGGTCGAGTTGCAAGTGCAGCGAGACAAGGCTCTTCGCGATCGGGTCAAAGTTGCCATTTGGAAGGACGCCCAGCACCACTGAGTAACTTCGCCAGACTGGACACTTAAACACAGCGCGGCATGGGCTGGATGCAAGTATTCGGTCTCCCTTCCACGCACAGGATCAAGGTCGGAAAAGCCAAAGTTGGATTGCATCGTGGGAATTCGCCGGTTTGGAAAAATTCGGACGTAATTTTATCAACCATCCGAGTAAGGGGACATGCAACTCGACCCTGTGGGCGGTTGGCATAAAAAAGCGATGTCTGGGATCTTCCGGGCCGTCCCGGACAAACAATGGTGGTTTGTAAAAACCCCCTTCAAATCATTTTTTCAGCCATGAAACGCGCCACCGCGCTCATGCCCGTCTGCCATGCCGGTTCCCTGTCCAGCAGGATATGGTTGCGGCTTTCCAAGGGCACGAAATGGGCGTCGGGAATGCCCGAGGCCAACGCCCGCCCCATTTCGAGCGGAATACGCTGGTCGTATCGCGAGTGCAGCACGATGGTCGGCACGCGCACCTCCTTCAGGCGGTGCCGCACGTCGATCTGGCCAAAGGCCTCCTGGAATCGCGCAGCGTTCCTGGGCGAGGCGGTCTTGCGTTGGAAGTCGTCGAACCACGCGAGGTCCTCGGCGCTCGCATCGGGCATGAATGTCTGCGAGAAAATGTGCCGGTACGCCGGGTTGTCCGTGCCCCAGCCCACTTCCGTGAGGGTCAGAACGGCTTCGCGCCGTGCCTGTTCCTCGGGGCTGGCAAGGTGGCGCCAACCCGCCGCATAGCCACCGAAAAGGATCAGCCCACTCACCCGTTCGGGATGGCGCACGGCGTATTCGATGGACACTGCGCAGCCCTGCGAAATGCCGAGAAGCGGGAAACGCTCGAGCCCCAGGCAATCGGCCACGGCCTCGAGATCTTCCACAAAGGCGTCAAACCCGAGTTCTGACACGTCCCAGTCAGACAGGCCGCTGCCGCGCTCGTCGTAGCGAATGAAGGTGCGGGTCCGCGCGATTGTCCCGAACGTCTTGCTCCAGATGGGACTGTCCCAATCGAATTCCAGATGGTTCAGCCAATTCGCCGCCTTCAGCAGCGGCGGACCGGACCCGATGGTCGCATAGGCGATCTTGGTGCCGTCGGGCACGTCGCAGAACCCGATACGTTGCGCGTGCAAGGCGCGTCGCTTGGGATTGGTCTTGTGGGACCGCGCCACGGTCTGGACGCCGGGCTGAAACTGTGCCTGCGTGCCTTTTTCATACGCCGCCACGCCCTCCGGATCGGCCCCACGCCAGAGCCGAAGCCATTTCTTGGCCTTCAAAGGCGGCATTTCGGAATGGGTCGCAAGACAGCGCAGCACGTCCACCTGAACCGCGCGTGCATCTTCCCGTTCGGAGGTAAGCCAAGCGTCAAAGGCCGTGTCGCCCGCGCCGTCGAGCCCGTCCATCAGCGTCGTGTCCAAGTGAAAGGCCATATTCTCGAGCTCAGGGACGGAAAGCTCCGCTCCCTGCTGACGCAGCCGGGCATGATAATCGCGGAGATCGATCAAGGCACCTTCGGCATTGAACCAGACACGTTCGCGGTCAGCCTTGATCCGTGTCTGGTCGGGCGTGTCGACGACCTTGCGCAGCTTGCTCAGGGACCAGCGAAGTGCCGCTTTCGGATCGTCTGGAAGATCCCAGAATAGCTCGCACAGGCGTTCGCGCCGATGCGGTCGCCCCGTGGTGACGAGAAAGCCCAGCAGGGCACGCGCCTTGCGAGAGGCGGGTAAGGTCACGGCCTGACCAAGTCGGGAGACCTGTAATCCGCCAAAGAGAGAGATTTCGACTTCCTGTGCCACGTCTAAATCCGATGCACTCAAAAATGATGGGCCAGCGTCGCGCTTCGAAACTGCCCTGCGCCTCACTACTTACAACGATCCGCGGCTGGTGGGGCAACGAATCGAGCCGCGCAAGCCTCCCATGCGCGGAAAAAGGCTGGGTTCGCTGAAAAACAACGCCGAGGGCCGGTCATTACAACGGCCAGTACAACGCTGGCTTACACGTTGGCCGCCCAGATGTGCCTCATCGTAGCGACGTTTCAGGGATAAACAAAGTGAACAGCGACAACCGATGCAAAAGATCCGATCAAATTCAGATCGGCATCACCAAAATTGACGACATCCTGCTGGCCGAACTCACCGGCACGCTTGACTGCATGGCCGCCGGCGCGGTCTATGACGCGCTCGTGCAACCCATCGACGAGAATACATGCCGGCTGATCGTCGACATGTCCGGAGTCACACGCCTGACCCGCGCCGGTGTTCGCGGGCTGGTCGTCGCTGCTAAGCTGTGCACCACCGCAGGCGGCAAGATGCGGATCTGCAGCGCGGACGCCCCGGCCACGCGTCTTCTCAACAATCTGGGATTTCGCCACCTCCTTCGGCTCGAGCCCAAC
>Ga0307942_1003412_pt1 | contig 12859 bp, 15 predicted proteins | sample OrgLakmetagen175_FD_201846 | JGI IMG/M metagenome (GOLD analysis project Ga0307942, IMG submission 201846) | Saline water microbial communities from Organic Lake, Antarctica - #175 | ecosystem: Environmental > Aquatic > Non-marine Saline and Alkaline > Saline | place: Antarctica: Organic Lake...
AGCGGAGCACCCGGCGGGGGTGGGGGCGGTTTTCCTTTGGCCATGTTCTGCGTGTGTTTGTGTGTGTGTGTGTGTGTGTGTGTGCCTTTGTGCCTGTGTGTCTGTGTGTTTGTGAGCGAGTGTCTGTGTGTCAGTGTGTGTCTATGTGTCAGTGTGTGTGTCTGTGTGTCAGTGTGTCAGTGTGTGTGTAAGTGTGTGTGTATGTGTGTGTGTGTGCGTGCCTGTGTGCCTGTTTGCCTGTGTGTCTGTGTTCGAGTGTGCGAGTGTCTGTGTGTCAGTGTGTGTGTCAGTGTGTGTGTGTGTTTATGTGTGTGTTTTAGGTTAGACCTACACACACACAAACACACACACATACACACACACACAAACACACACACACGCCACACATGTGTGTGCTTTAGGTTAGACCTACACACACACACACACACACACACACACACGCACACACACAGACACATACACACACACAGACACACGCACACAAACACACAAACACACAGACACACAGGCACACAGGCATGCAGGCACACAACAACACACGCACCCACGCACACACACACACACGCTTGCACATACACCCACATGTACATACATGCACACGCACGCACGCTCACACTCACGCACACACAAATGCACACGCATACGTACACCCACACACTCACACTTACGCCCACAAACACACGCACACGTACAAGCACATGCACACACACAAACACACACACGCGCGCGCACACACACACACACACACATACATACAACACCACAACAGGAGGATCATGTGGAGGCATAAACCTGGTCAAAACCAGGCCTAGCTTTACCTGCAGCATGAATAATGAGGGCGGCATGGCCACAGGCATTGTGCCCCCAGTGCCATCAATGGAGGACCCAGAGGAGGACCCAGAGGAAGCAGACGTGCGCCGTTTGAAGGGATTGCTGGTGCCACCTGCAAAGGTACAGGAGCATTGATATTCTAGGTGATGTTGTTGCACTAGCAAAAGCTGTTGAGTAAGCCTGTGCATGTGCCAGAAATATTTATCGACATATCGACATGTTTAGTTGCGTCTGCTTTTCTCTAGTGTTTGCTAAAGCCCCAAATTTTTTCATCCGAATTGAGACCAAGATCAAGCAACCACCTCCCTTCTGCATAGGACCCACTTTGATTTCATTGTCACGACACTATAATTGTTAGCAGGACCTTAAATGTGAGTCCTGTCGCCTGAGTATGGTTGTTGAGAAAATGAAGCATTCCTTACCTCCGTCCTCAACACCAGGAGAGCTGTCATCTCCATCCTGCCTGTCCTGCTGCTGGCGGTTGCGTTTGTGTCCTGACGAGCTGTCACTGTCCCCCTCGTCACTGCTGCTGGAGTTGCTTCCGGCAGCGCCTTGTCCGTCCCTACAAAAGTACATATGCATATGGCAGGCACACGTCTCACATGCCACTTAAAGCACAAAATATTAACACAGACATGTCCGTCCCTACAAAAGTACATATGCATATGGCAGGTACACGTCTCACATGCCTCCTCCAAAGCACACTATAAACACACAAACACTAAAACATTGAACACACGACCGAGCGCCCTTTTTGAGCAAACAGCACCCAAGAGACACACACATACACACACACATACACGGCCCCTCACCTGCGTCGCTTACTCCTGCGTTGCTCCTTACGCTCCTTGCGCTCCGCTTCTTGCCGCTTGTCTGCCTCCTCTCTCTCTCGCTGAGCTGGGGGCACGTAGAGTGCAATGGTGGCAAGGCTCCGCAGCACACGCTTGGCCCACTCACGCAACCCAGGAGCGCCTGTGTTGTGTGCAAGTGGGTGAGTTTGTGTGTACACTTCAGCTTGAATGTAAGCTCTATATGTAGGGGGAGATCCAGAGAAATGTGACCATGCTGTGCAGCACACTACCACCTACCAATTGAAACCAGGCTGTGCAGCACACTACCACCTACCAATTGAAACCAGGCTGTGCAGCACACTACCACCTACCAATTGAAACCAGGCTGTACAGCACACTACCACCTACCAATTGAAACCAGGCTGTGCAGCACACTACCACCTACCGATTGAAACCAGGCTGTGCAGCACACTACTACCTACCATGGAACTAGGTATTTAGTAAGTAAAGTGCTAGCAGTAAAAATCCAGATTACCCCCACCTGCAGTCTCTCTGCTCCAAAGCCACCTCTGCCGTACCCACCTCTGGGCTCAAAAATCCACAACATCCACACAACCTGACTCAAAATACTGCCACAACTCCCACCTGAAGCTTCGCTGCTGCCAAGACATGTACGCAGCATGTCGTCCATCCTGCTGGCCAAGAAGTGCACATCCTCCACCAAAACAGGGTCAGGATCACGTCCAGCAGCGGCCAGTGCGTTCTGTGCGGTACAAAGCAGTATTTGCTTGCACAGCAATTACATTCTGGCCGGGAGATAAACACCCTCCATTAAAACGGGGTAATGTATTGCAGTGGCCAGGGCGTTCTGTACGGTACAAGTAAAAGTTACATGCACAGCAATTACATTCTGGCCGGGAGATAAACACCCTCCATTAAACGGGGTAATGTATTGCAGTGGCCAGTGCGTTCTGTGCGGTACAAGTAATAGTTACATGCACAGCAATTACATTCTGGCCGGGAGATAAACACCCTCCATTAAAACGGGGTAATGTATTGCAGTGGCCAGGGCGTTCTGTGCGGTACAAAGCAGTTTCAACATGCCATGCATTTAAATTTTGGCCAGAAAGAACGCGTCCTTCACTGCAATAGATCCAGGGTCACACGTCTGGCAGTGGCCAGGGCGTTCGTTTAGCAATACAAGCAATGCATTTACTTACAACGCATTTACATTGTTACGGTTGAAGATAAAAGTGCATCCAAGCTGTCTTGGTAGCTTTGGTTTGTGAGGAGCATGTCCCTCCATAAAGTGCATGCTGCTCATGCAGGGCTTCAAGCACCATGCAGCAGCCCACGCTTGAAAGCAGGTACGACAGAGACAAGAGTAACGAGATAACTTACAAAATAACGAATAACTAAAAATAAAAGAGCTCTGTGTGCAACACCTTCTTTCCCTTTACAAACACGCAAACGCACACAGATGTGCACTACTAACAATTACATCAGACCGACTTATTGATTTGACTGCCAACAATCTCATGGAATTCCGCTCAAGTGGATTTTGTTCAAGCGCCTTGTGCTTTGACATTGTGGCGTACAATAAAGAGCTTTGTGGCATACCGTACCTTACCTTGGGTATAAACAAATACTTAAACTTGGTACCAAGATCTAAATGCTTAATAAGAGGCAGCATAGCTCTACCCCACCTGCAATTTAAGTGCCCAGTGCTGGGCCGCAGTGAAGCCCACAACCAGAGACGCTGCGTCATAGTCAGGGCCTTCACACAATGCGCTGGCAGCTGCAATGTCAAAGGTGAATGGCTTGTCACGGGGCCAGCCCTGCAAGAAATATGGAATTTGTGGCGGAGAGGGTCGTGAATCAAAGGAATCAGGCAAGCAGTTTGAGCACCATGGACTGCTGAAAATTAGGAGATATCGGGAGGGACAGTCAGTAAACACGTTTTGGAGTGAATGCATGATACACGTTTCCTTTACCGGTAATACTCTCAGCATGACCCAAGCCGCAAGAGAGCGTATAAGCTGGTAAATTGGCCCTAATCTATAATATCTCTTACGGATCAACCTTGCCGCGTTCCGCACTCATCAGCCTTGGCACACACGTGAATGTATATATTCTAACAAGCACCTTGACCCAAAGCCCACTCCATATAGGCAGCGCCAGCTCTGAAATAAAGGTGCACACACACACCTGCCTCCCGCTCTGGTACATGGCACCGTTCGCAGCCGAAGCCATTAGCTCGGATGCGCGTGTAGATGCTAGGGTTGCCAAGGGCCTGATGGATGGCGGAATGTGGCGGGGTGTAGTAAACAGAATGAAATTTGTAGGGAAGGGAGTAGGCCGTGGAAAGGAAAGAGCAGGCATTGTGGCATAGACTTGCTGACCAGCAAAGTCAGAGCCAAGCGATTAGAAAGGCTACCTGGCAAGCTAAAGACTAATAACAACTGTGCAACAATCAAAAGCATGAGCCTGTTCAGTAACAAGAAACAATTCCACACACAGGCACAGAATGCAGAAGAACTAATCTTCTTCGCTTAACAATGGCATCAGCGCTCCACACATAAACGCACGCAAACTTGCTGCACATTCACATGTCATCAAGCATGCACATGTCATGAGCAGCCAACCTAACTAAGCACACGTGTCTTTGACTGTGTTTTCTCCACATGCACTTGCTCTGCAGTTGCCAGACAGTAAGCGGTACCTGCACAGCGTTTCGTGCAGCACACGGATCACGAGGTCCCACTTCTGATCTGGCTTGGGGGGCATATCGATGCAGCGAGCCACCACCCACAGCACACGAGGACGGAGGGAGCGGTTGAGGGCAGACCAATCAATGAGGAGCTGCAAGGGGGAAAGGAGCAGCAAAAGCACATTCAAAGGAACAAGCTTGACTGCATGAATTTGATGGGCTACACTACGATAATTAGGGGGGGTTGACCAGGGTTTAGCGGCCAACTAATGAGGATAAGCATAACAACCAGGGGGGATGGGTGTCAGCAAGATTGAGGTTGCAGCTGGAAGGCAAGGCAGCAGTACGAGGAGCGGCACGGACAACAGCAGCAGCAACAGCAACAACAGCAGCAACAGCAGCAGCAGCAGCAGCAGCAGCAGCAGCAGCAGCAGCAGCAGCAGCAGCAACAGCAGCAGCAGCAGCAGCAGCAGCAGCAGCAGCAGCAGCAGCAGCAGCAGCAGCAGCAGCAGCAGCAGCAGCAGCGGCAGCGGCAGCAGCAGCAGCAGCAGCAGCAGCGGCAGCAGCAGCAGCAGCAGCGGCAGCAGTAAAATTAGCAATTAAAAGCAGCAGTCAAAAGCAAGCACCCAGTACACCCCAGACGCAGGTTTGTACCACCTCCTTCCCACCTGCATCGGACAGCGTTTACATACATCTGTTTGAGCGAAACTGTGGTTGCACGTATCAAACCTACCTGCTTTATCAAAATACATCCATACAAGCACATACCTACTATGCGGACTGCAATTACAAACACACCAGCCCACCTGCTTCAGCATGCCATCCATGTGCTGCTGCTCCGCCTCCAGCCTTTCCAACAGCTTCTCCAGCTGCAGCGACATTTTTGTGATTATCATTCAGCATAAACAGCATTGTGTGGTGAGGATTCGGGTGTCAGTACAGGCACAATTGGCAGGTGGGTGTAACAGCAGCATGCACAGTCACATGGCTTAGCACATGCATACAAGTACCGCAGAACGTACACATCTGTGTTAATTGAATAGCATGTTCAAGACTACAGATGCATTTGCATGTCTACTACTTTGCTTGCTTGATTGAATCAGAACATCCCATCATTGCCCAGTGAAACCCCTCACAACATTAGTCTGTGTGCACAAATTACACACTCTGAATTGGCGCACACTAATCTCGTTGAGTTTCACATGCTTTTGTCTGCATGCAAACAGCGCATACCTGCATGCGCACCTGCATGCACTCCTGCATGCAAACAGCGCACACCTAAAAAGCCCGTGCACACCCTCACAGTCCTCTTACTTGCGTACGCAATATAACCGACACATCTGTGTGAGCACACTGCGCAGCGACGAGGTTCTTGAGCTCACAAAAATTGCATTGCCCACTTTTATGAAGCCTCATCCCATCTGCTTAGTGTGCTCACAACAGACAGCCCATTGCCTCCTGCGTGTCTGTTAATTTGCATGAGCACGTCCACAAAACACAGTTGTGGACACAACATTGTTATTCTCCTAGCTCCCATTGGCTATGCTCAATCTATCCCTGTGCTGCCAGCTAGCCCTGCGGTTCCAGGAACCGATATGGAAATTTTTCATACAATGGTGGTTTTACACACCACACTTGCCATTGTGCACGTTAGCACGTTAGCACACTTTGAACACATATCACAACCATTGTACAAGTCGGTACACTCAAACACACCTGTGTGCGTGGCCGTCGCTCCCTCCTCCTCGCCAAGCATCTCGCGGTTTGCCGCTCCTCTTTTGTGCCCTCCTTGATTTGCAATGCCCTATCTTTGCCGTCCTCCTCACCCCCTGCGCGCGTTTTTCTGGCCTCGGCCTTCTTTTGGGCCTTCTTTTCCGCCTTGGCCTGGGCCTCCCTGCCATCTGTGCCACCAACCTGTGTGCAGAGCAAAGCTGAGTTTGTGTGGCAACAGCGAACGAGTGTGCGTATACCACAGTAAACAGGTAAACACTCATTTATGTCTTGCCTGCCTTTGATCTGTGCACAACGGAGTTTGTGTAACGGCTGAGCCACAGGCAATGGATCCAGAATATAATTTTGCTAAATATAACTTTGCACAACGGAGTTTGTGTAATGGCTGGGCCACAGACAATGGATCCATGCATGCCTGTGACCAGTAGACCCAAGTGTTGCCCACTAAGTATGTATGAAACCAACTATTTTTCAAGCTGCCTGTCTTTGTATTGCCTGCTACCAATAATTCCAACTGCATTACATTGGCATCCCACATTGCTTGGCAAATCGTCCGTTCATTATTATACCTGAACGCATGATTCTATCAAAAATGGCCACGCTTGCGAACCATGTACCTCTCTTGCCTCTGAAGAAAGTCCCAGGCATGCCCAAAACGCGCACACACACACACACACACACACACACACACACATACACACGCACACACACAACACACACACACACACACTGACACACACAGACACACAGACACACACACACATACACCATGTATACGCACATACACACAACAGCCTCACACACACATTAACACACACATGCACACAAAACTTGCGCACCCTCAGCGCCCTAGGCCCCCTGTAAGCCAGCGCATTGGCAGCAGATTCAATCCCAGATACTGACGACGAATCAGAGTCACTGCCCCCGTCACTGAAATCTGTAGATGCTGCAGAAGAGTCGTCAATATCACTCTCATGCTCACTGCCTAAGCCCAAACCCAGAGGGTCCTCTTCATCGCTGGCATCCCCCGTGGCAGCACGTGCAAGCCTGGCTGTGGCCAGCTGGTCCTGTGTGTGTGTTTGTGTGTGTGTGTGTGTGTGTGCGTGTGTGTGTGTATGTGTGTGTGTGTGTGTGTGTGTGTGTGTGTGTGAGAAGTAACTTCACGTGGTATGCTTTGTGTATTAGCAACATTGCTGGCATTATGTCTTCTGCATCACTGCAGGCAACCCTAAAACCGTATTGTACAACATTAGCTTTAGCCAGCCTTTTGTGTGTATGACAGTGAGCATTGATGTATGATGATTGTTCTAGCTGATATTGACCATCATTGCTTTTGCTAAATCTGCTGGAGCAATCAAACATCCAGCTTTGCTTGAAAGTCCAATGGACTTAAAGAGAGAATCAAAAGACATTGCATAGGCAGTGGACATGTTATTCAGCTTGTCTTGTTTGCTGCAGAGTAGGAAGCCGTTAAGGCATGCAGTGCTTTTTGAAATCCTTAATCTATATCAGGTAATCTAATGACCATGTTGGGCAATGCTACAGCGCACAAATACATGCATGCACACACGTACATACATATGCACAAGAAAACACGTACACGCACACGCATACACACACGCATACACACACGCACACACACATACACACACGCACGCACGCACGCACGCACGCATGAATGCAAGCACGTATGCACGCATGCACACACGCACACGCACACACACGCACACACGCACACGCACACGCACACCCAACGCACACGCACACGCACACGCACACGAACACGCACACGCACGCACGCACGCACGCACGCACGCACGCACACACACACACACAAACAAACACACATTCACACACACACACACACCTGCTGTGCCCTCACTGCAGCTTGCAGAGTAGGACCAGACGCTGCAACTGCCAGCAGCAGCTGTAGCCACATGTCTGCGGCAGCTGTGTTGAAGTCTGCAGCAGTGCTGTTAGCGCTGGCAGGAGACAGGTGGTGTGTGATGGCAGGGGCAACCAGGGGCTCCCAAGAGAGGCAGCCCTACATGCGTGCGCATGTGTGTGCACGTGTCCGTGTAAAATGCCATTTTGCAGACAAATAGTTAAAAGAGCTTTAACGTTGAGATAGATGGCGTTACTATTGCCTAAAATTGCAGAAAGGAGATGATTTACTTATAGGTGCCTGCAGAGGGAAACGTGTGTGGACAATGGCAAACAACAAATAGGCCTACAGTACTGCCAGCAGAGAACCCTCTTCCCTTGTACCAAGAACGACTGTAACGATCAAGAGCACCATCATTCATCCACCAGGTTTTATTTCTTGAACGATCAAATTCATCCACATCCCAGTGCCCTCCGGCATGCAATCTGCCTACTGGGAGGAGCAGTGTTACTCACCTAACAAATAACACACGCATTGTCAATGACATCAAAGCACGCCGCAAAGCAAAGGCTCGTCAGCAGCAATAATTTAACCACAACCTTTGCGTGCAGCAAGCCAGAATGATGCCTGTTCCGATCACCTCACAACTTAACATGAATGTTGCCAAATTGGAGAGAACGGAGAGATAATTACACTACCATAGACTGCAGCATACCTAAGCCTGATCACCTCTTATCCATCGCTTCCAGCACACCTCGGCCAGACATGTAGGAACTCACACAACTACCAGAGAAAAGGCATGTACGACACTACCAGACAAAAAGGCATGCACAACACTACCAGAGAAAAAGGCATGCACGACACTACCAGAGAAAAAGGCATGCACGACACTACCAGACAAAAAGGCATGCACGACACTACCAGACGGACAGGTATGCACACCACTGCCAAACAGGTCTTCAGGCATACACACCTTGGTGGCCTCCAGCGTGCGGCCTGCCAGCAGCAGCCATGCCTCTAACTCATGCACTAATCCAGGCTGCTGTGCAAGCACTCCATTTCCTGCAAAGCCACCCGGCACAGCCTGCTTGTCGTGGCCTGCTGCTGCCCCCGCCTGTGTGGGCAAACATGCAGGAGTGTACAATACACAAATGTGTGCAATTACAGTGTACTTATCATTAAGACAGGTATGTGTGTTGCCACATGAAAGTCCTGGGTACGTGCATTTGGAGCCCCCTTATATGCGTGCATATACATCATTGTCCTCAGAAGACACATTTGTGTAAGTCCTGAGCAAACTTTTCTGTTTATGAAACAAACACGGCTTCAAGACCATGAGCGCATCACACACTGGGACTAAATCATCAAATTGTGGACAGCAGGAAAATTCCAAAAAATGGGGAAATTCTTGTTGTGCAGAAGATGCTTGAAAGGGCAAGAGGCTGAGGAAAGCACTGGTAGGCAGAAACGAAACCAGGCGGAAGCAAGCACACAGCCACGCCTACACTTCACCATACTTCAGGCACGCCACACGTGCGTTAAGGTCACACCTCAAGGCACATTTCTCGAGCTGCTCGTGCCGCAGGTTGCGTGGCTACTACAATCAGAAGCGCGCATGCCACCTGTTGTTGTGAGTGTGCAGGTGCAATGAAAGCAGGGTCAGGACAAACTCCAGGAAGTGACTTGTCAAAGTTAGCAGTTCATGTAAAGAGCAACACGCCCCCTGTTGAAATTGTGCACATGCACTTGCAAAATAGCAGGGATAAATCAGATCAGAGGCTTAGTCCGATATCCAAGTGATGACTTGTCAAAGCAGCTTGCATGAAGTGCACGAGTGTGATGAAGCGCACAGCATTTGGTGGGAGAAAGGGCAAAAGGTCATCAATGCAGACTAGGTACCTGTCCCAAACAGACGGATGTGCAAATACACTTAAGCAGCATCAAAGCAAATGAAACACGATTAATCAAGCATTAAACCAGCCATAAACACACATACTCACACACACACACACACACACACACACACACACACACACACACACACACACACACACACACACACACACACGTACGCACGCACGCACGCACGCACGCACACACGCTCGCACACACTCACAACGCACGCACACACGCGCACACACACACGCACGCACACACACAAACGCATGCACACACACACACACACACACACACACACACACACACACACACACACACACGCACGCACGCACGCACGCACGCACGCACACACCCACGCACAACGTACGCACGCACGCACGCACGCACACACACACACACACACACACACACAACAACACACACACAACACATACACACACAAGCACACACGCACGCACGCACATGAACACACACACACGCACATACTCACACACACACATACACACGCGCACGCGCACGCGCACAAAAAAACACGCAAACGCACACGCACACGCACACGCACACGCACACGCACACGCACATGCACACGCACACGCACACGCGCACACACACACACACACACACACACGCAGACATACCTCGTGCCGCAGCACACCGAAAGGTGGCACGTGCACGTCCTCCTGCTGCGTCTGTGCCTTCTGCCCCTCTCCTGCACCTCCTCCTTCGTCTTTACTCCCCAGCATGCCTCCCAGCGACACGATGGAGTTCAGAGTAGAGGCAGTGGTCTGCACAGGCTTGGTGGCGGCACTGGACTTCTCTGTGGATGAAGCAGAGGGGGGGTTTTCGCGCTGCTGCTGTAACCCCTGGTGGGCCTTCTTCTGGGACTGCCCCTTCTGCTGCGGCTGTGGCCCTGTGCGTTAGAGCGAAGAGGTGTGTACGCGGCGGTCCAACACGAGGCTAGAGGAATCACAAGGATTGGGAAGGAAAAGCAGGTGTGAGTGCTTCCTTTACGAGCAATGACAAACAATCAAACAATGCAAACAGAGAATAAATAATGTGTGTGTGTTTGAGTGTGTGTGTACCTGGATAGACGGAGAATGCAAGCATCAAAAGCTTAATTATAAGTGCTTGGCAGGGTGAGACAGGTTTGCATGCTTCGCACTGGGAGCGCGCTGTAAGGGAACAGCAAATTACAACGCAAGCGCCTTGAGAAAAGTGACAAAAGCTTCAAGAACAGCAGGCTATCACCTGCTCGACAGGTGCAATACATCAAAAGCAACATTTATGTTATTGAGCCGTAGATCAATCAGCGTGCTAGTGCTCTAGGGAGTATGAAAATATTAATTTGATCTGAAGCAGTTGCCGCATGCTTTCACAGAAGGTATGTGTAAAAAAAGACAGACCTGCAGAGGGTGCGTCAAACTGCTGTGTGGGGTGAGCAGCATCAAGGCCCAGGCTGTCTCCTTTCTTGTCACGCTTAAACATGGACTTCATGCCAGACGCAAGTGAGCGCCCCCCACTGCGTGAGCCTGAGAGGGCAGAGATGCACATGTGTGTGCGTGTGTGTGTGTGTGTGTGTGTGTTGCAATGCACCTAAGCAGGAGGCAGCTGTTTTCCTGCCCATATTCTTTACAAATGGAAACCCGCGCGACATCAAAAATGCTTGCATATACACGGGGTGTTTGACGTGGCAATCAGTCATGTCAAGGGGGTTCTTTTGTTAAGGCGTGGCACCAGATTCTTACTGTCCAACAAGCAGCACATGTTCAAATGCTTCGTGGACGTGATGGTTTCAAAATGTGCATGACTGTAAAACAACCGTACGCTTTCGTTTCTGCACAACGTTCTCAGCTGCCTCTGACAAGGCTCTATGTCAGCAGACGAATCTACTAGTTCAAATGAATCATGTATAGGCACCTGGACCGTCTCTTTCCAGCTCAGCAGCAGATGCCGCAGCTAATGGGCCACCGGGAGCTTGCGACATCGGCCTGTTGGGAGGGGCCTGCAATAGGGCACAGCACAAAGGAAGGTTTTAGTTGTGGTTTGTGGTGAATGGAAGGAACTTATGCAAACCTGGGTGTGTGATCGCTGCTGAGTGTGACGGCTACTGAGTGTGTGACCGCTACTGAGTGTATGCAACGCTACTGAGCGTATGCAAACCTGAGTGTGTGTCCGCTACTGAGTGTGACGGCTACTGAGTGTGACCGCTACTGAGTGTATGCAACGCTACTGAGCGTATGCAAACCTGAGTGTGTGTCCGCTACTGAGTGTGACCGCTACTGAGTGTATGCAACGCTATTGAGCGTATGCAAACCTGAGTGTGTGATCGCTGCTGAGTGTGACCGCTACTGAGTGTGACCGCTACTGAGTGTATGCAACGCTACTGAGCGTATGCAAACCTGAGTGTGTGATCGCTGCTTAGTGTGACCGCTACTGAGTGTGACCGCTACTGAGTGTATGCAACGCTACTGAGCGTATGCAAACCTGAGTGTGTGATCGCTGCTGAGTGTGACCGCTACTGAGTGTGACCGCTACTGAGTGTGTGACCGCTAAAATAGGGACTGGCATGCTGCTTGAGCCTCAGATTTGGAGGCTGACATGGTATAGCATACCAGCAATACCATGCAGCCGGTACGCATGGCTGCATGGTCTTACATGTGTTTTGAGGAAAAGGAGAGCCAGAGCCATACGTGATCGCACCTTGCGCGCCTTGCGTAAAAACAGCGGTGTAATTTAATCCCTATTCTGCAATGCATTTCCTCTGATAACTACCGACCTGTGAAGACTAGAAGCTTACAGGGTGACATCTGACTACAGAAGCCCTTATCCGTAAGGAGTGCCTCCTGTCTCTCATACTAGGTAGTACCTTTGCTTGGGGGGGCGGCTTAGCGGGTATGGAGGGAGGCAGCCTGCCTGGCGTGCCTGTGGGAGGAGCACGTGAGGGGTGCTTGGACTTAGAAGGTAACGAAGCTGTGAGCCTGCCTGCGCCTTGGGTGGGCGTCTGGGAGGGGG
>Ga0307942_1003413_pt1 | contig 12858 bp, 12 predicted proteins | sample OrgLakmetagen175_FD_201846 | JGI IMG/M metagenome (GOLD analysis project Ga0307942, IMG submission 201846) | Saline water microbial communities from Organic Lake, Antarctica - #175 | ecosystem: Environmental > Aquatic > Non-marine Saline and Alkaline > Saline | place: Antarctica: Organic Lake...
GATCTACACCCTGTCACACACACACCACACCACACACAGATACACACACACACACAAATGCACCACAAACACACACACTACACTCATTACAGCCATGAGCCACTAGGGGCGTACAGTCATAGCACTACACAAACACTGTGTGTGCCCGTGCAAATTTGCTATTGAAGATCAGGGAGGAAATGGAACACAGCCGTTTCATGCGTCAATTAACACAGAGGAAATGGAACACAGCCGTTTCATGCGTCAATAAACACAGAGCCAGGCAGCCTTGATCCATTAATTCCACACAAATATTAGCAAAAAGAGGGGTATCAATCACTTGATGCACGTGGCCTCGAGCTTTTTAATTCCTGGCCCAGCGTCTGCATGGGAGTCAGCATCACACAGGAGGGCCCTAAACCACAAACACTGACAGAAAGAGATAGGCACCACGCACTTGATGCACGTGGCCTCAAAGTTCTTAAACGTCTGGCCCAGCGTCTGCATCGGAGTCAGCACCACACAGGAGGGCTCCACTTCGCGTGGGTCCACGGTGCTCAGGTAACTGCAAAACGATAGCCGGAGGTTCAGTGAGGCTGGTCATTTATTAGCCCGTAGTTGTTTGCCATCACAGGCTGCAATCCTTGTAGGAACCCTCGTAGGATTGGGAGAACAAGATACAAGCAAACATCAGTTTATAGACTTGAATCAGAGAGCTTCGAAGACGACAAGTTGTCCTGCTCCCTAACTCCAGTGGATCTTAAGACCTTAGAGCCGGTCATAAAATCTGTTCTGAAGGTGCTTCAAAATGTGGCACGTGTATTGCACCCTGAGCCGCAATGCTATGCAGGCTACATAACAACATTAAAAGCGCCCCTGTGTTCAGGCTGATGGCTAAAAGGAGCTGCTCACTGACAAGCTACCCAATGCCCGTGCACACGTGCTCAGCAACACACGGGTAGGTGTAGCATCATCCTCAGGCTGCTCATTGCACGTGCACACGTGCTCAGCAACACACGGGTGGGTGTAGCATCCATCTTCAGGCTGCTCATCGCACGTGCACACGTGCTCAGCAACAAACGGGTGGGTGTAGCATCCATCCTCAGGCTTGTAAGGAATACGTAACCTCTTCTGACGTGAGTGTGCACAGAGTGAGCCACACTTTCTATGTACACACACTCACGCTTGAGCAGCCTTCTGCACAGCCTGCGGTGCGTTGCATAAGGGTTGCTGCTTCAGAGTCACGGCAGGCGCTTGGGGGCCTGATGGCAGGGCACTGATCTTGGCTCGCATGCTTTCGTACGGGTGTACCTACACAGTTGTTATATGGCCGGTGCACGGAGGTCACTAAGTGTATTCCTCCTTTGTGCACCTGCGCAAGTTTGTTTTCGCACGTGCTCCTGTGCTCACAAGGTTTGTTCCCAAGGTGCAGACCGTCCATCGGGGACAGAAGAGAAGAGAGGGAAGAAAAAACACACCTGTCACATCTCTCAATCCCTTAATCTACGTCCTCGCGTGGTGCTTCATGTATTCGACACATTGCACATCACGGTAATTATATCAAGTTGCTTGGCCATGCATGCCCTCGTGCAGCACGATGCATGCCCAAGTGGTTGCACAGATCTGCGTGCCAAATGATACGGCACCAAGAAGTGATGTGTACACCCACCGCACGAGCGGCCATTCTCAGGGAGGCTTCCTGCCAGTGCTTGGGTCCTGCTGCCTCGTCCGTGTACTGGACCTGTCACCAGCGTGCATGCTGTTTAATCTCAACACGTATTTGCTGACAAAACAAGAAACACACTCACCTTTATGATGCCCATCCACAGCTCTGTTGCTTGCTGCTTGCCCCTCTGCATGGTTTAATCAAATATCAAACACCCATGGCAGGACTTCAATTGATAAACAGATAGTGTGTAAAGCCTAAGAAAATAATATGATGAAATGAAGGGCAAAGGAAAGGCCCCAGATTGCTAACGCACAAAGCACAAAAGGAAAAGTTCAGTAAAACTGCAGCATGCAGGTCTCAACAGAGCTCATTGTTCAGCTTCAGGCAAAGCAGGTGAGCTCTAGTTTGTTCATGGCCGCCTAACCACGGCCGCTGACACACACACACACACACACACACACACACACACACACACACACACACACACACACACACACACACACGCACACACGCACGCACGCACGCACGCACGCACGCACGCACGCAGGCACGCACGCACGCACACACGCGCGCACGCACGCACGCACGCACACACGCACGCACGCACGCACGCGCACACACACACACTCATACACACACACACCAGATACACACACACACGCACACACACGCGCACGCACATGCGTACACACACACATGCATACACACACGTACACACGAACGCATGCATGCAAGCGCGCACGCACGCACACAGGTGTACACACACATACACATGTACACACAAACGCACACCCACACTTAGACACAAACTTGCACACACACGTACACACACACATATACGCGTGCATGCACGCATACACATACACACACACACACACACACACACACACACACACACACACACACACACAAGTACACACTCGTACACACTCGTACACACTCGCACACACTCGTACACACTCGTACACACACATACTCACGCACACACACATACACACACAGACACACACACACACACGAGTACACAATCGCACACACACACGCACACACATACACACACATGCGCGCACACACACACACACACACACACACACACACACACACACACGAGTACACACTCACACACACACACGCACACACACACACACACGCACACACATACACACACACGAGTACACACTTGCACACACACGCGCACACACACATATATATGTAAACGAGCGTATACACACGCAACAAGGCACAAGGCCTAAGTAAGCACGCCGCAGTGGTGCTCCTAGTTTTGTCACATGCACATGAACACACAGGAGCGTGTGCGCAACATGTGCATTTTGGCGCATGTGGACCACGGCAAGACTACTCTGTCTGACCACCTCATTGGCTCAAATGGCCTCATACACCCAAGGCTCATGGGGGAGCTGAGGTATGCCTTGTGTACGGCGTTGTTGATCCCCTCGTCGAACAAAGCCGTGGTAGCCAATGTGGTGCGGTTCACTGGTATAGGAATGATTACACTAGGACCCCTCAGGCATTGGAGTGGTTGAAAGCAACGACGGTGCATCGATTGATGTGAGATGTGTCTATCTGAGCATCACTATTTGCAGGCAACATATACAACTGGTGTTTGCACAGACTGTGGCAAAACAGCTAGTTGCGTTTAAGGCTCGCAGCCCTGGCTTGTCATTTAAGTCAGTTGACCTTGCTGATGCCGGCATGTTGTGTGCATGTGGCTCGTTTCTCAGCACGTGCTCTATTTGAGTGAGCGCGCAGAGTTACTTGAAATTGTTGTTATTTTGAGGAGTGGTATGCTTACACTAGTTTGTCGCCAATTGCAAAGCACTGTCATTATTGTAAAAGGCATTATTCTCTCGATGGCCTGCTGCCGTACGCAAGCATGACATATCTGCATACAATTTTTGTTATTTTGAGGAGTGGTATGCTTACACTAGTTTGTCGCCAATTGCAAAGCACTGTCATTATTGTAAAAGGCATTCTTCTCTCAATGGCCTGCTGCCGTACGCAAGCATGACATATCTGCATACATTTCTTGTTAGCCCTTCCTTAGCATAAAGTTGCAGAGAGGTTTACAGGCCTACAGCAACTCAAACGAGTATGCTGCTGAAAGTCTGCCTGGTCATCATTGACACATTCGCTACCCGGTTCCAAGACGTTAAGCCTGATAACGCGAAGGTCTGATAAGCTGACAGATGCTTGAACAGAGGTGTTTTGTACGCATTATAAAGACTTTTTGTTCTCGCTGATCAATCCTGTTTCTAAATAGCCTAGAGGGAGAGCAGGCTCGTGGCCGATGGCATTACAATGAAGGCCTGCTTCGTCTCTCTTTTGTGCGCTCAATCAAGATGCTGGCCTGCTTTTGGCACTGACTACTTGGGTGGGTGCAGGTACTTGGACAGCCTTGAGGATGAGCAAGTCCGCGGCATCACGATGAAGGCCTCCTCCATCTCCCTTTTGTATGTGCCCGGATCAGCATCCAACTTGCAGGTGCGCAAGTGGCGAGCGTTTGTGTGTGTGTGTGTGTGTGATGTGCGCATTTAAGATGCTAAAATATGCATAGGCCCTAGTAATACCCCCTGACACGTAAATGCAAGGTGCGATTGACGGAGGTACAATTTTGAAGCTATCGACTAATAAATGCAAATGATAGCCGTGTCTGCTCCTCCATCCTCTATCATGGAGGAGCCGTCAGGTTTATATATATGGTTCTGGCCAACCCTACATATATGTATTACGTATTATGTATGTTCGCCTAACACTCTTTGTAGGGACCAGGCGGCGTCAGCGGAGCCGACAAGCTTGAGAAAGGCTTCTTGTTCAACCTCATCGACTCGCCTGGCCATGTGGACTTTTGCAGTGAGGTGGGGGGCAGGAAGCAGGATGCGCAGCTGTAGCGGTTGGGATGGTGGCTGGTCCAAGTGTCGGCCTGGCCGGAATTTCCTTGCGTGAAAGCGTGAATTGGGTCACATGGCTGGCCAGTCAAAGAATGGTAGTATATGTCTGTGCTTGTTGCAGAGTAAACTGGGTCATAAGACTGGCCAATTAAACAATGGCAGCATGTCCGTGCTTGTCAAAGAGTGAACTGTATCACAGGACTGGCCAATTAAAGGCTGGCAGCACCTTTGTGCTTGCTGAAGATAAATCGGGTCACAGGACAGGCAAATCACTTTTTGGCGGCATAATTATGCCTGTCAAAAGGGCTGGGGAACTAACTGGCTGAGCCTGACGACTCACAGATCAGGAGGTTCAATGAGAGTTTACCCTCGATGTGAGGCTCAATGAGAGTTTACCCTCGATGTGAGGCTCAATAAGAGTTTCCCTCGATGTGAGGCTCAATAAGAGTTTACCCTCGATGTGAGGGTCAATAAGAGTTTCCCTCGATGTGAGGGTCAATAAGAGTTTACCTCGATGTGAGGGTCAATAAGAGTTTACCTCGATGTGAGGGTCAATAAGAGTTTCCCTCGATGTGAGGCTCAATAAGAGTTTACCCTCGATGTGAGGGTCAATAAGAGTTTCCCTCGATGTGAGGGTCAATTAAAATTGGCCCTCGTGTGAGGGTCAATGAGAGTTGACTTCGATGTCAGGAGGTAAGGACCGTGCCTTGGTGGCGGCGGACATGGTGGAGAGAGCATGTGCTTATTCAACGTTTCTGTGCATTTTTTGTGCATCATTTCCGTTGCGTGCCCACAGGTCTCCACAGCAGCACGCCTCAGCGACGGTGCCCTGGTGGTGGTGGATGCGGTGGAGGGGGTGTGTATTCAGACGCACGCTGTACTGAGGCAGGCGTGGGAGGAAAAGGTGTGTAGATAAGCATGTGTGGGTGTCTTATGTGTGAGGTTGGCCAGAACCATATATATATATTATTATTTGGTATATACGGTATACAGTAATTTTTGCAGATATATATTTATTTAATTATTTGGTATATACGGTATACGGTAATTTTTGCAGATATATATTTATTTAATTATTTGGTATATACGGTATACGTAGTTTTTGCAGGGATTATCTTTATCAAATACGCGGTCATATGCACAGCATGCATGTACGCGTCTGGCCAACCCTACTCACGTGTGTGTTTTGGTGGCGTCAGAAGGTGTGTGCCTTGAAGTACATGTAGGGTTGGCCAAGACCGTATATACACACACCGTGTATGACCGTATGTATGGTAATTATCCCTGCTTGACATACCGTATGTACACCGTATACCACCGTACACCAGGTACACGCATTAAAGTATGACTTGGTAATTATCCCTGCTTGACATACCGTACGTACACCGTATACCATCGTACACCAGGTACACGCATTAAAGTATGATTTGGTAATTATCCCTGCTTGACATACCGTATGTACACCGTATACCACCGTACACCAGGTATACGCATCAAAGTATGATTTGGTAGTTATCTCTGCTTGACATACCGTATGTACACCGTATACCACCGTACACCAGGTATACGCATCAAAGTATGCTTTGGTAATTATCCCTGCTTGACATACCGTATGTACACCGTATACCACCGTATACTAAGTATACGCAATAAAGTATGATTTGGGCCAACCCTAGATACATGCTGTACTGAGGCAGGTGTGGAAGTAGCGCGTGTTTATTTGGGTGTGTAGATGCCTTGGGTCTGTTATAATTATAATGGCAGCATAGTTAAAATGGCAGCAGAACGCGTGCGCGAGTGTGCTCCGAGACACATGCTGTACTCAAGCAGGTGTGGGAGTAGCAAGTGTGCAAGTGAGTGAATATTTGCCTTAGGTGTGTTATAATGGCATTAAAACGCGTGCGCGTGTGTGCTCTGGGGTACATGCTTTACTCAAGCAGGTGTGGGAGTAGCAAGTGTGCAAGTGAGTGAATATGTGCCTTAGGTGTGTCATAATGGCATCAAAATGCGTGCGTGTGTGTGCTCCGAGACACATGCTGTACTCAAGCAGGCGTGGGATGAGCACAAACAATGACCACGGCTGCAAAATTGTGGCGTGTGTTGTTACGGGCGTAGCCAGTGTGCATTAACAACAGTGTGCATAAACAACAGTGTGCATTAACAACAGTGTGTGCATTAACAGCAGTGTGTGCATTAACAACAGTGTGTGCATTAACAACAGTGTGTGCATTAACAACAGTGTGTTGTTATGGGCGTAGCCAGTGTGCATTTTGTTTAACCTTCCAAGCAACTTTCTACTCAACCTTTGCTTCAATCAAACACTGTGGGACTGCCCCTTCACACTCTTGTAACATTGTAGCAGACTAGTTTTCACACGCTTCTCTCAGAGCGCTCAAGAAATGCATTCTCACACAAAAGCACCCCTCTGGCTCGCTGCATTTTTTTAAGTATCTTGGATCCTCTCATCCCGGCCAGAGCACGTGCTTTACTGCAATGACATTCAAGTCAGGGATGAGTGTACGTTGCATACCAGGTTAAGCAGGTCAAACCTGTTCACCAACGAATATCTTAGTTTAAGTTGGGATGTGTGTGTGCGCCACATTTCAGTCAAGCTGTGCTGTGCCTGTTTCTCAAGGGTTTGCAGGTTTTGGCTCTAGTCAGTGATTTGAGTATGCTGACGCACCTCAACGTGTTATTGCAATTACGTTCAAGTCCGTGACGTGCGCAACTGAATTCAGGTCAAGCCGTGCCTGTTCATCAATAAATTGGACCGTCTGATTGTGGAGCTGAGGCTCACACCTGCCGAGGTGGGTTTGGAAATGATAGAACGGAAGAGATAGACCAGATGTTTGGGAAGTTTGGGATGTTTGGGATGTTTGGGATGTTTGGGAGTGGTACAACTGGCAGAGATAGACTGGAGTGCAAGATTGCCATGAATAGAAGAAACGGAATTAGCAGGCAGAGGAAATTTAGTTTCACGTGATCAAGGAAAGGGAGCCACTTTGGTTGCCATGCAGTTGATGGTCTGCACCCGAGCTACTAACACATGTTTTATGTTATGGAGAATGATCAGAGAGTACGTGTGGCGCAGCAGGCTAGCCCTCAAAATAAACAGAGGGCGCCTGCACTTATTTAACATGGATAGAGGGCGCCTGCGCCTATTTAATACGGAAAGAGGGGGCCTGCACTTAATTGACATGGATAAAGGGCTCCTTTGTATGACAGACAATGGGCGCCCCCCCTCCCCCCCTGTGTGCCTGCTTTTACTTTTACAGCATGTCCATGTTTTTAGGGTATATGATTCCAGTTTGTGGGTTCCCTGGCACAGTTTGAAGAGGGGCCTGGATATGTTCACGGATCAGGGAAGCCGCATTTTCTGTGATGCCTACGGACAATCCACATCAAACACACGATACCCTTCATGATGCACATGATACACATTTCGACAACAAACAACCCTCGTTACTTTCCTCAGGCGGACATCCGCTTCACCTTTTTCACAACACACTGCAACGCACTACATGCGTGATTTCATAGCAAGCCTCACCTTTTTCACAACACACTGCAATGCACTACATGCGTGATTTCATAGCAAGCTTTACCTTTTTCACAACACACTGCAATGCACTACATGCATGGTTACATAGCAAGCCTCACCTTTTTCACAACACACTGCAACGCACTACATGCGTGATTTCATAGCAAGCTTCACCTTTTTCACAACACACTGCAATGCACTTCATGCGTGATTACATAGCAAGAATGTTGACACACATTTCACAGCCTATTTCAGGTTGCTCCTCTATGCTCCCATGTTTCCTTTTTCTCAGCCCACACCTGCTTTAACCTCGTCGCAACTTTAAGGCACGCAGCAGCACGCCACACTGAAGAGTAAGCTTCATGTGTACCATGATGCTTTCCATTCTTGTTCTTGATCCAGGCCTACACCCGTCTCACTTTAAACCATGATGCTTTCCATTCTTGTTCGTGACCCAGGCCTACACCCGTCTCACTTTATACCATGATGCTTTCCATTCTTGTTCGTGATTCAGGCCTACACCCGTCTCACTTTATACCATGATGCTTTCCATTCTTGTTCGTGATCCAGGCCTACACCCGTCTCACTTTATACCATGATGCTTTCCATTCTTGTTCGTGACCCAGGCCTACGCCCGTCTGACCTCCATCGTCACGCACTGCAACATGGTCATGAGCGCATTTCACAGTGAGAAGTATATGAGTGAAGCTGATGCTGTGCTGGCGCACGAGGACGCAAAAGAGGCGGCAGCAGAGAAGGCAGCCACAGAGAGTGGGGGGGAAAGGTGTGTGTGTGTGTTGTGTTGGTGCCTCTGGTTCAGCACAAACAAATGTCTGTGTTTGCACAAAGCAAAGGAGAAGAGTAGAGCAGTCTTGAAAGTGTGTGTTTGTGCGCACCACGCAACACCCCCTCTGTGGATGTCTCTACCATTTGTTGATGGTGATGATAATCCTTAATGATGATGATGATGATGATGATGATGATGATGATGATGAAAGGAGAAGAGTAGAGCAGTCTTGAAAGTGTGTGTTTGTGCGCACCACGCACCACCCCCTCTGTGGTTGTCTACCATTTGTTGATGATGATGATAATCCTTAATGGTGATGATGATGATAAAAGGAGAAAAGTAGAGCAGTCTTGAAAGTGTGTGTTTTTGTGCACCACCCCCTCTGTGGTTGTCTACCATTTGTTGATGATGATGATAATCCTTAATGGTGATGATGATGATGATGATGATGATGATGATGATGATGATGATGATGATGATGATGATGATGATGATGATGATGATGATGATGATGATAATGATGATGATGATGATGATGATGATGATGATGATACTCCTCCTTGCTTGTGCTTGTGTCCGCAACAAACAAAAGAAAGACGCCCCTGGAGCCACAGGACATGAGCCAAAACACACGCACGAGCAGAGCATTACGTTGTAGATGCTTTTATTGCTATAGTACCACCAAGCTCAGACACGCATGTGTACACACAGACGTACGCATATCCATGTGCACACACACTTACACACACACATTTTGCACACACGTAAGCCTGCTTTTATTTGCAGCACACAAGATGAGGATGCCATAAGTGCCCACCTGCATATCGAGGACACAGCACCGGCTGAGCAAGAGGAGGCAGATGCATTTTCGCCCGCTCGCTGCGACGTCGCTTTCGGGAGCGCCCATGACGGTTGGGCGTTCCGGCTTGATCAATTTGCGGCTATGTACGCGCAGAAACTGGGGTGCAAGTGAGTGTGCATACGTTGCGAGGATGATGGTCATGGTTGAATTCAGGAGTTGCGTGGACCTGGCCTGAGAATAGCAATCGCGATTCTTGGCTTTTATCGATGACAGCTGGTACGAAGATTGATATGTCTTCATTTGGCCCGTACCTCTGCGATGCACCTGAAATGGCAATGCCCCTTTTCAGAGCCTTCTTTTGTTTTAGTGCTCAGACCTGAGTCCCTGACCAATGTGCTGCGAGGTCCACTCATCAGTACACATGGCACGCGCGTAAAGGTAGTGGCACTCTGATGGCAACGTTTCCTTTTCTAAGCAATGAAAATTCATTTGGCCCGTACCTCTGCCTTGCACCTAAAATGGCAATGCCCCTTTTCAGAGCCTTCTTTAGTCCTTACGCTCAGACCAGAGTCCCTGACCAATGTGCTGCGGGGTCCACTCATCAGTAAACATGGCGCGCGCGTAAAGATAGTGGCTGGACGCCCTCTGATGGCAACGTTTCCTTTTCTAAGCAACGACGCCTCCTCTGGTCCTTACGCTCAGGCCTGAGTCTCTGACCAACGCACTGTGGGGCGACTGGGCTATTTCCCCCAAAGACAAACGAGTGGTGCGCATCAAGAGGAAGGGTGCTGGTAGCAATGCAAAGGCCAAGCCACTTTTTGTACAGCTTGTGCTGGAAGCGATTTGGAAGGTAAGGGCTGCAGTGTTTTCTGTAAATGCCATCACGGCTTTTCCCCGCTTGAATTGCTCCTGATTATGCCATCAAGGCAAGGAGCGCACGTCTGTTGTCTGATAATACCATCACGGCTTTTCCCCCCTTCCCTTGCAAGAACAGGCTGTGATTACTGTTATGGCAACAGGCTTGTGATTCTGAAACCCACTCACATCATGCTTGCGTATTGACAGCTGTATTTCATAATTCTATATTTATGCCATCACGGCTTTTCCCCCCTTCTCTTGCAAGAACAGGCTGTGATCACTGTTATGGCAACAGGCTTGTGATTCTGAAACCCACTCACATCATGCTTGCGTATTGACAGCTGTATTTCATATTTCTATATTTATGCCATCACAGCTTTTCCACCCTTCTCTTGCAAGAACAGGCTCTTGATCACTGTTATGGCAACAGGCCTGTGATTCCGAAGTTTAAACACAACATGCTTGCATATCAACAGCTGTATATAATTGTTAGCTTAACGGCAATCTGCTCTCAATATCTGCAGTGCAGGCCTTTTACTGTCGTTTGCAAGTGAACAACTCAATTTGCAAGAGTAAAGATTGTCCTAAAAGCAATCCACTCATACTTTTTAGTATGTCAAATTGCGGGAGTACAGAACGTCCTCAAGCAATTTACTCGTACACACTTGTGTTTATCGAATTGCAAGAGTACAGAATGCAAAATCCCAAAAAGCAATTTACTCGTACACACTTGTAAACAGCAATTTGACCCTGGTTTCTACGAAAGATGCAATGTTCCGCTTCAAATACTTCACGTTGATCTCACCGGCACGCAAGGCAATTGAAGATGCTGGTCACCGTGAAATGCACGATCTGGGACTTGGTTTTTCCAAAATGAAGTTTGGCATTCTCACAATGACTTGTGATTCGAGTCTTCCTGTTTGCTGGCATGCAGGGTGGCTGACCCAAGGAAATGGCAAAAAAAAAAAGGGAGGACACCACAAAAACACACACACACACACACGTGTTCCGTAGTACACTGCACCTAGCTAAGCTGAATCATTTTCCATGCAGGCATACAGCGCGTGTGAGCCAGGGGAGGACGCTGGTGCGGTGCTGGCTCCCATCGTTAAAGCTCGTAATCTGAGCCACATGGTACCCACAAAAGTCCTGGAGCACCCAGACACCAAGCAAGCTCTACGGGTGTGTGTTGATGCATGCAGCTTGTATGCTGCAGTGCGGCTCCAAACGCGCACGCTCCTTGCTTGTGTCTGCCGATTTGTGCACACCTATCGACGTGTGTATGCAAATGTGTGGTCTACACAAATGCCCAGGAGCAACCTGTCCCCAAACAAGTCACCCAAGTATAGTCACGCAATCAATCTGTTGGTCACGCAAGCAATCTGTCAGTCACACAAACAATCTGTCGGTCACACAAACAATCTGTCAGTCACGCAAACAGTCTAGTAGTCACGCATTTGAAGCAAATAATCCGTCACACAAACAATCTATCAATCACGCAAAGAATCTTTCAGTCACGCAAACAATCTAGTAGTCACGCATTTGAAGCAATCAATCTGTCACGTAAGCAAGTCAACCAAGTAAAGTTAATGCGTTTAGGATGGTGCGGCATCGCAGCCCAAAATGTGTGCTCGCACTCAAAAGCTACAATGGTTTTACAATAAGTTTGAACTCACGAAAAAAAATGCCAAATTGCCTGTTGACCAATGTTGTTCCTTAACTGCCCCTCTCTTTCAAAGACATGCTGTATTTTGTGCTACACAAGCAGCCCTTTGTGCTGCTCAAGCAGCCCTTACTATCTTTGTACTGCTCAAGCAGACCTTGCAAACAAAGGGGCGTCCACAAGAGTGTAACGGCCGTCATGTGTGTGCGTGCGGCTGCCTCGTTTAAAGACTGTTGTGCGTCCAAAGAAATTTCTACCTCTTTGTGCAAATCCTACTTCTGTGAATGCAGACCTTCATGCGCGCGAGGCTGTGCTATGGCTCTCGATGATTTCGCACATATTAATTTCTTGGTTAGTATTTTCCGTCAAACCAGGCCGTCAGGCGCATGTGGCTGCCTAAGTCAGAAGTCATGTCAGGTGGTGCTTTACCTTTTACCACACAGTTCTTTTCTGTTAGTACAGCAATGATGCGATGGTCAAGCTTTGATAACCTGTTTGGCTGACTGTCGGAGTTTGATAACCAGCGCAGGAGGGTGTAGAAAGCATAACTTTTGGACGTGTCAAATCGTTAAAATTCACATATTCGGTATCCTGACGTCGAGAGCTATTGAATGGTATATGTATGAGTCAAATCCGGGAGGGGTAGGGGTGGG
>Ga0307942_1003414_pt1 | contig 12857 bp, 12 predicted proteins | sample OrgLakmetagen175_FD_201846 | JGI IMG/M metagenome (GOLD analysis project Ga0307942, IMG submission 201846) | Saline water microbial communities from Organic Lake, Antarctica - #175 | ecosystem: Environmental > Aquatic > Non-marine Saline and Alkaline > Saline | place: Antarctica: Organic Lake...
GCGCACACTGTGACTTACATGGATATAAGCACATCCTCGTGCAGCTTAAAATATCAGCTTTCATTTAAAGCCAGAATGGTGTCAGTTGGCTGAGTGGGCAGTAAATGGCTGGATTCAGAGTGCAAAAGGGCACATATTTGGACATTTCCCCAGTCAGCCCCTCTGAAAGACTCATGGCCTTAATAATTAAGGAAAATACCCAGCGACCACCACCTTCATCAAATTTCCCACAAGACCCCCACGATATAACAAGTACCCTGGACCCACCTCAAAGCTCTAACGAAGCAAATCAACACAGCTCCAGCTCCAGCCCTAACCTGATCTGTAAAGTTCAAGACCGGCGGGGCTGGACCTACCCTGATGGCAGTCTTAAAAAACACAAAGAGTGGCAAGGCACAGGATCAGGTGTAAACCACCCTTGCTTACACGTATCCATCGCGTGAACCCAAGAGGCGTAGGTATTACAAACACCATCTCACGTGCAGAGCTAGCAGCTATAGCAGCCGCAATCATTTACGGATACTCCCGTATAGCCACAGATAGCCTAACCTCATTGCACCAAAATGAAAAGCAGCTCTCACACCCAAACCTCCACCACCACCACATCCAGGGAGATGTCCTCCAATCCATTGCCAAAGCAATCCGCCAGTCACCATCCCCCATTCATTTCCACAAAGTCAAATCCCACGCAGGTATTATAGGCAATGAATATGCTGACGCTCTTGCTAGAAAATCAATCACAACCTACTCCGATATTGCTGATACCTCCATCAAAACAGCTGGCCCTGGGGGAAGTCCCTTGCACAGCATTTACTGGCTTGCAAAAGAATACGAAGAACATTGAATCGTGCAAAACCACCCAAACACAGCCCAGTCACCTACCTTAAGGATCCGGTAACTATCCAGTTACCATGACGCCTTGCAAGCAGCACACATGCACCCCCTTTACAAACTAGGAAATGCCAATACCATAGCAAATTACCTTGGAAACTACCAGACCTTTATCGAAAAAGGCACTGCTGCCATGGAGCTGCTAGCAACGCTTACCTAGCAGCATCCTATGTCCCTATTAAAACCAAGTGCATCATTATGAAGTACAGAACAGGAACCCTGCACAACCAAAAGCATGCGGTATGGTTTAAGAACTTAATAATAAGCCTAACTCGCCCCCTCTGCCCTCACCTAGACAGTGCTGCATACCCTTTCTGGATGCCAACACACACAAATAAGAAATATGCTCAGTGAGAGACACAACTTAGCATGCAGCATGATCTTCAAAGCCATCAGCAAGACAGGCTCCCTAGGATCCTGTTTGGTCTGCATGGATGTAGGTAGCAGTGAACGGATGGCTATGCAAAATCTTCAGATTCCCAATACAGCTGAAACTAGGATTATACCAAAATGGCTCTTTCCACCCGCTTCCCAGACAATAATAGGTTTACCTCCAGCCGCCCGGATGCTGTAATGGTTGCTCCATCTCCACGAGAACAAAAAAGCAACAGACTAGCAATGAAGGGGGGTGGGTTCTTAGGAGTGGCAGGGGGCAACTGAGGGAGAATGGAAGCACTTCAGCAGCACCGCAAGCCGCCACCAGCAGATACACCTTCTCCAGACAGCACCGACCCAAATGTCTCAGTATTCTCCAACGTAACATTCACCTCATCGATTTCAAGTATTGTGAGGACACTAGACCGCAGAAGGATCTGGGTCTTGATTCTCAAAGAGTTCAGAAACTTGCTTCCAAGCTTCATGTTCATTCTGTCAATTACGCTGCCAACACTGTCCCTACAAGCCGCACTTTAATTGGCACTTTAGCTGCTAAAGCGTTTTGGGCACCACAGGCCCCCCACCGAAATCTTCCTGGAATGATCCCGAATTAGCAGTTGCGGAACCCTGAAGGTCCAAAGGCCCTGTGTCAAACATCAGTGCCCCAAATATGTTGACGTTTTCTGTGTACTGCTGTGCTGCTCCTCTGAACGCGCTTGGAGGGACCTAAAGTGCGCTTAGGTGGCGTCAAGCGTGTCCGCTAAAGCGGGTTTGTGTGTGTTTGTATGTGTTTGTGTGTGTATCTGTGTGTGTGTGTGTGTGTATGTGTGTGTGTGTGTGTGTGTGTGTGTGTGTGCGCGTGTGTGTGTAGTGTGTGTGTGTTTGTGTGTGTTGTGTGTGCGTGTGTGTGTGTGTGTGTGTGTTTTGTGTGTGTGTGTGTGTGCGTGTGTGTGTGTGTGTGTGTGTGTGTGTGTGTGTGTGTGTGCGCGTATGTGTTAATGCATCTCACCTCGCAAATTACTTCGCGTTTGCAATAATAATATAAAATAAATCCTTCAAGCGTTTGCAGGTTTTCCACGTCTGCTCCAAGGAGGGTACTCTGCTCCCTGCCATGCAATCGCACGATTCTCTAGAAGCACTGCGTCTTCCCAAATGGTTGCATACATGTGAGTATGTGTGGTTGCACATGTCTCAGATGCTTGCACATGCTTGCACTCGCGCGCTCACGGTTCCAGCAAGCTGGTCCTGAATCCTGACCAATCTGGACATGGGGATGCATGACAAAAGTTCCTTCTACCCTGGCACCATTCGTGCCATTGATGCCTTGCACAGTAGACAAGCGGGGGAATGGTTGGTCCAAAACCCTTGATGTACGATTCATTCAGTGCCATTCAATTTTTCGGCCTTTTTGCGGCCTCCTCGTGACACAGGCATCGTTTTCCTTTCCTGGATGATGGTATTATGGTAAGCACATTTTCTGCCTGTCTTCACACACACAAAATCCACACATATGCTTGTTATGGCACGCATCTCATCTCCTTACTTCAAGCTGCGGGGGGATGGGTGGGATGGATAACGTGGCATCAGCTTCATGCAAGATAATTTTATTAGCTTAGGGACTAAGAGCTCTTGTCTCTGGTCACGTGAGTGTGAAATTCCACAAAGAAGATAGTGGCAAGGTTTCAAACGCTGTTGTGAATCATGCACCCTAACCTACACGACGAAATGTCACCAAGGGTGAATACTGGGCTCAACCCCCTACTGTTTTGCCGTCTCCCGTGTTAATGCATTTAGCATCCTGCCAGATCCTGCTTTGAAAAAGTAGATCAGTCATCCTGCATACAAAAAAGCACGTACCTACTTAAAAGCACCTTGGCTTAAAATCATCATCCTGCGTACTTTTCCACTGTCCCACTGTCCCAGCTTGTCAAATTGTTATAGATCTAGCACGTACCAAGGGTAGCAGTGCTTAGGTAAAATTTTAAATTTGGTTAGAATGACTTTTGTTGTGGACTCGGTGGAATGTTATAAGCTGAGCGTTTATTTGTGGAGCGGCCTGGCATTCAGGCTAGCTGTCTCCAGGGCTTGGACTGGGTATGTCTGTGCAGTTGCAGTAGATAGTGCCTATTGCTCTGAAGTTTGATAATGTGGAGGGTGTTGCTGCTTTAGATAGCACCTACACAGTCATTGTAATATTAACATGACAGCAGCACGTCCTATCATGGATTAAAATTGCCAGATACAACTCAACCCATAGAGAACACTATCCACGGCTTGTCCATTTTTTGTTCTTACCTCTTGACCCAAGTGACTTAAGGCATAGATTTCGAGCTAAAGAGCAAGTCACGAATCGCTTGTTCAGGGTGCTGGTATTTCCTGCAAGCTGGACATTCGCGGTTTGGACTGCCCAAGCCCTGAGGCTAGCTCCTTTCCACGCGCTCATTGCTGGAATATCTGCTACACCAGGAGATGTCATAACCAAGGTAAGAAAGAGGTGACAGCCAAGGAGGCGTTCATTGCTGGAATATCTGCTACACCAGGAGATGTCATAACCAAGGTAACAAAAAGGTGACAGCCAAGGAGGCGTTCATTGCTGCAATATCTGCTGCACCAGGAGATGTCATAACCAAGGTAACAAAAAGGTGACAGCCAAGGAGGAGTCCTGCCTGGCCAAACGTCTTGAAAGGCTCTACCTTACAGATACACAAAAGGTGACAGCCAAGGAGGAGTCCTGCCTGGCCAAACGTCTTGACAGGCTCTACCTTACAGATACCTCTACCTTACAGATACACAGCTACCTTACAGATACACACCACTACCTTACAGATACACACCACTACCTAACAGATACACAGCTACCTTACAGATACAGCCTCTACCTTACAGATACACTGGAGCCAGGAATGATGCTCTGTGAGGGATACAGGTTCAGAACCTGATTAACTCAAAACTTTTTTCATTCTTGGATGCGTGTACCTACTCCAGAGATGTTGTCAGATCGAGTTTTTCACGCTGAGGTTCCTGGGGTCCCACATATGGAAACTGGCATGCACCCACCAACTTGTAGGTAGTAGGCCCATGGATTCACCAGCTTGTAGGTAGGTAGCCCAGTACGTTGTAGTACAAAGTATATGGACCTTAGGCGCCGAAGGGAACTGATAAGCCATGGAGATGCTGAGACTGCAGAATAAACTGAAAGAACAGACCTTTGTTTAAGCCCACCTCCTGACATGCAGAAAAAATGTTGTATTGCGCTGCTCAAGTTAAAAGTGGCATTAAGGCGTCTGTGTCATTTTTGGCACATCCTGGCCAAATCCCAGACTTGATTTCCTTGTGGCATGTTAGAGTATAATCAGCCTGACTTAGATTACTTTCCCCAATTACAACCCCCCCTCTCTCCTGGATAATGGTGCGGCGACATTGATAGCATACATTTAACATGCATACCTTTAAGCTGATGGTGGCATTTGCTTGCCCAACTCTCTTTACCTAATGCAACACGCAGAGCAGTTTTAATTATAAATATGCTGTAGATTGTTATGATTCTCCAGGAGGCCTGAAAATTTTCAAACATAAAAATAAACACACAAACATCTGCACACACACACATGCGCACACGCACATGCACGTATTACAGTATGCCAACTTCAAATGGGTCGTGCTTGCCCACAACGCTCCCTGTGGCATCTGGGCTCTTCTAATACCCTTGCAACTGTCACCTCAGATACGAACAAGGCACCCCGTCTTGCACCGACTTGGAGGTAAGTGTGGAGGCAAGTGTGGCTAGAGTGTTTGCCGGCTCTGCCATGACTCCTGGCTTCTTCTGTTGCAGCTCTCTGCTGTCATTTATTCGATCCATTATGTAAGGATTATTTGGCAATTTAAAGAGATCCAGAGAGCAGCCGAATGAGTTCAGGGGGAACTAGAGGGTAATAGGGATTAGGCAAAATTTTGACGCAGTGGGGCTGCTGAGGCAAATTTGAGCACTCATCCTGTCATGCCACCCTATGAAGGTCACTGTTGCTTCTGTATGGACACCACTTGGAATTTTAGAATTTGCATCAATTGTCTGCCAGCCAACTTATTCGCCTGCAAGGACGTACCTTTCTAAGATCTGAGCCACAACATTGTTTTTGGGCTTGCATGGAGCACAAATCTCGTTTAGCCCAATGGCAATGTCTGCGGCTTCCTTTTTCAATGCCTTTCTTGTGTGAACCAAGCAAACCTGTGCTTCGTCTGATACCAATGACCAAAGACGAGGGCTCTGACTCAGATTTATAGTTTGTAACGCTCATGAAAGTTCCTTTGTAGGCCTGGCTAAAGATGATAAAGTTATCCTGTTACTCACAGCAGATAGTAGGGAATAACTTGATCGCTTTCGAGTGGGGACTCAGAAAACAAATTGGTAGGAAAAGGCATTCAAAAAAGGAAAAGAAGGACAGGGGTGTCAGGGAGGTCGTTTTGAGGCCACTTAGTCACACCACATACAAATGCAGTGATCACCCAGTGCTCATACTCAGATGCAATTCAAGCTGTCAGTTGCCTTGCAGCCAATCACAAGGCTTTGCCTTTCCCTGCCGACTTGGTTACAAGCGTCCCATCATTGTTATGTACTACATTCAATGTGCAGGGAGGCTGTTTGCAAGCCTGGGCGTTTTATTAATGGGTGGTGTCTTCCTGACTTACACCACTTCAGCCATAGCTACAAAGCCTCAGGAAGGCCCAATTCTGCACTTTGCTTACATGGCCTTTAACACAGGTGCGTCTTTTCTATTTGCTTGGCAGGTAGTTGTTAAGATACGGTGCTACACAGTTTTGTCTGGACTTTGAATGCAAGCTTGTAACACAAAGTTCAAATTTGTAACTAAAAAGTGACTTCCTAAACAAATGTGGGGAGATTCCTTGCGTACTTTTTCTTTTGTAGCTTGTAGCTTGTGCGGTGTACAGCTGTTCATCAAGACATATTCAAACACTTCACAAACTCAAGTGATCTTATATGCAAATTTTATAACTCGTGCACTTTTGCGCATGCTCGCATGGGTCGAATAAGCCTGCATATATCCATTATTTCCATGTTATTGTACTCAACCAGTCAACACATTTACACACATAAACCACCTATCAAACAAGAGAAAAGGATGCAGGCAGTGAAAACAGGAGATACTTTGGTACCTGATCAGCCAGTAATAATGCAGCTTAGAAAATAGCATGATCTCTAGATCAGCTACCCACAATGTACCATATGGAGACATTGTTATATATAACACTTGATGATCACAGGTGCAGCTGCATGGTTCCTGTCCAGCTTGTGCATTGCAGTGGCCATGGCACGAGCCAAGCAGTATGAAAAGGTAGGTGTATAGGGAGAGCAAACACTGAGTTTGCTGTTTACAATTAAGGGCGTGCGCTGACCTTCTTTGGTGAGGGATGCGACGCAAATCACTTGGCACTACCAGGAAATACATGATGAAAGCATCTGCCACACAAACATGTCACAATGCTGGTGGCCTTGTTTATTTTTAATATGAAATGGTTTGAACTGCCAACATACGGACGATCGGTGGTCAAGTCAGCCCTCTGTTCATGGACTTGCAATAGCAGTTCTGCAAAGTCATCAGACCAATTTTGTGTGCTTGCAACAAGCAGTGTTTAGGTCAAGTAGAAATCGTACATGTAGCTGCCCAGCTTTACATGGGGTGGATCATATATTTATACCAGTACCATTCATGCATTGATTTCAGTGTATGAAGTATGAAGTATGCAATTTATTGCATGTACATTTTGTTTTAGCAAAAGACCGACATGGTAGCATCAAATGACTCATAAGAAGACGATTCAGCAACACAGGTAGAAAAATTGCTCTCCCTTATTGATTGGAGAAGGAGTTGCTTAGACATCGAATAGCTCCTCCATCACAGGAAAGAACAAGAGGGAGATTTATGGTGATTAGGATTGCTGCAAGCCTGATCCGCTCCTGATGAGAGTTTGTACTAATACCGGAAAGGGCACGTCTATTTTGCACAAGTAAAGCAGGGTAGTGGACAGAGTGCGCGAGGTGCTTGGAAGCAAGTTTCTTAACTTGTTAAATATCAATATCCTGCTCCTTGAATGTCTATAGAATTTCAGCGTTGTAAATGCTGCAAGTCACATTTAAGAGGGTGCGGAGAGTAGTGGGAGCTCATTAAAGAATGGTGCAGAGGACCTTGTGCTGTTCCTCAGTGGTGTTCAACTAGAGGTTTTTGTCTTCAAAGTACTTGATCTGATTGAGGTGGATCTAAGTGACTTCGGATGCCTACAAATCCAGGAGTTGGATTTCTGTACAGCTAGAGTAGCAGCACAAACAAAGTGGTCCCTTCCCTTGAGAAGCCTTCCATAAACCTCATCACCAATGTAGTATGTTCGATTTCCTCTGTACAACTGCACCTTCTGGTGGGGCTATGGCTTTGGTGGGGCTTGGGCTGTGTGAGTTGTGCTCGTGAGTAATTCCCCAAAGCACGTCTTTTTTATTATTATTTCACAAGATAATGTACATGCACATCTTCTTATCTCCAGCACCGAGTTTGGATGGCACGGCACCTTGTATCTGGCCTATGGGTGGCCGTCCAACGTCTCTTGCTTGGTAGGTAACGCTGTTCCAATGCTGTTTTTGGTTAAGCAGATATTTAGGTTATTTGGTGGATCCAGGGGATTTCCAACTGCCTTTGAATTCTTACATGCTATTGCATTTTGTGCCTGTGCCAAACAAAGCAGAGCAAATAAAACTCTAGCACTGTTTCCATTGGTATCTCAATGCAAGCAAAGCTGTTCTACATCACTTACAACTTACAACCAGGTTCTGCATCACTTGCACTCTTGGCTACTGGACTGGACTGGAAGCTCGTAAGTGAGGAAAACAAGCTCCGGTCATATGTGGCTGCGAGCATGGTTACATGGTCCATTTGCATTCTCGCCTTTGAGATGGTGGTGAGGAAGGGAGGGCTGGATTTATCCAAGGCACACGCTGGGGCAACGGCACAGATAGAGTTTTCACGGAGGCAGACAAAAGCGGAGTGATCTCAAGAGGTGGCCTGTGAACCCTTGGGGAGAGCTGGGGTGTCAGGATAACATGAGGGATGACAAATAGGGACGAGTATACCCATGTACGCACACGTACACTTCAAAGCCAATGTTATGTGCCCATGTGTTGACACGATGCAGTAGGTTGAGAGGCGCCACCAGTGGGGCAACTGAAAGTCAGACAAAAGGCCTAGTGTCACAGGATCAGGCCAGGCTTGACAGGGGTACGGTGTCATTTTTTGACGTGGTGACGTCATCTTGTGATGTGTCATCTTGTGACGTGGTGAAAGGGTTAAATAATGCGTCACGCCCAATCGTTGGCAGCGACAAATCGTGTGACAATCAGTTAGCTGGTTGACAGTTGAGAGTTAATGTATGTCTAGTTCAATAAGTCGGATGTGCTAGCCTTGCTGATAACTAGTTCATCTTTGGACCAAGAAAGGCCTCCAAGGTGGAAAAACCATCCAGCAGAGGAGTGGGTTTGCACAGCTGTGGTCCATATTGCTTCTACCAGTTCCCTGTTCGTTGACGTGGTTTACTTAGCAGTGACGGTGATTTGATCTGATGTCAATTTGTACGTGTTTGTGGGTGTATGTACCGCACTTAACGTACGTGCACTTACATGTTATGTTATTTGCTTTCTGACAGCACAGTTTCAGTTTCTCTTGAATAATGCTAATGAGGAGTTACCATCACGGTGTTTTCATCACTTGCGCATTAATTACTTGCTCTAGGGCCTGACTTGAAACAAGCCTTAAAATTATGGGGGCATACTACTAGGCGTTTCCTGTGTGCTGTAGCTAAGGAAAAGGAAGGGAAGGTAAGGTTGCATCGCGATAAATGCCTCAGGGGCCATCTGAGCTGAAGCTTGGAAGAAGCCTGAAACTACACCTAGCTAAAAAAAGGTGAACGTCCGTCCGTCTAAGAAAGCTTTCTTAACTAGCCAAAGCCATGCTAGCACTCCCTACACTACTCCACGCTAGCCAAAGCCATGCTACACTTGCTCCCTACACCACTATCAATCCTCCACAGTAGCCAAAGCCATGCTAGCAAACTCCCTACACTACTCCACGCTAGCCAAAGCCATGCTACACTTGCTCCCTACATCATTACCAATCCTCCATAGTAGCCAAAGCCATGCTAGCGGAGCCGCTCCTCTCTGTGCGCAATTCGATCACTGTGCCCTTTGCTCATGTACACATACATGCACTAGCCACTCACATGGTTCTAGATCTACCATGATCCACAGAGCAGCCCTTTGCTCATGTACACTTGCACTGGCCACCAACACGGTTCTAGATCTACCATGATCCACGTAGCAGGTTTGGTTAGTTGGTTATCAGTTGAGGTTATATAGTACATTTATAATACATTTTGCCTAGTCTCGTCCAATAAACTGACTTCCCCAGCTTATGCTCTGTTGCGTTGAAATTAAGCAGGTAGATTAATACGCACATAAAGTAGGAAGGATGTTAGTTGCATCAGTGTACTCCTTAATGGATGTGAGTGAGAATTGCTGCGCCTTCTACAATGCTGCTCTCCTGAAGCTCTGTCGCTTTGTGTTGCTCAAGCTATTCGTGTACATGGATGTTTGTGCTTGTGTTTGAAGCTGACAGGGCCTGGTGCGGTCTGCGTTCTTTCTTGCTTTGCTAGTCTCTTATCCTTGCTCTCTTGCTTAACGTTACTCACCTCAGGTGTGAGTCTTGAATTGCGGGCCCTGATTGACCTTCAAACGCAAGCACAGAATCAGATTACAGAAGGGAGATCCAGATGTTACAGGGTTTAAATGGTTTACAAGGTTTGCAAAAAAGGCCTTCAGTCAAGAAGTGCGACTGCTAGCCTGCTCATGAAGAGCGATTAGTTCATGGAGGAAAAAATAAAGCTTGTAATTGTTCTGGCTTAGGAAACTAGACACATCGTGGGATCCTGTTGGGGGAAACAGAGATGCACAATTCCTGCGAAAGGAAATCACATTCAGATGTTACAGATGTTACAGATAAGCCACCAGTAAATTAAAAGCGACTGCTAGGCTGCAAAAAGTAAATAAAACATGTAAATATTGTGGGGTGTTTGTTGTATCACGAACTCGCAGCACCAGACTTATAGCACCAGAAGAGCAATTCGACGCGAAACTCAGACAGTAGTAAAACTAACACCCTGAAAACTTCCGTCAGCAGATACCAGCCGTCAGCAGATCCACCTTCTCCAGACAACACTTACCCTTAAGATCTCAGCATTCTTCAACGTGACATCCACCTCATAGAGATCAAGATGAGGACACTAGACTCATAACCAGACGAGTGCAGGAACAGCACAAAGGCCTCTGCACCATCCTTCAAAGAGCCTCCATAACCCTCCACACCATCCTTTTAGGAGTGGGTTGCACTACCTACAACAATCACAAGCTGAAGCCTTTAAGGATCTGGGTCTTGATTTTCAAAGAATAAGAAACTTGCTTCCAAGTTTCATGTTCATTTTGTCAATTATGCTGCCAAACTTGTCCATACCAGACTTGCCCTTTCCAGCACTGTCATCAACTCTCGTTGGGAGCAGGTTTCAGGTGAAGTCCGCAACCCTCCTGGATCCCATCAATCTTTTCCTTGTTCCTTTGGTGGAGGAGTTTATACCACCTGGTACTAAAGTGGCTTCTTATCCTTGAGTAGTGTGAGGGATGTATTTTGCTCCTGCATAGTTTTTACACTTTTTATCTTTGATTGTAGGGTTGCATGTTATATCGCCAGTAGTTGAACTTCTGCCTGGCCCGTAGGATCCAATTTTGCTACTGACTTTAATGAGCAGGTAATGCGCTTGTGTTAATAGTGTTAATATTCCTGAAGTGTGTGTGCTAGAACCCAGAGAGCACGTGCATGACATTTTATGTTTATGTAAGCAGAGGAAATGTGCATGATACTACCATTTGATTGTGGGCAGAGGGGACATGCAGCCATGATGAATGGCGTATTTGATTGTAAGGCCTGAGGCTAGTTTTTCTAGAATTTGTAACAGTTTCGTTAAACTGCTTGTCACACGATAAGTGGCTGCCAATGAATATGCTTGTCAATGCAGGTGTGTAAAAATTTGTGTTGTATCAATTATGCTGTAGCTATAAGGCACATCTTATTTTACAAAGGTATGTATCCCCTCCTTTAATCTCAATGCTGCAACCTTTGCACCAGTCACAGTCATTTTGCTGTGACAGGAATGCGCAGCACCAAGCTTTGCTGCTCAGAGTAGTACACCATATCCATTTTCTTTCTCGAGCAGTTGCCCTTACAGATACTTTTGCTGTAATCCTGCACCTTCAGCGTCAACACTATCACCAATGTGCACGTGCCTGCATTGTGTAGTCTTGAATTTCCTTTCTGTGGATTGATTATGGGCTCAACCCGTCTGAGCTCATTCTTATTGAACATTTTGATGGTGGAGAAGTTTCACGCTGCTCAGTTACAAAATTCTATTTGTTGAATATCTCACTCCTCGCATTGACTAACCCAAAATAGTTCTGATGCAAGGCAAAGGCGCTTCATATACATTTATGTAATGATTTGTCCTTATACCATGTCAACAAGTCCAAAGATGCGCAACTGTTTTACTGTAACAACATTTGGAAACAACACCTGTTTATCCTGAGTTCACTTCTACAAAATCCGAATCTCCATCAAAAATAGGTCGACCTCAAAAGCCCCTAATGTTCTTTGCCAGAAGCTCCTGCAAGGCGGTGTTAGGAAACAAAGCTGCACAACTTAGTGCTGTTCAACAAAAAGCAACCAAGCCCCTAGAATGTGAGATGTGTAGCAGAAATGTGTATGATTCAAGCAACTTGACATAAGCCTCATACTGGATGGAACACATGGTATCACAGGTATTAAGACGTACAGCGCCTACCTCCATGTTCTCTTGCAGCCTGGCACGTATGCTTCAAGCAACTTGACATAAGCCTCACTGAATGGAACATGGTATCACAGGTATCAAGGCGTACAGCGCCTACCTCCATGTTCTCTTGCAGCTTGGCACGGGCCTTATGAATGTCATCGATGCTCATTTCTTTTGGCCATGCCCAGACCTGCACAAAAGGAAGGGTATGAAGCACAACGCATCTCCTGAGGTGGAGAGCTGAACTCTGCAAAGTTCAATGTTCCAGCTAAGTGATGTCAACCACTTGTGTTTCATCCGAGCTTTTCTCATGTTTCTCCATTCTTGAATAACTTAGCCCTTGCAGACATTCTCTACTTCCTTAGCTTACATGTTATTAAGGCTTAATTTAATCAAATCTTGCTTTCTTCTCTCGTGGAGGACCCTAGCCAAACGTGAGTGTGAACAACATGAACACCATCTCACGCCATCTCAACCAACACGCACCTCGTTATGCCTGCCCAGCACGTGGTATGGCTTGTCGTAAAAGGCCACGCCCACCATGTCCGTCCTGACCTTGATTCCAGACTTGTCCAGGTCCTCCAAAAAGTCAAAAATCTGCAGCATGTTCACAAATTACTATACTCTGGATGAAAGCACCGCCTGGATGAAAATGCTTACTG
>Ga0307942_1003416_pt1 | contig 12855 bp, 21 predicted proteins | sample OrgLakmetagen175_FD_201846 | JGI IMG/M metagenome (GOLD analysis project Ga0307942, IMG submission 201846) | Saline water microbial communities from Organic Lake, Antarctica - #175 | ecosystem: Environmental > Aquatic > Non-marine Saline and Alkaline > Saline | place: Antarctica: Organic Lake...
GTGTGTGTGTGTGTGTGTGTGTGTGTGTGTGTGTGCACGTATATGTGTGTGTGTGTGTGTGTGTGTGTGTGTGTGTGTGTGTGTGTGTGTGTGTTTGTGTGTGTGTGTGTGTGTGTGTGTGTGTGTGTGTGAGCGTGCGTGTGCGTATGTGTGTGAGTATGAGAGAGAGTGTGTGTGCATGTAATGTGTGTATGCATGCCACTACCTCACAGTTAATAGAGACTGTAACTGTTCAGGGCTTGGACTAAAGTAGCCCAGCAGCCCTACCAACAAAACCGAGCTTAAAAGTGAAGAGCGACTTAGGCTATACGCTCCCATATTACCACAAATATAAATAAACGTTGCACACGAATTCTGGCAATCAACCGACACGCCAAAATGGTAATGTGTATATATTATTCGTGTTCAAATGTTTAATCATCGTGGAACTCATCAATTAGCATAATATACGTCGTTCTAAGTTGGTCAACCTGATCTACAAACTATTCAATCACAATGTTTGGCCCTTGTTCATGGCCTTGCATCAGCTTCGCAAGCAAGCGACGTGCCATGTCCGTGTATGCCAAAGCACAAGGGGATTGCGGCTCTGAAACCACGATGGGCGCACCGGCGTCTGAATGCTGGCAGACCGCCACATCGAGGGGTACCTGGGGTTTGCAAACAGTAGTAATTTGTGCAGCAGTGAGCTGGTGTCAGCTGAAGGCTTATTACACAGGAATAACCAATCCAAAGGTAGATCTCAGCATTTTGCCTGATCAGAAAATTGGGTAAGCTAGAGCTTTCATCAAGGAGCAGACTCGCGTTGCATCTCCTGTGTCGAACGAGTTGTGATCTATTGATTGATCCCTTGCATGCGTAGGTGCGACAGGAAATTGGCACACATACCTTTACGTGCAAATTGGGAGAAGTACCGTAGCTTTGAGCGTTAAGGTAGAACGCACCTAAGAGGACAACATGCTTTTAAGTTTAACATGGAAAGAGCCCAAAAGCAATAAAACTGGAAGAGCTCCTTGACTCATGATTAGATATTGCTGTCCTGCTGGCACGTGACGAGAGCAACAGGTGGTTGAGCAGCAGCGCAAAAAGAACTCGGTAAATATGTGCTTTAGATCGCTCCTGCTGGATTAGTTCCCTTATAATAAACATCCTTACTTGTATCAAAAGTGAAGGCCAGGTAATATATTTGATCATATCCCTGATAACAAGACCCGGAAAGCTGATAAAATCCTAGTGTTGGTGCCTTTGGCAAAAAATCATGACCAGCCAACACAACAGGGTCAGACCAGCTCCCAAATGGTCTTTTTGACAACGAAAGCATGAAGCATCTGAGCGCTGGCAGCCGAGTCAAATTGCTCTAAATGCGTAGAAAGTACAAAGAGTGATAGGAATGCACAGGGAAGAAAAACTGTGTCTCTCAAACAGGGTGATATCTTACGAACCAAAGGCAAAATGAGACGGTATCAGACACGTACAAGGGGCCTTATAGCAAACAAGACCTTATAAAAGGGACAGGTTTCAGAGCAAGAACAACCGCAGGATCACAGAAACGCCAATGGACACTTTATTTAGCTTTAAAAAACAGGTATGCATACCAAACAAAAAACAAAGGATTAATTGCACTGCCTGGACACCAGAAATCCAGCCTAAACACAATGGCCTTCCACTTGTGCCATACCAGGCTGCTGAATGGAGCACACCATTTGCGCCCTCTCCACAATTCATCACCTTTTCACAAACTCTGATAGATTTAGCAATTGAGGTAAGAAAATCATACCAGTAAAGGCTTCCAGGTTTGCTATATCCCCTAGCACCATTTCGTCCATCCCAGGAAGACAGGGTCCATTTGTCCATCCCCTGAGTTAAAGTCTTAGAATGCAGTCCTGATCCTTAGCTGCATCTGAACCTCCACCAGCACCTAGCAGCTTAATCACACACACATACACACATACACAAACACACGTAAACTCACGCACATACACATGCACAGACACACATATGAACTCATAGCTCATGACTCATAACAAGTGCACGCACCTCTCCAAGTACATCCAGGCCAAGGTCAGCGGCCGTCCGCTGCACCCCCCCTTGCCCAAACGTGTGCTCCTTATGGCCACACGCCACACACTGGTGGTAGGACATGTTTTCGATAAGGCCCAGGACTGGCACACGCAACTTGTTGAACAGAGACACACCCCTGTACAGAAGTGATACCACATCACAGTGAATGCAGTCTGTGTGTGTTGGTGGGGTAAAGAAATGGCGTGCTGCTGTGCATGTATGAATACGTGCGTGTGCGTAAGTGCATAGAAACGCACCCCAATATTTCTCCCCGCCTGTTTTAGAGTGATAAATTTCCTTCAGCCAAGCTTTCTTTTGGCCGCACCTCAGAAGGTGCACACATATCATGGACTTCACCCTTGGCAAGTTATAAAAACGCATGCATTGACACATTGTACGGGCCTCTCAATGCAAGTCACAAAATGAGCGCACGTGATGAAGTTAATTGAGACAACACTTTCTATTTGTGTTCATGTGTTCATTTTGTTCAGTGCACAATTCATATTCGCTCGTCAAAGACCTCCCATACGCTCGGCGTGAATTGTGTAAGTGCACGCAATGAGTGCTTGCAAGGAAGGTTGTGGAGCAGGTCCCCCTGCATCCTAGCACTTTGACTTTCTACTTCTACACATCCTTTGGAGCAAATGCCCCTGTTATGACCTAAACATGCTGGCCTGTCTTAAAAGTGACGCGCACACACAAGCATCAAGGAACAGAGCCACGATGCAAAACATAGGCGCAAAAGAGGCAAAGGAGCGCGTACCTCCGTGCATCCATTAGGGCAATATCTTGAGGGGTTGAAACGACCAGCGCACCAGACAGAGGAATCCTCTGAGCTAGGTTGATCTGAGCGTCGCCCGTGCCTGAATTGTAAGGTCACATCAACGCCTGTAGATTACTTGTATGCATCAAATCAGGGAAGTACATCCCGCCTGGGAGCTGGGATAATCACCAAGGTTTGGGGCTGCTCCAAGAGAGGAATACACAGAACAAAAAAATTTCCGGACCAAAAAAATGAAGCTGGGCCTTCCTGAATAGTTGGGGGGTACCAGATAACCATGGGAGTACCTCAACGCACTTCACACATCAAGAATGAGTGCCCATTGCCAGGAGTGATTTGGTGGTGTCACCTTTATCTAGGTAGACGTTGAATGCAATGAAGGCGCCTTAAAGGCACCGATGATCCACACGTCCACAGTTCCCTTACACCTCTTGTATATTAACACGAGTGCTTGTATTAACTTGAGTGCTTGCATTAACACGAGTGCCTGAAATTGCCAAAATCTCCTTTGTTTGTAAATGCAATATCTTTTTCAAGAAAGAGCTAGCACTTGACACCTGCGTTCTAAGACCGACGAAGAATAATGGGCAGGAGCAAGAACCCAAGTGTTTTGTCCCTTTTGGAGTGCAGGCGTACGAGTTTCAACAAGACTCAGGGGATGCGCACACCTCCAGACTTACACCCACTAATCATTCATAGCCGCTGACAGTCAAGCCATCATGCACAGTTTTGCAAGGATGAATCCAGCTGCATACACCACACAAAACACACAACGCAGCCATCGCGGTTCTCACCTGGGGGCATGTCCACAATCATGACGTCCAGTTTGCCCCAATCTGATCCCACTGCCATCCGGTCAAAGGCGGAGTTCACCATGGGTCCCCTCCAGACTGCTGGCTGGTCAGCTACCATGAAGAACGCCATGCTCATCACCTTAACACGGAAGTTCTCCTTGGGGAGAAGAAGAGGCTGGGGTCCTGGGAGAAGGGGGGATGTACACAGGAAGAGGGGGAAGTGAAGGACATGAGTTATTTAAAAGACCAGGAAGAAGCTGGATCCTGGAGCACACGGGAAGTAGACCACCATGTAGACCACCACGTAGACCACCACACGGAGCTGCACCAGCTTGTGCAGAGGAAGAAGCGCAGACCCGTGACCTTTAAGATGATACGTTTTCCACATGCATGTAGAACAATCACGCTGACAATTGCACATTCCCTTCCAACTTGCACTTTTCACAGTTTCCTCTGAACTGGAAGTCAAATACAGTACATCCTGCTCTTAGCCTCGTACCTTCGCTTGTGGAGGGCTTGCCGTGCAGGTTCATCATCTGTGCTATGGAAGGCCCGTGAACGTCCCCGTCCAGCAGGCCCACACGCAGGTTCAGGCGCGTGGCAAGCGCAACAGCCAAGTTTACTGTGGAGAGAAGGGGCACGGCACCCGTTTCCAAGGACATTTGGTTACATGCAGCGATCCAAACACCTGCAATAGCCACTTGCCTGCCGTCGTGGACTTGCCCACACCCCCCTTCGCGGAGGACACCGCAACAATGTGTTCAACATCTGCCAAGCCCAACTTCTTAGTGTTGGGATGGCTTGAGCCAGCAGCACTAAAATTCCTTACTACGCTGTCAGCACTGCTGCAGCCTAACCTGCATGCTAACGCAGTCCTGCTAGACCCCAGGGCTGCTTTGAGAATACCAGGAGCCAGATGTGGCAAGCTCATAAAAAAGGCTCAATTCATGTTGCAAACATTATTTGTCTTTACAATGTTATATACCTTGAATTCCCGTTCAGATCCAACCTGCTGACTGGTCTGCTTTTCGATTATAAATATATAATAGGCCCTGTATTTCATTCTTCGAATGAGCAAGGAAAGTGCGTATCTCTCCTCCTTAGTGGGGGAGCCGTTGAGCAGGGGATGCGCAGAATGCATCACTGCGATGCCAGTGGACCCGGTCGACTACCTGGGAAATTATCTCATGCGGCAAGTCTGCTTATAAGCATTTGAGGATGACCGCTTTAGCTCTTAGACATTCTGACGTACATGGCATCGAATGTCTAAATAGCATGCATCACCCTTGCTGCAGGTATGTGAAGAATGTGGAGATTGTTGGAGACTACACCAAGGACAAAGAGGCGCAGCTGGAGGCCAAAAAAGCAGAACTTGTGAGCCTGCTCCATGCACTCAGAACTTTATATCTCTCTCTCTCTCTCACACACACACACACACACACACACACACATACATACACACACACATACACACACACACAAACGCACGCACACACACACACACACACACACACACACACACACATACACACATACACACACACGTACACATGTACACTCACATACATTCACGTATACACAATTACAAACACGCAACAATTACTAAAGCACCCATTTAACAGAATAGTACGCACACGCACATTCACTCACACACACACACTTGTACACATACGCACAAACACATTAACACACAAACACACGAACAATCGTACACACACTCACACACACAAACATACATACATACATACATACATACAGGAAGCTGCAACTGCAGCAGCCGAGGCGGCCAACAAGCATGAGGAAACCAAGCAAGATGCTGTGGTTGAATTGGCTCAGACTGATTTAGAACCCCGGGAGCTACTGCAAAAGGCAGTAGATTTAATAGGTAAGTTCATGCATGCAGGAGTATATCCTATGTTTAATCGCAACGCCTGCTTCTTCCTTTGCTTGAAATATAAGCATACGCACACGTGAGGCGTACTCTTGCACACACACTGACATAAGCACACACATACTTGCACACATACATGTGTAAAAATGCACACACGCTCTTACACGCACACGTACACACTCATACACACATCTACAGTCAAGTTCACCTCAGCCAACGCTGCCTATGCTGCTGCGGTGGCTGAGCCAGAGATGCAAGATTGGCCTGCTCCTGAAGACCTGGAAGACCCTGCAGCGATTGAGTCTGAGGATGAGTTGGATCCTGGGGATATGGAGGGCGATGGTGAAGAGGGTAAGGCTGCAGGCATGGGTGTGAACTTCTTCCACCTGCGTGCGTGTATTCGTGCGTTTATACACTTGTATGGGTGTGTGCTTGTATGTGCCTGCGTATGTGCAACGCATGTAAGGACACTGCTGCTGCTGCGCCAATGAGCTCGAATGGTGCCTTTTCATCATCACAACAACACACACACATGCACACATAAACACACACATTTGCGATCGTACACAATTGGGATCACACTTGTGCTTATGGTAACATTTTCGATCGCACATATACACACACCTTGCGATCACACTTGTGCTTATGGAAACATAGGTGAAAAACACGCACATTCGCGATCGCAAATATACACACACGTTTGCGATCAGACTTGTGCTTATGGCAACATAGGTGAAGAACATGCATACATAAACACACACATTTGCGGCCGCACATATACACACACGTTGCGATTACACTTGCGTCTTTATGGTGACATAGGTGAAGAGGGTGAAGGTGCTGCTGAGCCAGAGCCAGAGCCGGCAGAGGAAGAAGAAGAGGAGGAGGAAGGGGGAGGGCGAGGCCCTAAGATTGAAGCCCCCATTGACTACAGCCGCAAGTATTTATCCTACATGGTTGCCTCATCAGGTGAGTTGGCTTGAAGCTACAAGCTGATGGCCTCAGAATCATACGTCAGGTGAGACAAAACGATCCCTTGGGGAGTGAAAACTATACGTCAGGTGAGGTTTAAAGCAACCATTTGTCTTGCTCATTGAAGCGTGCCATCAATGACGATGAAACGTGTTGGTCAGGTGTTTTTATAACTATCCTCATGTCAGCTCCAGTCTTCTTTTCCCTTGTCTCCCAAAGATGCAAACAACTGTGACCGGTCATCCTAGGAACTAGCACTTGACTTTTTCGATCCCTGACCCCCTACTCTGCATTGAAGCGATGTAAGCAACGTAAGCAGTATGAACAGCCCTTACAGTATGTATGTGGGTGGGGGGGGGTGGGGGGGGGGGGTCGCACTTATGCAATTCAGCCTGTGTCTTTTAAGTACATTCGGCCCAGGAGAATCTGCTTCTACGTTTTTTCATATCCTTGCTTATCCTGTTTGATGGTTTCCAGGGTGAGAGGCAACCTGGATTTAAGCACGACAGACTTGTAATAAGAAGTAAGAGGAGAAAGTTGACTGGAACAAAGTTGCATAAATGTGTGCATTACTCCCCCTGTCTTAAGAACTCTTTTAGAACACAGCACACAACAGCAGGACAGATTCATTCCTTGGTTTCAGGAGCACTCTTGGCCAGACTTGTCTTTTAGAAAACGGTCGGCCCCTGCACCATGCACACTTGCACTTGCTCAGAAATATTGCGAACTTTGTTCAAGCAACATGCTCGCGCATGCACACACCATTCACACATCATCTGGATTAATGCTTGCACTCAAACTGCATGTGCAGGCCAAGAGTTCATCGTGTCCACAGAGATGCACAGACCGGAGCCACCCCAAGAAGAGCCAGAGGTTGGTGCACATCTTATATATTTCTGCTGCAGTCTCTCGGTCAGTGCTAGCAAAGGACGACTCACGGGCCTTGCCTCTTGACGCACGACTCTAGAGTGACACGCACGACTCTAGAGAGACACGCACGACTCTAGAGAGGCACGCACAACTCTAGAGAGAGATAGACGTGACGAGCCTACACACATACACCCAACGATGTCATAGAATTTGACCTCAAATGCGATGACTTCATCAACCTTGATCTAAGATGTGAGGTGTGATGTAAAGAAGGAGGTGAGGTGCAGCGACGCCAGCTCGTCTACTGGTGCTCGTAATCACTGACAGCCGGCATGCACACACAATTGCATGCATGCAAGTACCAGTTATGCGAGCATCAATGGTGAATTTAACAGCAGCGTACTCGTGTGTGCACAAAAACACGTACACTTAAAACATGCACACGTATACGCGCTGACATGCATGCATGCACAAACCAGCAGGGGACGCAGCACCGGCTGTGCCTGTGACTTGTAACACTTGCATCTGCGTTGCACACAAATATAAAAAATTAACAGCTACACTCATACACACACGTGCACACTTATACGCACATGCACACGCATACGCATGTATACATGCACTTGCATACGCATACGCATACGCATGTATACATATGTGCACAAACATGCACACACATATGCACACACACACGTGCACGCACACACACATGCATACACACGTATACGCACACACATGCACACACTCACATACACACACATACACACACAAAAACATACGACATACTCACACACACTGACAGGAAGGAGAGCCTCCTGCTGTGCTCATGCCCTTTTCGTTCCAGATCCTCGATGAGAGGAGACCCATGATCTATGCACCTAACGTAGCAAATGAGCCCAGCATTCGATTCTTCAAGAAGTTTCCAAAACTAGGCGCATATCAGGTGGGCTGCCTCAGCACTGCATCCGTCTCTTTTGTGTTGTGTGTGGTTTGTGATTGTGTGTGCGTGCATGTAAAAAACACGTGGTTGTGTAAATATGTTTGTGTGTGCAACTCTGAGCATGCTTCAAAGGCACAGGTGGGATCGAGGGGCGATAAGATCAGATCAAAAGGGGCTTGTTCGTGAGGATTGTTTTGTGTGGGGTCATGCAGGGGCTTAGGAGTAGGCTGTGCAATAGAGTGTAACTGTGATATTTGTCTAGCCCTTCCTTTCATAGCCAACAAGGTTGCATCTGACATACTCAATGCAATCACACACGCATACACAACACTGCCACACACAGACACACACACACAACACAGCCACACACACATACACACAAAACACAGACACACACACATGCTTGTGCATGCACACACATACTCACATGCACTCATGTATACATGCACACGCGCACACACACACACACACACGTACATGCACAGGCATGCGGTGTGCGCTGCCCATCAAATGGAGAGTTCAAGGCCATCATTGCAGCAGATACCCTGTTCCCTGAGTCCGGTGGGCAGCCTTTGTCCCAAGAAGACCAAGACTTCATCTGGCACGTGAGTTTCAATTGGAGCTTGGTGCAAAGCATATCCAGTTTGGATGTGAAGGAGTGTTTGCTACTCTTATGCAGAGGCGTGTATGAGTTTGTGTGTATGTGTTTATGTGTGTGTATGCTTGCATATGTTCGCATGGCACGCCTGTGAAGAGTGAACTTGCCAATTAAGAGCGTGTATGAGTTTGTGTGTAATTAGGTGATTGTGTGTGGTGTGTGTATGCTTGCATACGTTCGCACGGCACGCCTGTGAAGAGTAAACTTGCCAACCAAGAGCGTGTATGAGTTTGTGTGTGTATGTGTTTGCATGTGTGTGTATGCTTGCATACGTTCGCACGGCACGCCTGTGAAGAGTAAACTTGCCAACCAAGAGCGTGTATGAGTTTGTGTGTGTATGTGTTTGCATGTGTGTGTATGCTTGCATAAGTTCGCACGGCACGCCTGTGAAGAGTGAGCTTGCCAACCAAAAGCGTGTATGAGTTTGTGTGTGTGTGTGAGTGTGTATGCTTGCATATGCTCGTGCGGCACACCTGTGAAGAGTCAACTTGTCAGCCAAGAGTGCCTGAGACTGCTGTTGCTTTTCCATTTCTGAAGGTCCTTGTGCGAGCACATGCTGATCCTCATTGCTGCTTTGGAAGCTGGCAAGGACTGTAGCATTGACTATGCTCTTTGCAGTGCATCAGTTGCAGATGGGAAGGACAAGATGTTTCAGTGGTGTAGGTGGTTTCCGTGGATGTTACCGCGCACAATTTGCATGTGATGGACTTTCGTTGCGTGGCGTCTGTAAAGAAATGGGTGATTCGTTGTGCAGGTATTACGGGCATCAATCCGAGCTTCCAGCATGGAGTTGCGGAAGGGTGGTGTAGTCCTGGTGGTATGGGGTGCTCAGGCTCATCTACAATTTAACATGCTTGATCAGATGTGCAGGTTTATATTAATGGGGCTAAACGTTGTTGCTGCTCTTCTCTTCCCCTTTACAAGTCCGTGCATACCATCTGTGTATGCAGGTGTCAAACACACACTGAGCTTAGCACTGAGCGTTCCGTGATTCCATCTTTGTATGCACGCATGGAGCGTTCCGTGAGACCATCTGTGTATGCAGGTGTCAAACACACACTGAGCTTAGCAATGAGCGTTCCCTTGATTCTATCTTTGTACGCACGCACGAAGCGTTCCATGAGACCATCAGTGTATGCAAGTGTCACACACACTTTGCTTGCCAGGGAGCTTAAGGCAGGTGCTGTCGACCTCCTTACAACTGAGTTAGTGTGTGAGTGTGTACCCTAGCACACACACACACACACGCAAATGCTGTCAAGCTGAAACGCTCTCATCATTGATCCTTACTTTTCACTTCTCACACTCATACCCCTGGGCCATCAGTGAAATGCTGTCCAGTTGAAGCAGGATTGTTGCAAGGCCTGGTCCATGCATAGCTGCAGACAGGTGCTAATTACTACCTGTACTACCTGTACTACCTGTACTACCTGTACTACCTGTACTATACCTATACTACCTGTACTACCTGTCAATTGTATATTGTGCTGGATACCCCTCAGCACTCCGGGTAGGTGTCAAGCGTGCCGAGCCGAGCTAACAACACCGTGGAGCTGAAAGCAGGCGCTACTCGCCTCCTGCCAATTGAAGCACTGTGCCGAATACCCCTCAACACTCCGTGCAGGTGTCACGTGCACTGAGCCGAGCTTATGACAACGTGGAGCTGAAAGCAGGCGCTGTGGATGTTGGCAAGAATGCAAAGGAGGAAATGGAGACACTGAAGGTCGCAATCAAGGAGCTGTCCTTGCCCCCCGTGAACTTAGAGGAAGCAGCAGCAGCAGAGGCAGAAGCTGCAGGTGGGAGCTGATCCTGTGTGTGTGCATTGCAAGATGTGTGATTGTGTGATTGTGTGTGTGAGTGTGTGTGTGTGTGTGTTGTGTGAATTTGAGGAGGTGGAAGCAGCAGCAGAGGCAGGAGATGCGAGTGGAAGCAGGTTAAGACGACAGCAGCGGCAGGGATAGAAGATGCAGGCGTGTTTGACCCGCTCCATGGAATTTGGTACCTGTTCCTGTGCTGTCCCAGTGCTTTGGATTGCACACAACGCTTGACTTACACATACCACATGTAATCAAGTGTGCACACATATAAATGATTGATGTGTGTGTGGAATGTTCTTTTGTGATCTGCAACGGTTGTAGCAAGATTATTGGCAAGATCACCACCTACGTCATAGATGGTATTGTGCCATGGATGAGTGCAACATACTATGAGTTTGTACGTTGGATTTGTAGTGATTGGGGTGACCCCTGTCCATGATCTCTTACAAAAAAGTCAGATCTAGCAGCTCTGCCAATCCCCTGGATGCGCACTATTTCATCATCAGACTCGCAACGTAGACTCTGTTACCACGCATACTGGTTGCAGGAAGAGTAGCCTCACTGCAGATTCAAATCGTGGCACTCACCTGCAAAGGATCCTGCATCCTGCAGACACACGTCTAGCACAACCTGAACACTTCCAGCACACACACACACATACACACATACACATACACATACACACACATAAACATACACATACACGTACACACGCACAAACAAATACACACACACAAACACACACATGAGCATGCAAACGATTACACAGACGCAAACCCACGTGCACACACACATGCACCCTTCTGCATCTTTACACCACAGAGGCAGAGCAAGCTGCAGCAGAGCAGCAAGGAGAGGGAGAGGAAGGGGAGGGAGAAGAGGAGCAGGTGTGGGGAGCACACACGTATAGAACGTTTATAGTCTACCCCACAAACAGAGAAATGTACAAGCTTGTTTGGACTCTGAATTGCTAGAACATCAGACGTAAACATAATACCTGCTCTGCGCAACAAAAACAGGCTGTGTAATTCCTGCCTTGACGCCAAAGGTTCGTGTCATCTTGATTGGCTGCTCAGCTATATTTTATGGACAGCGGTGGATAAAAACTCTGCCAACTCATATTTGCTGGCCACCCAACCTCCGCCATATACTCCTGCAGTGGGCAGGCGGAAAAGCAGCCTCAAATTTGCTGGCCACTCAACTCTTTTTGTCATTACAGCAAAAATTGAAGGATGCATATATGACGCGCTGCCAGTTTCTTTGCCGCTGACAATGATAATATTGATGCTCTTCCCATTAATCCTGAACAGTCAGCATGAGTTTGAGTGGGGGCACTTTGGAGCGTACCCTTGCACACATATGCTCATATGCATACACAGACATACACACACGCACACACATATGCAAATGAACACAGGACAGAGGGGACCCTGTGGGCATTGCGAAGGCTGAGCTTGCAGAGATCAGCGAAGCCCTGGTGGCAGCTAAAGGTGCAGCACAGCTGGCCACCAAGAAATTGAAGCTGAGCCAGTCAATCTTGGGCGTGATCAAAGAGAGGGTATTGGGGGTGGCACCAGACGCTTTGTACACAATGCGCCATAGGTCTGCTGTGCCACAGGTGCGGGTGTGTGTGCGTGTGCGTGTGTATGTAAGTATGTGTGCGTATGTACGTGAGTGTGTGCGTGCATGTGTTTGTAAGTGTGCACATGCATGTGTTTGCGCGTGATTTTGAGCATGTGTATGTGTGTGGGTAAGCAACGGGCTTGGATGCAAAGAATAAGCAGTTGTTCTGGAAGGGCATTTCTTTGGAACACGTGCCACTGGTTTGTGGGCACCGTTTTTACTGCTCTAGGTTGCTTGACCTGTGCCAATTTTTTGTTTTTTGCAGATGCAGGAAGGCGACTCTGAATTTATTATACATCTTTAACTAAATTCATCCGACTTTGCTATGCAATTTGTGGCAGAAGTACACACATTTGAAATAGCAGTCTGGCACGTGCTTGGCTTAGGAATATGACAGACTGTACACTGTACACGCATAGCCTTGCATACACACACTCTTACACACACACAC
>Ga0307942_1003421_pt1 | contig 12844 bp, 14 predicted proteins | sample OrgLakmetagen175_FD_201846 | JGI IMG/M metagenome (GOLD analysis project Ga0307942, IMG submission 201846) | Saline water microbial communities from Organic Lake, Antarctica - #175 | ecosystem: Environmental > Aquatic > Non-marine Saline and Alkaline > Saline | place: Antarctica: Organic Lake...
TAAGGTTAGCATTTTCCAGTTGCGTCACAGCCCTTTTTTTACTTGGTTTGTTTTGAGGTTTACCTCGTTCTCATAGGTTGAGCAGCCATTCCAGGTTGAATGCCTTTGTAATCCAAACTAAACTTAAGGAGCTGCCTGGGGAAGCCAGTTTACTGAAGAATAAGTCAAGCCAGTCTCTGTTGGACCTCTCTTACTGGGCCTTTTTTATCTGCCGGTGAAGGAGTTTTACGGTACTCCCGGTAGTGGGGAGTTGCTGTTTGGTCACTAGCACTTTTCCACTATATTTCCTGGAATTTTGAGGGCTCGCTGGTGAGAATGAATTATCAGCTTAGTTGTCACAAACTCTCTGAAACAAGGATGCAAGCAGGAAATCCATCCTTTCCTCTCCCCCTGAACATAACAAAGAGGGATCGACGACACCTAAAAACCTCGCAAACTAATAATCTCCCTTGTTTTTATCCTACTCTCCTGTGCTTGGCACTTGCACACTACCCAGTAGCTGCGCAATTGCTGCTCCGGATCTACGCGCTTCAAATGCAGCAGCTCCTATACTAGGGGGCTTCTTGCCCCCTAGTTTACTCCCTTGCACATTGTGCGATTGCTGCTGCCCCTGTTGTTGGTCCTCCTGTTCCTCCACCTGCTGCTGTTGCTGCTGCTGCTGCTGTGGTTGTTGATGCCCAGGATTGGAGGTGCTGTCTTCCCCAACACTCCCAGCTGGTAGCGAGGCCTCTTCTTCCTTGCTTTCTTCTTGGGCTCCTCCGGCTTTTGCCCCGGGCTTCTTCTTCTTGCATACAAACATCTGCAGGAGTATATCAATGCAGCAGAAAGCTCATAGATATGTGAGTGCCTTACCCCCCTGCATGAATCAGTAGCAACACTGCTACAGTGTTTTAGTTTGGGGGAACTGGATTAAAAAAGGGGGCAAATGTTTTGGCCTAAACGGCATTCTGTACACTCACTGCAAATTTTAAACAGATAAATAGCAAGGACTTGCAGTGCACTCACTTGTATGTTTTCGTGCTGGTAGGTCTCGTGCATCAGCTTGTTGGACAGCCTGGTCACTGCACAGCAGAAAGCAAAGGAAAGACAGGTCACGAGAAGATGTAATCACTACCGGCATGGACTACAGAGAATGTTGTCAGGGGTCTGCACAAAGTGGAAGCAGGTAGCGCATGTGGATTAGCACAGGGTGTTGAAAATGATCTGTTAATGGACACTTTGTTGCATGAAAAGTAGCAAAAAGGTGCACATCAGCAGGGATCGAACCCAAGACCTGCAGGTCCAGCCAAAAATAGGCTGTTCACTTTTGCGAGGCCCGGATCTTAAAGCAAATTTTGCGAGGCGCCCAAATGAATTATTATTTACTCGCAATACTACCAGTATCCTTAGGATGGTAAAAATCAGTTACTGGAACAAAAAAATCACGAAGGCAGCAAAAAGTATTCCCCACATTTCAGACGAAGGCAAAGGAGTATACTAGCACTTGATCTGGCTAGGGTATTCCCCTCTATGCACGCTAATGCCAGTGTTTCTATTAAGGTTTTTGGGTGAGCCATTTGGCTACACAGGGTGCTTTTGCTTTTTAAGAGTGTAGCCACTGAATAACTACCCCAAAAAAGCTGCCAAAATTTTGGCGCATGTGAAAGAAAAAATGTATTACAGTTTAATATAAATACTGGATACTGTAACAAGTTTGCATGCGTCCCATTTTGCTGGTGCTGCGAGATTGGCTGTGGTGGTGGCGTAGGTCATGGTGGTGGTGGGAGTACTGGGCCATGCGCACCCCCGTGCTGCTGCTGCTGCTCATACCGGGCCTGATGCTTTTCCCAACTGACCAGCTGCATCTCATGATCCTTCTGCCTTTTGCTCTTGCGCACCTTCAGGCCCAAGTGCGAGTCAACTTTCTCCTTTTTGTCCAGCATGATGAGCACTTCCTCCCTGCTTCCCTGCTTTTGGGCTAGCCACGTGCATGGCAAGCACTTAACCGTACCCCCCTCCCGCTCTTCAAAGTACTGGCGATGGTCCTCAGGGACTCTGCTACCCAGGGTGCCAAAGTTGCGTCCAAGCCGCTTGCGCTTAACCCCCTCTGCTGCTTCTGGTGCCTCCTCTGGTGCTGCTTCTGGTGCGGCTTCTGCTGTTGCTGCAGCTGCTGCTGGAGGTGCTGCAGCAGGTGCTTGTGGGGCAGGAAGGGGTGCTTGCACCTCAGGCAGGTGCAGCTGGGGGAGGTGCCGCAGCAGGTGCTGCTGCTTGTGCTGTCGGAGCAGCTGCTGGTATGGATGAGAGGGACATGGAGGGGTCAGAAGGGGCAGAGGTCTGACCAGCTGTCGATGGTGTTGGAGGCCCCCTACCCCCCGAGGGCTTGGATTATACTTTGGATCATTAACAAACTAAAAACATGAAAATATTTGGCTACACAGGGTGGTCGACACAAAAAGTTGGTGTCGCCACCGGGCAACATTTGGCTACACAGGGTGCTCAGCGACGCCCTGCCGGCGTCGCTGCGTCTTACCCAAAATGGCCAATTTGCGACACAGTGCAGTGGCGACGTGTCGCGGTTAATCGAAACACTGGCTTATGCATATCGGTGATAGATTTTGCCCTAGTTATAAGAGCAATGCCTACTTGCTTATACCTAATTACAGGGTCAAAGAGATTGCCAGCCATACCTGTATGTGTGGGCGTGAACGCAGCCATAAACGCGGCGTGCACCGAATGTGACCGAAGCTCGTTGACAATGAGGACTGTGTGGCACAAAAAGGCGAAGCAATAAAGAAGCGGTGAGCTAAACCCTAAGTGAGTCACCCAGAGTAAGACGACAATAATATACAAGCAAGAAAAATGCAAGTATAGAAAGATAGAAAGGAAATGAACTTGGCACGTAGGATTCATCTGTGCAAAGCACAATTATGCAAAAATCCAGAATGAACAGTAAATGCAACCTGAAATATGGATGTTTCAGTGTGACAGGCAACGCGGTGTTGTCAAGCAGCTACTTCCAGATCATTAGAAAAGAAGAAAAAAAATATGTCAGGCAGGCAGTGGAAATCATCATGTAGCCACTTTGGTTAGTACAGGTACTGCACAGCTGAAGAAAGGACCAAAACAATCAAGAAAATAAATTTCCCTTCCTAAACCCACGTCCTCCTTCCAGCGTGGAAATACGTACGCACAAGCAAAACTTTACTGTCGTATACCACCCTACCATTTTCAGCATACCTACTACCACGCTTCCTTGCCTATACAAGCAGCATGTATCTATGATTTTTTATAGATACATGCATTTGTACATATATTTTAAAGATACATGCATTTGTACATATAATGTAATCATGTATTCGCCTGTGGACTTCTCGTTTGTGGTAGCCATGACAACCGCGTGGAAATGGGGTACAATGTGCTGCAAACGTATCCAGTAGGCACACATCAACTGCTCAAATAAATGAACAGCACTGACTGAATTACGAACCACAAGTTCTGTTTTTGTGAAATGCAACATCAAACTCAGGTAACGTAAACATAGCGTGGTCCATTGGGCGCTCAGCCAATGGAGGCTCAGCTCCTGGAGGCTCAGCTCAAAGCTGACCATAGGGGGAGACATCACCACAAGGGACACAGGCTCAGAACAAGCAGCGACCAGGGGATCATCACACCTCGTGGTAGATGCAGTCCGCCGCAAACAGCATATCAAAAGGTGTTGTCCACTGTGCAAGCTGCTCCGGCACCAGCCAGTCCAGTTCACACACTTGGGCCTGCCGGCAAACAGGGAAGCACGGTGGCACAATGATTAGTGACGCAAGAAAGCAGGTGCTTCTCATAAACCAGGCGCTAGGCATGCTACAGATACGTGCGCACTCACGAGTTTTGCAAGGTACCAGTATCTGGAGCTCTTTTAACTAGTGGGGCTGTGGCGAGTGTGAGCATCATAGTTGAAAGCCTTTGCTTTTATCATTTCGAGTGCTGTTACTCTCTCGCCTGTATTTTTTAGGTAGTTTAGCAGTTGTGTCCTTTCCTTGCAAGAACTGCACCCCCTTGTCAGCTCTCTACCTCTTGACTAATCAGGCAATCTAAATTGGAACACAACTCAAGCACCCCTAAACTATTCTAAAGCTCTGATTCAAAAAAACTTCTCACCAGCGTTTTTTTAATGCCCTGTCTGATGCTGCTGGTTATCTGTAAACAATGAAACAACGACTCTCTCTCTTACAAAGGCCCGTGGTTCAAAATAGCCATAAGATGTATTGAACACCCCTGATCCCCAGCCCACCTTTCCCTTGCCCAGATTGAGCTCGCAATTCCTCCGTAATAGGGGCAGAACATCCACCGTATCTGTGTGGCACGGACATTCAAATTGAAGGAAGACAGCAACGTCCATGAAGCTGAGATGCTGGAGACGGGTGGCTTATAATTTTAAAAATGACAGAAGCAGCAATGCTTTGAGAATAGGTGCTTTTGAAAGGCCGGTAAAATTCTTAAGCAATGGACAAGAGTTCACACCACCCATTGTCTTTGTGCCTTTGTGACTATCTCACACAGATGCGCGTCGCATAAGAGCACCTCATTTGTATCACTGTCCAAGCCTTTTCACAACATAGCCATGCACAATTCTTTCTGAACTTTCGTTCCATGGTTTAAGGAAACAATACAGTGCTGCTTGGAGACTTACAGCATGGGCGCCAGTTGGACATCAGCATGCACTAACCTTGCCTTCTTTTGCGTACCCGGCATCAAGCCTGCTACTTTCCTTGTAGTGAGCGCCTCCTCACACCTGAGAGAATCACATCAGCGCCCATCATTGCAAGCGCGATGCCCCCAAGCCCCATTCCTGCAATAATAGTGTGATAATGTGAACAGTGTTCATAGCAATTCCTCCAAATCTCTTCCCTGCAATAGTGTGCGTGAATGCAAGATCTGTATAAAACAAGCCTGAGCACACTTTCTGTTTGTCTAGCTGATGGGATTGACGTGACACTGTCAACTGAAAGTTGAGTAAATGCATTCATCACCATTGACAGTTCACCTGACCCAAGCTCCAGCACCCTTTTTCCAGAAATCTTGCTTCGTGCAAAGGCCCCCTTGCGCATATTCTACCGCGCAAGCAAGGCAGGTGTAAGTAGTGAGGTAAGTAAATAGAGGGCGTAAGATTTGATACCAGAGCAATCAGAACATGATTTTAAAGCAGTATCGTCCAAGCATTAGGGACCTTTTTTCTAAACCTATTTGATGACCTTTGTCTCACCTTCTCAAGGAATTTGGCCATCACAATTGAGGCATCCTGGGAGCATGTGTGTTTGTGACTGTGTGATTGTGTGTGTATGTTGGTGATTGTGTGTATGTGTTTGTGTGTGTGTGTGTGTGTGTGTGATTATGGAATAATAAGATAAGCACACACTCACTCACCCAAACGGAGGTGCCCAGGTGCTCAGTGTTCGGGTCTTGAGCAAGCCTGAGCGTTTCCCTGAGGAAAAGTCCAGTGCTTTGCATTGTTGCACCTCTATGGAGTTGCAATTCCTTTCATCACAGATAACACCTAGGGGAAAATTATGCCTAGACACAAGTCGCAAACAAATTTCTTCCAATAAACAGATTGCACCGTAAGATAACGGAGGAAATACAAGTACAGTAACCAACCCAAAACATTTGTTGAACATGTCAGCAACCTAGAAGTTAGCATGCACGCGGTTGCATACACCATTGAGCTCTATCACCCCATGCTGTACAGTGAACTCAAGAGGCGCTTGCCAGCATAGGTGCATGGCTTCAACGAAATCTTATATCAAATGCGGCAGACTTGTGCGCAAAACTCACCCCATGAACTCCAGTGAAACAGAGCGCGTGTCATGCGTATTCATCTGAATTGATGACGAGTAGGTAGTGGACGGCATGAATGCCATTTGTTTGCCGCATGCATGCGCGAGAGGCAGCAGAAATTTTGTGCTGCTGCTGCTGTTTTTCACGGCCTATGCTTACCCTCTCCCATGGTGGAGCCATCACGTATGCCTGTGCAGAAGCAAAGTAAAGCCTTAAATTATTTGAGATGTTGCAAAAGGAAGGCCTCTATAACAAAAATAATTATTTAAGTGCTCAGAGAGAATCAATACCAGTTAGCCAGCGTATGCAGTATATACAAGGCACTCAACAGAAAGCATGCTGGGTAGCCATGCCCAACTACCTGGTAAACATTTACCTGGAAAGGGGGCAAGAAGCTCCAGACGACCGCATGCATTTCCTGTCAGCGGCAAGCATTTAAATTGCAGCAGGCATTGTTCACGCTTAAGCATCGTGCAAGCCAGCAGGCTCTTGGGCGAGCTGCAGGAGGAGCTGTTGACGGGCACCTTGCTGGACAAGGTCAGGACTTCCTCTTTCAAACTGTCACGCTTCAAATCGTTTCAACGCGCATGCCAGCACTATACTACAGTCAGCACAATTGAGGAGCAATAGCAAATTGAATGCAAATTTCACAGCAATGACAAGGCAGCACCTTCCAGTTGTCTGTCTGTGTTTGCAGAGCAAAACAGCTTTCCCCAGAGTCCCATGGGGTCCTACAGAACTTGTCAAGGTAATAAACCTGACAGCCGTTTGTCCCAAGCTTCACAGGAAGCAATGAATACCTGACAACAAGAGCAAACAAAAATCATTCATATGCCCCCTTTGTGTATGTGTGCACTCCTCTCCGCCAGGTGCTTGTGTGTACAGCGTCTCTTGCTCTCACAGCTCAATTTGCTACAGTTGTCGGGTCTGTCCCTGCTCCATTATCGGATGTCGGTGAAACGCCAAACATTTCTAAACAAAGCCAGCCAGAAAAATCAAGCTCACAACACCTAAGCAGCCTCCACGAGCAGCCTTACTCCCCGGAGGAGGCCAACGCAAGCACGTCAAACGAACACCCTGACAGGTATGCCTACGTGCACATATACCACCCAAACATTTGTATGCACGTACCACCTCCTTCTTGCACGCCTGTTGCCCTTATATACATTGTCCATTCATTCCGCCTAGTATCGCCATCGCAACCTCACCACACTCATTCAGGAGTAACAGTGTTAGCAGCACCACTCCTCTCTCTATCCCATTGTGCCAGCAGTAGCAGTGCCAGCAACACCAGCACCTCCGATAGCCGTGCAGCAGCAGCCCTGCGTCACGTACTCACTGAGGCGGGGCTTCTTACAGCCACCTGCGCCGTGCTGTGGGGTGCCTTGAGGAGCAGTAACCCAAGGTACTGATACATTTCAGACTAACACAGTCTGCTTCAGTCTAGCGTGTCCTATCCTGCTTGGGGAGTGCTCAACAGTGCTGCTAGGCATTTGTCTTTGTTTTCCACCTGTTGCGTTTGCACTGCTGTGTGCACCTCTCGCTCCTCTACCACAAGGATTCTAGGATTCTTCCCAACCATGGTTTTTGTATCAAAGTTCTGAAGCCTGTTACCTATTGAAGATGTGCTATCAAATCTATACATTATAAATGCAAACATCCTGGCGAGGGCCATCTCGTCCAAGGTTTGTCTACCCATCCTTGAACAACCCTCCTTCAGAGAATTGAACGCGCGCTACTGCAATTTCAATTTCTGAAGCCAGGAAAGTTAGTGTTAATAGAAATGTGCATCACTGAGCTACGCCATCGCTCCCTCGTTGTATACTGTGATTTAGTATAAAAAGGCAGCACTCTCACATGCATAGACACACACACACAAACACGCACACGCACGCACGCATACAAACGCACACATACACACACAATCAATCAAAGGTCTTCTGGCATGTTCTCTTATACCCTTACAAAGGACTGGGCCCTCATCACCATCACCACATGTTTCGTGCTCTTTCCTTTGGTCGATCCCTTGATATCCCGTACTTGGGCGGGGCTGCTTGGAGGGTTGAGCAGCAATACAAGTGGAGGAGTGTTTGTGGATCAGGTGGGTGCGTTTTTGTATGTTTCCTTGTGATACCAGCACAAGTGGAGGAGTGTTTGTGGATCAGGTGGGTGCGTTTTTGTATGTTTCCTTGTGATACCAGCACAAGTGGAGGAGTGTTTGTGGGTCAGGTGGGTGCGTTTTTGTACGTTTACTTGTGATGCCAACACAAGTGGAGGAGTACTTGTGGATCAGGTGGGTGCGTTTTTTGTTTTCACTTGTGATGTGTCTGTCTGCACCTTGGTGCTGGCCTGGTGGTGAAAGGTTTGTCCGTTGTTTAAGGCAAGAAGCAGACACGATTAGAAAAATTACTGCTCTTGAATGCAAGCATTGCACTGAAAAGTTAGAGGGCCTTCCTTCATCATTAACCTGTTTGCAACAACACGAGAAAAAGGATTCATGCAAGTCTGAGATTGCCACCTTCCTTGCTTAACGTGTGCCGAGGCAGGGATTGGCACACGGTTTCCCTGTAGTTAATGTAGATATTGAGGCCGAGCACTGTGACAACAGTCGATCACTCCCTAGTTTGTGCATGCTCTGTTGTGAAGGGTGGAGACGTAGTAGCAACGTGCTGATTCCGTGCGTGCAACAGCAGCAGACCCTGTTGTTTTGTAGCTGCAGAATTTTAAGTGTATCTACCTACCAAAAACAGGTCAGCAACATAACCTCAATCTCCAACGTCTTGTCCTGGTTCAACCTTCTCCATGAATCGCCTTGACTTATTCTTGCCATGAAAAAAAACATGGCACACGCTCACGCTCCCCCGATCAATGCCCCAATGCTGAGAGCCAGGCTTTTCATCTTGCACGCAGCTGTTGTCATGCAAGCAAGCAGAGGACGCCTCCTCTGTGGCTTTGCACGGCTTTGCATCTGCAGCACTGGGACCCATTTGGGAAGAGGTGAGAGGCCTGATCTTGGGTCCCTGATGCCCAATGCCTTTCTTTCAGTAAACACTGTTTTTTGTCGGCCACGTACTGTACAATGTGTGATGAAACAAAGATGCAGATGATGCTTTTAGTTACAACTTATAACTTACGAGTGCAACGCAATGTCACTTGCATCACTGTGCGTGACGTTTGAGAAAAGCATGCTTCTAATCACGGGTGTTACACAGTTGTTAAGCAGTCACCATTTACGCAAGACAACAGTTCCTGCAAGAACAATTGTTTGTAATCATCATGTTTTTTGTATTCAGCCACTGTCCCAATTTGCACGGCGTTTTTGCACGTGCAGACCTTCTGGAGGGGCTTCTTCCTCGCGTCTTTGACGAGAGTGATGCCCTTACCTGTCTGTGTGGCCGTGAGCTCAGTGGGCTTTGCTGCGCTGCACCTCACTCCTGTCAACCTGCTCCCAATCCTCATCTTGGCTCCGATTGGCGACTTGTTGTACTTGCGCAGGTAAGCAGCTCACTGGCAGTTAACATGGTCATAACCGTACCTACCCTAGGTATGGGTGTGTGACACACCCACAAAGCCCAAACGCAGCTTTTCGTGACCTGTGATTTTTAAAGGTTGCAACACCAGCTTTCCTTCTACCTTGTAAAGCCGTTATTTTTTCAAGTGCCCTGGTATCATGTGCAGTTTGCAAGATGGCCGATCTCAATGGGGCAAACAAGGTAGTAGCACAAAATGGTTTAATTGTGCTGGCTGTGCTAACGTGACCAGCGTATTTTTCTCTCTGTGTCTTGGCTAGAACAGGTGCAATGCTCATGTTGTTCAAGCCAGCCAGCCAGCCAACGTACACAGACAGTCACACACACATGTATCCTGTTACTTTGCTGCGCCTGTGCGTCCCTGTAAATCCCTATTGGCAATTTGCTCTTTTTGTGTGAACCAGGCACTAATTAGGCACATTTGAATGCAGCATGAATGATGCTGAATGGAGTTTGTGTATTGAAGCGTCACAAGCAACTTCCTGGGTGTCTTCAAGAGCCCAGTCATCTTTTTTAATTGTAAAAACTTCTTGTTAGTTCCGAACCCTCCTTTTTCCATGAATTTGGCACATTTATTCTCTAGTAAAACCGTGTACCAAGGCTTCTTTTACTGCTCTCCTCTGCACGTATGGAGCAAGCACTAGGGGTCAGACGACCCACTCTCAGAAGGATCAATCCATGTGATAAGCCTCTACCTCTTGATTGGCAAAAGCACTGACATCATGATCCCTTCTTCACCTACACGCAGTGCAAGTCTAGGGCCTCCTATCATGCTGCATGCCGCGTGGAATGGCTACCAAGTGATCGCCATAGCGGTTGGAGGCAAGGACTACTTTGTATAGTTGCTAGGCACTCAGCAAGTTCTTTGTACGCATGCAAACACAGTTTTGGACCAAGCTGCCTTGATAAGGGGCGGAGTGTATCTTCCAAATCCACTCTGCTTTTCACAGTTGTGTTTTTAACTTCTTACGTCATACATGACTACTCATTTGCCTTCCTGAGGGCAGCGTCAACAGGGAAAGAAGCTATATTACCATGCAAAAAGCCATATACAAATATTGCTTTCAGGCTAAGGTAAGGTAACATCGCTATATATTCCTCAAAGGGCATCTGAGGCGGCAGCTTGGTAAAAGCCTGAACCTACACCTGGCTAAACAATGGGGAGACGTCCATGAAAAACATGAAATGAGGACTGAGAAAGAGATGTGAAAGAGAAAGGATCAAGTTTGAAGAAGAAAAGCAGAGGACCATATCCAAAATTGCTTTCAGTCTCAGACACACGCCAATGACCTGGCAGGGGGGTCACCGTGCTACTCTTCTTGTCCTGCGACTCCACTGTCAAAGCTTTCGTATCCTATGGGCATAGCCAAGCTGCTCGTGTCATTGCCTAGGAGTGCAGCTAGCCCGGAGGTGGCCATGGTCATGGATGTGCCATGAACTGCAAGGTGTTGAAAGCAATAATGAACAAACGGATATCATTTAGCATGTGAATTTAATAGTGAATTTGTTTGAATTTGTAAAAAAATGCTTGGTGTATGAACTATGGAGTAGGGCAGGCATGGTGGCTGTTTTTAAAGAAACAAGTTTAATGCAGCCACTGTAGAGTATGCACTGCAGTGTAAGCTCAACAATTGAGAGAACTTGCAAGCATTTTTAGGCATGATGTGTGTTGTAACTTCACCACAGTAATTGACTGGTGCAGATGGCTAGGTACCAGCGCTTTGTACTAGTTGGAACCTTGGCACGAAAAAAAGCCAGAAATTCATGCAGGCAGCAAAATACACGACCCGCACGATTCAAGGAAAACAAGCAGCTCATGTGCGTTCCATGTACCCCCCCGGATACCGTAAAACTCCACAGCAGCAGAAAAAAGAGGGAAAGAAACAAAGGAATCAACATTTCTAACCGAGGCCCTCACCTTGTTTCAGCTTGACGGAGAGAGGCACGAAAGACCAGGAGTCCCCCATGCTTGAGCTCCCTGCCTTTCCCCCAGAGTGACCCCCCCCACCCCCACGTACACCCTCCGCCCGCCCCGCTCCCTCCACCACTTGCATCACCACATCAAACACCATCAGCTGCTCCTGCTCCTGATCGAACGACTCCTCTTCCGATCCTGCCTCCTGTTCTCCCTCCCCTCTGTTGCCCTCCTGACCCCCTCCCTCCTCCCTTTCCTTGAAAAAGGGGTGTGCGCGGCTGCGCACTTCCATCTCAAATTTCAGCATGCGAACACCTGCAATCTCGCTCTTGACAAGCTTTATGGACATGCCGTGCGCGTTCACGGTGCCGAGGTCAAAGGGGTGGGCTGCCAAGATGCTCCTTAGAAGCGTCTGCGTGAGGTAGATGGAAGATGAGGAATGTTGATGAGGTGGCGTTTCCGATAATTTTGCGGCAATCAAGGCATAATGCAATAAAAGTGTGGTAGTAAAGTGTGCTGATGTGAAGATGTGGCGATAAGGTTAATCTTACCGTGTAACTCTTAACATCATGATTATGTTCCTAGGTTTATTTAACAGCCTCAAACAATGCATTAGGCACAGAGGCTGTGTATTTTTGGGAGCATGCTGAATAAGGACAAAAGCCATATACGTATTTCAAACTACGATGCATGAAATGGCCCCAATGGTCTGTGTGCATGGTACCACACATCTTGATCTGTGCTATAAATTAAAATAGTCCGTGCTTAGCAGCAACACCAAAGCAGATCCCGTGTTCTAAAAGCAAGGCCTACGCCCACAGCTGACCAAATTCAAATGGTGCTGCAAAACGGCACTGCAGTAGCCTTTATCACCTCATAAGGCACAAGGGCGGACATGTCCACATGAGGCAAAGGCCACGCCCACAGCTGGTCCATGGTGGCCAGGTCGGCAGCTGCAGAGGAGGAGGAGGAGGAGGCTCGGCCGAACCTCTTTGCCGGGACCTGCACAGTGGAATGCACCGTGCACTAAGCTTTGTGAGCTTGTGAACCAAATCAGTCAGTCAGTGAAAAAGAGAAATGCAACAGCATTCAAAACGAGCCACGGCTGTTCCTTTCTACCAGAACCTTTACAAAAAAAGAGCGCAGCCAAGTCACAAAATGCGTACAGAATACTGTAAGCTGAAAGAAAAAACAATTGAGACTGTTATACGCACACACGCTTAAGGTTGCACGTTGGCAAACATTGATGGTCAAGCTTGCACATTTAAGGTGAGCACTGAGAAGTTAAAACCGTAAAAGGCACACTAGGAAGCAAAGAAGGAGTGCAGGCTTGCAATATCTTAGTTGTAAACTTTGCCTCTGCACTCCACCTGTGGCAACGAAAGCTCTACTGCCCCGTCCTTGGAGCGCTTGATGCGCAGCCTCGGTGGCCTTTCTGCTGGAGGGCGTGGCCCTGTGTGTGCGTGTTTGATTGTGTGTGTGTGTGTGAGAGAGAGAGAGAGAGAGAGAGAGAGAGAGAGAGAGAGAGAGAGAGAGAGAGAGAGAGAGAGAGAGAGAGAGAGAGAGAGAGAGAGAGAGAGAGAGAGAGAGA
>Ga0307942_1003424_pt1 | contig 12840 bp, 15 predicted proteins | sample OrgLakmetagen175_FD_201846 | JGI IMG/M metagenome (GOLD analysis project Ga0307942, IMG submission 201846) | Saline water microbial communities from Organic Lake, Antarctica - #175 | ecosystem: Environmental > Aquatic > Non-marine Saline and Alkaline > Saline | place: Antarctica: Organic Lake...
CAGTTTGTTGTTGTGCGTGTTGGGGTCCACCAACTCAGCGTCTCTCCAAACACCTCTCATCCTATGCTTCAAATCTGCAGTAAACTCTTGCATGGGAATAGCACGCCCAGTTTGAACAGCTAGTACTGCCTCATTAGCTCCCTTCAGTGCCTCAAAAGAAATAACATCGCGCTTGGCGAAAATGATTGTAACACCCTGAATAATTTTAAAAGCAGTTCCGGGGAACCCCGGAATTATTTAGAAGCTCTTCCGGGGAACCCCGAACAATTTGGGTACCTTATGTACTTCGCTGGGTTGAACCAGAGCGTGCTGTGTTTGTTTCCCTTTGGAACACCCAGCATGGCAATAAAATTATCCTTCACTCACAATTGCTAAAAAAAACAAATACCTTATTCCACCTTTGACCTTGGTGCAATGAGAGTTAGCTGTCTTGTTTTTGGGTACAAGCTCGCACGTTGCCTACCACGACCGCAATCTTGACACCAAAAACGAGCATGACATCGGTTCACAATCTAGCAATTTCGCGTACATTCAATATTTTACAGCGCTTGCGTGAGTGGGTAGACACGGTGGGCCTGGACGGTAAATCCCAGAGGGAGGTACGTCTTTGCATGGAAGTGTGGAAGATCTTGTGGTATGCCTCCCTCCGTCTTCCCATTGCTGTGTTATTGCATGTATACGTACATTCATCTAGGTTGAACCAGAGCGTGCTGTGTTTGTTTCCCTTTGAAACACCAGCGTGGCTAAAAAATCATCCTTCACTCACAATTGCTAAAAGAAACAAATAGGTTATTCCACCTGTGACCTTGGTGCTCTGAGAGTTAGCTGTCATGTTTTTGGGTACAAGCTCGCATGTTGCCTACCACAACCGCAATCTTGACACCAAAAACGAGCATGACATCGGCTCAAAATCTTGCAATTTCACGTACATTCAATCTTTTATAGCGCTTGCGTGAGGGCATGTACACGGTGGGCCTGGACGGGAAGACCATATGGCAGGTATGTGAATTCAATAAAGGTATTAGGTAGTTTCAATATCAATACATGTGAATAGCTTAAATTTCCTTACTCATTTCAGGTAGGGTTGCAGGTTATAACCGAATACGTTGCATGAAATTTGTCCTCAAATAGGTAATCAACCAGGCGATTGTTCTGTGTTCGGACAGAGAGTTGGGACAGTCTACACAAATCAAGCTCAGCTCAGCTGTGCGATTCGTCCAATTCTAAATTGTGCCTTTGCGATGAAGCGAGGCAGGTTGGCATGTATCAACTAAGTACGTTCTTCATGTACGCAAGGTGACCATTAAGGTACATCATTTTCAAATGTGCATTAGAAATTCACATTTGTTTTGGAATTTGTCAAATCCATTTAACAAAACATTAAATTACATTACCATAAGTAGCGACGGACTTGGATAAGAATTTTTATTTTGCAACATCAATAATCCCTTCACCTGCTGGTTTACAGAAGCTCCATGATGCCGGGATTGCACAATGGGAGACAAGCACCCCACGTGGCATGGCAAGGATGAAGGTGCTAGCAGTTGTACAAGTGCTTGTTCATGCGTATGTCATTATGGATGGGAAATGAATTGAACGAGTGTGCTTTCAGTTATTATGGCTTGACGCAACGACAGTCGGAGTATGATACCCCCTCTGACTGCATCTGATGTTGACGTGAAGCGCTAGTGACAAGGATTTGTCACACGTCATATTCGAATATTACGGCGTATCGTATTCAACACGTATTTTAACGTGGTGAACAAATTGGGCCGTATAATACAATTGCAAAATCTGCTATTTTGCCACATCTTTATGCAATTTCCGCTTCATCAACGGCCTATCATTGAGCTTCCAATGCTGTTACATAGTATGTAAACTACATATATTATAATGAAATAGAAGTAGGGACGTGACCATGGGTTATTTTGGGGTGCATTGGGTACACTTTGATTTAAAAATCGGCCATCCCGAATTGCTTAAAAATAGGATCGTATAGTTCGCGTATTCCGTATTTAACGCGTATTTTACCAGATTGAACGTCCCATATGACTGTGTGACAAATCCTTGTTTAGCGTCATTAAAAATTATAGCTAAAATATAGTGTTCAAATTTGGATTGGCACTCTGTACCGGGTATGTAACTACCTCGCACACACTGTGTTTAAGGAAATAATTCACTTTGCTCATTTTTAATGATTACAATTAATACAATGTATATGTTGTATCATGACATGGATTAGGTGTGTGTGCGTGTGTGTGACACTCTCAGTTCGAGTTGAGTGTTTACGTACGTATACACGTGTGAATGTATGCTTGTGGGAGGTGAGTTGTGCGTCCATGTGTGTGTGTGTGTGTGTTTCTGTTAGTGCGTTACTGTGTGTGTGTGTAATTATGTGTGTGCATATGCGTAGGTGAGTGTGTGATTGGGTGGGTGGGTCGTTGGGGTGTTGGATGGGTGTGTGAGTGAGTATGTGTTTAAAATTGTGTGTGTGGGTGTGTGTGGGTGTGTGTGAGAGAGTGTGCGTGTATGTACGTGTATGCAGATGTGTTTGTGTAGACGTGCAGTAACTGGTCGGAGGCGGAGGCGGATGTCAGTGGATGAGTGGATGGGCGAAATGAAATCATGTCAATTGTCTTTACCAACCCAGATTAGTTACACCGTGACTATACAATGGCATACTCATGTATGCTTAAGTTATTGAATTACCGGTGAACACTGAAACCTTTATTAATCATAGCTCGTCGCAACTTAACTCAAACATGTTTCAAAACCCTTCAAATTATGTGAAGTGATTCCCTAGGGTTTTCAGCAAACAAAAATGGCATAAATGGGATACATCAAGCTCTCATCAGACAAGACCTTGGTATACAATGACCTCTTCGTAGGCGTGCCACGTTGATATTCGTAAATGATGCCAGATCCCTCACGGGAGGGGGAGGAGAATTGAATAGAACACAATGTGTAGTTAAATTTTGAACCAACTTGCAGATAAAGTTAGTTGAATTTGAAAACAATGCCACATAGTTCATGAAGAACAGATACCCACTTTTTGCAGGCCCATCTTGAGTTTTGGTTTGGAGGACAGGCGACTTTCAGTGGTGAGGTGGCAGCTCCTGAAACCGTGATGGACCGTCTGCTGTACACGTTGGAGTGCGTGTTTACAGTGTTCCCAGAGATGGAAGTGATTGCTCTGCATGACCTGCAGCAACGATATGGAGCAGCTGGCCTTGCCAAAGCCTTAATTGAGCAGGTAGCCCTAGTTGTGGGCCCGGGTGGCTTCATCCCAGCCGGTGAATTCGCACTCCAGGCATATCCCGTAGGTGCGTTAAAATATGGTTGTGAAGGTATGCACGTTGGTCATGAAGATGAGCATGTTTAAACAACCCCCTTGCTCAATCGTGTTTGTTGATTTATATGAAACATACTCAAGTGCTTGAGTAGGGTTATGTCGAGGTGAACATTTCATTATTACATGCACAAACCCCTGTGGGGACTATTGATGGTCCTTATCACAAATAGATGTTGTATGACATAGTAATGACACCGAACTTGGTATCACCACCAGAGTTCTCATTAAAATAATAAACGGGATGCTTGCATAGGTATTTAAACATTGCCCTTTCATACCACCAGCTCTTAAGTTTGCTTCACATAAACAAGATTTTAAAATCCACTTGAAGACTGAATTTGATAATTTTGTTACAGATTTCGGTGATTATTCGTCTCTGCTGCCGTACTTCCTCAAGGCAGGCATCCCCTACAACGAGGCCCAGGTATGTGAGGATGTTGCGACTGACAAATATTAAAACAAGGATAAACAATTATCATATGGATTGCCGAGCCACAGGACAAAAAACGAATCCACTGGTAACAAATTGAAACTTGCTGTCAGAGGGGTTTAAGCAGCATTAGGACTAACCACTCATCTGTCACCTTAAGGTAGCTTTCCATTCACATTAAAGCAACTGATAAATCTGAGGGAGGTACCTGAACATCTCAAAGCTTTTATTCAGTATGTCTAAGTTGGATAAACCCAAGGCCCTTACATGAACCCAAGATATTAATATAGCAAGCATTAGGCCATGTACTATATGTTTGCCGAGTCATCATTGGTAAGAATACCTTACTAACGCATTGTTTCTCCGCATCTTTCCAAAAACTTCATTTCCATCCTGTATGCACAAATCCACGCCTCTCTCAATATGTACCCCTACGTGATTGCCACGTCTTTTTAAGTATGCAAAGTAACCTCAAAAATTAACCATATGACTAGGCAGGCAGCAACGGGCTCGCATTTGTTATACAAAACTGGTCATCCATGTCTAGACACGCTTGATAACGGCTTCTTGGTGAACTTGCACCCACTCATTACCCGACAAATACCCGTAAATATTCATTGAAGCCTATACCATAGTAATCCGCACCCTCTTCAAAATTTACACTGATAGATTGCCTTCTTCTATCACCACACGACAAATGTTGTCTTTGTGCTTCATCTTCCCTTACATTACGTGTTTTATAATGTTGTAGGCTTCAAATGCATATTTCAAAATGTGTGCATTACACAAAGTGGGTAAATAACAAATTTTGCGAGTTCATTACGAAACTCTTGAACTCAGGTCATTAGAGTGTAGCATAAAGTGAGATGTTCACACTTTTTGGTTATTCTTTGGTTTCTTACCTTCTCCATTACAAGTCATCATAGAACACATCTCTCATTAGCGTACCCCTCCGACCCATCCCATGACTCTTCAAGTTGAGTGTGTTGTCCTTAGTAACAATGACAGAGCCACATGCATCACACGATGCAAGCGGAATAGAACCATTTTAACCACCACCATTTCCAGAGGTGCAATTACCTAGCCAAGGCCAGGCGGCAACACACTGCTTTTGTGAACAAGGCACTGTGGTACAACGCCAAACCATACCTGGAGACTTGTGGCAACCCCGCGTGCGCGTGAGTACGGAGTTGTTTTAAAATCAAATAGTATAATATTATGGGTGCAACACATGAAATGGCAGTGCACATTTCAAATGCGTAATGACGGTTTTCAAATTGAAGTGTGTTCACTGTGTTGTCTACATGAACGAACGCGTAAGCTGTTATGTATGTGTGCGTGTGTAGATATAACAGGGGGGTTATAGTGGAGTATATCCATGTTTGCGGATGTGAGCAAATGCCCGTGCGCGCATCAAGGCTCGGGTGCGTGTGTGTGTGTGTGTGCGCGTGCGTTTGTTTGTGTGTTTGAGTGTGTGTTTACATGTGCGTGTGTTACTATATGTGTGTCTCTGTATGTGTGATAGTGTGTGTGTTACTGTATATGCGTGTGTTGCATCAAAATGCGCTAACTACATTGCTTCCTTTTATGAAATGACCATTCTCTTTCATACATACTTACGCATGTACACACACATGTTCACACACATGTAAACACACTCAATCTCCCTTCCACTCACTCAGTTATACACACTCACCTGTACGCATTGTCTCTCACGCATAGACACACACACACATACACACACGCACTCACAAACTCACAACACACGCATACGTACACAAACACACACAAATGCATATACATATTCACACACACTTATCGTAAATACATATACATACACACACAAACGTACACCTTCACACGTACACCCACGCACACTCACGTGCGAACACTCACACACACATACACACACACAAACACACACACATACACGCATACACACACAAACACACACACACACATACACACACACCAACACACACACACACACACACTTATGACACATACACACACACACTGACATTCCCATGAACATATAAATACGCATAAGAACGTATATTGATTATACCATACATGAACACACTTTTTACATCATACGCTCCCAGACACACACACACACATACACACACTCACAAACACACACACATACACACACAAACACACACATACATACACACACACACTCACACACACACACACGCACACACACGCACACACACACACACATACTCGCACACAATATGGCATACACACACATTCACACACGCATACACACACTGGCATATACACACACACATGCACACAAGCACACACACACACACTCATACACACACAGACACACACACACACACATACACATATACACGCATACACACGTACCTGGTTCTTGTAGACATGGAGGTCTCAAGTTTATGTTATGCGGCCCAGCTCTAGCGGAGTCTGGTGGCGTCCTATCCAGTGGTGATGACTCCTTTGGAAACATAGCATACACGACTTGCAACTAAGGCCTGAATAAGGAGCATTGTCCATCACGATATTAATTGATCGTGGCCATGTCCTCCAATTGCTATAAGTTGTTGCTTTGATCTTGATTGGTGTACTTCAACTTCAAGCTAAGGCTGCAAGAGCCAAGCAGTTGTGTCTTTCCCTAGCTGTTTCAGTCGCACCCTTTTCTTCACGTACGCCGTCTGGTGCTGATCAGGTTTGATGACATGGACAACTACATAAACGAAAGGAGCCTGGTAATTGCTGCATTGTGCTGTTCCATTGAAGACGCATGGGCTGAGTGGGAGTCGTTGCAGTTTGGACCAGACAGAATAAAAGCATTTCAAAAGGTACGCACTTTTTATTTGTTGAGTCACAATTTATCAATTACACTTTAGGCTCCTTGGGCACCTGTTGCTTTAAAAGCAACACATTTATGACATTGCTATTGGATACTAGTGACTAATAATTCTGCAGCACAACCGCACTGCTTGCCTCTTTTACTGCCTGAGTGGAATTTCTGTCTTGCTGCGTCACATGGGGGGAGCCTGCTGCTTGATGAGCTCCTCCAGTGCTGAGATCCTTCTCTCGAACTCCCTCTCCCTCTCCAGCGACTTCTGGTGCCCCTTCTGTATCCGTTTGAAATCCTGCTCTATGCGCAGGAAACGATGGAGAATCTGGGCACTGTCGGCACGGTGGGCGCGCTGCTCATCTCGGATTTCCTTTAGGATTTCTTCCATGATACTTATTCATCACTTTTTTTTCCAATCTTTTTCTTATTAAATGGTGTTCATGCGGACAGTCCAGCAAAATGTGTTCCTCATCCTGAACAGTGTGCCAGTCACATTTGTCACAGATCCTGAGCTCATAAGGTAAGGTTACATCGCTATATATGCCTCTGGGGGGCATCTGAGCGGAAGCTTGGAAAAAGCCTGAAACCAAACCAAAAAGATCCTATAAAAAATCAAGGGAAAAGGGCTTGGCACTCAGCCACAAAATAGGCCACGCCATAAATATTAGGCTGGTTCAAAAAAGTCCTCAAACGAGTTGGGCTATCTTCATATTGAGGTGGGAAGACCAGCTGGCGGTGCTGTGTGCGGAGGCTAACAAGATGTTCATGTGGACAGTCCAGCAAAATGTATGTGTTCCTCATCCTGAACAGAATGCCAGTTACATTTGTCACAGAACCTGAGCTCATAAGGCCTTCTTTTCCTATTATGACGCATTCTTTGGACCAGAAAGTTATGGCCAGATAGGCGAAGGCAAGAAAGTGCACGGCTGAGATTGCTGGAAATATCCAAGCGAAGGTAGATAGGTAACGCAGACTTATGATTTCTTTTTCTGTCATCCCACCAGCCAGGAGCTATCCCCAAAGGTATACCAAAATGTGTGTGATAAGTTCTCATAATTCTGCTGGAATGGTGATTATCATGTGGTGTCAAATTATCAAGTTCTCTCCAGCTCCCGATGATATGTTCACGCAAAGAGAGCTCAAACTGTTTCAAATTGATAGACTCGCGAGATCGTATGGCGTTCAAAAATTGCTGAGACGTAGGGAAATCATGGAGTGCGTGCAAGACCTGGTAAGTCCATGTATCACTTCTATTTGCAATTAGAAGGTCAGCCCGCACAACTTTCTCAAGAAGAGGATTGTTTGAAGAGAGTAAACTGTTCCAGAATCGAATGATGCATCTAAACCAATAGAAAAAAGGGGCATCTGACCTGTTTCGCGAAGCACACAGTGAGTATCAGTACCTTTCTTGACACCCAAGAGTCTTTTCAGGAAGCCCAGGTGAAGGACATGTGTGGGTGTGATTTTTGAGGAATCATATGTCAAAGAAGAAGTGGCCCATACTTGACAACCGTACAGACCAGCTGTCAAAGCAAAGACCTGGAAAAGCCATAGCACTGCATGTTTTCTGTGCTTGATACCCTTGCTTTCACCAATTCTGTAAACTCTGGCAATGGCAGACCTGAATTTGTCTGCCATCTTCTCAGCAGCTGTGAGCATGCTTCATCACGAGTAAGAGTGATTCTAAGGTATTTGAATTCTGTGACAAGTTCCAGAGGTGTGCTGTCGTACGTGAAGGTGGGAATCGCAGAGTTGCTCCTGCTGAAGAAGACCATGACTTTTGTTTTGTCAGTGTTGAGCTTGAGCCCTTTAAAACGTGTATAGTTATAAAATTTGTTCAGTTGGAGTTGTAGATTTTCAGCCGTGTTTGAAGTGAGAGCAATGTCATTAGCATAATCACAGTGAGGGATTTGAACTGAATCCAGGGCAGTGGCAGCACCTCTTTGTGTCTCTTACTACGATCATCCTGAATTGTTTTCTCTGCGTGCTTGATGAAAGAAGTAGAGAACGGATGAAAACCTGGGCTGGACTGCACGTTCATGTTTGAATTGTTTTTCTGGACAGTGGTAGCCAGAGTATGTATGCACCCATACCCCCATATGGGGGGTAGCTCGTATACAGGTGCTTGCTCATTGCTGCGTTGAAAGGTAGTGTTCATGCTCCTGTACCTGCCACCAGGGCCGGGTGGGACAGCAATGTCAGAAGAAAAAACTTGTCCAGATCGTAACTGGTCACTGAGTAGCTGATGCCGTGTAGGTAAGTTGGATCGTCTAGGTAGCACGTCAGGAACACTCTCTTGTGGTTGCACAAAATGTGATTGAAGGTGCTCAGTCCATGACTCAGCAGAAATAGGAGAAATGTCAGACCGTTTGTTCGCAGTCATCAGCTTGTACACCTCTGGGCTGCGAGCGTCAATGAGTCCAACCATGTCATCTGTCTTCTCTTTTTTAAATTGTTTTTTCCTCAGCCTGCAGTAGGTAGAGTATTGTTGTTGCAGCTCAGCAAAAGGTTGGTTGTGTATTTTGTTCCATCTGATACGTCTTTTGTAATCACGACACGTTGCGTCATACCAAGGGGCCATGGGAAGGCCCAGCTGCATTCTGCGCGACATTTGTCTTGCTGTCATACCAGTGGCATCCGCAGCAAGCGTATTTAGATCTAGGAAGTGTTTGTAGCAAGATTGATGTTCTTGATTGCGTATAGAGTTCCGAAAGATTGGAGGACAGTCTCATTTCAAGCATGTGTGAAACAAACGCGTCTTTGTGCTCAACCCTCCAAACCATATGTTTTCCTTTCCTTCTTCTCTAAATATGACCTGGAAGACGCAGATCTATGTGTGGTAACATACACTGGCAAGAAAGTGGCATAGAAGCGGCCTGTGGTCTGCTGAGTCAAATTCATGTAGTACGCTGATTTGTTTGCAGCACAAAAAGAGGGCAGTGGACATCAGGATGTGTTAAGTCCATGATGGGTTAAAAGGAGGATTGTAACCAAAGAAGGTGGGCTGCCCATTGTCCCCCTTCCCCCTGCCCGTGGTCAAAATGAGAGGAGTTTCAAGCACAATGTCCCTCAAGCATCTGCCAGCTGTGTTAGCTCGGCCTTTGTACTGCCCCAAACGTGTAGTGCCCAGTTCAGGAAATCTGGAGAGCATGGCAACGTGCCCCTCAGGAAAATGGTCAGGCAGATTGTCTAAATGTGCATTGAAGTCTCCAACCTGGATCATATGTTGGCTATTGCTTAGTGCTTCAGAAACATCGTGTTGCATGTGCGAGAACATTTGGGAGATCTCAGCCTCAGAAGGTGAAAAAGAGCGAGGATTAATGTACACAGCCCCCAAAAGCACTCTCCCCTGAACCCCAAAAACTGACCCGTTGATGTAAATCCAAACAGCTTGATAAAATTCAGAGACCCTCCATAATTGAACAAGCCCCGCGAGACTGTTGTGGATAAAAATGGCCACCCCTTGACCTGTCATTCACACAGTTTGGTGTTGTGCGTGTTCTTGGGGTCCACCAACTCAGCGTCTCTCCAAACATCTCTCATCCTATGCTTCAAATCTACAGTAAACTCTTGCATAGGAATAGCACGCCCAGTTTAAACAGCTCGTACATACAACTTACGCCCACGCAGTCCTTGAAAAGTGCTCAGCAATTGAGCTGTCCAGCAGGTACTTGAACGAGGCTGTAAATTGAGATCAGCCTGGACTACCCTCTGCAAAGTGTCACTATTGGTATTAAGCATAATATTGAAAAGCTTGACAGCTGACCGAAACCAGTAGAATTGCAACGGTGCATGTCCACATTATCGTAGTACAGCCCAGTTAGTGGTGGACCGCTTAACACCTAACGTGCCCTTCAGCAAATGCAAATGAAGTGTAGACAGCGAGCTAGAGAACTCCCTGCCTGCCTGCAAAAAACCAGTACCCCATACTTGACTACCATACATGCCAGCAGGAGTAACATACATTTTAGCGAGCCATAAAGAAGTGTGCGGCCTGTCTGCCAAAGCGTGTTCACGCACAAATCTACGTATCCTATAGGCAGAGGCAAGAAAAGGACGGGATGCGTGTTCAGCAGACTAAGACATGTTTAAGGTCCTGTAGAAAACCATGCCCAAATACCTAAAATAATCTGTGTGATGAAGGGTGGCACCACCAACATCAAAAACTGGAACATTTTCACCCGCGGAGTTGAAGTGCACAACCTCGGACTTGGAAGTGTCGACAAATAGATGTTTATTCCTGGCGTACACAGCCAACCGACTCAGCATGATTTGCATATCACGGGGCTCATTAGTCAGCAAAGTCAGATCATTTGCATACAACATGTGTGAGACGTGCACATTCGGTGATAGCCCCTGATACACCCTCAGCAATGTCGTCGATATCGTTAATGTAAAGGGAAAAAATCAGGGGGGACACGGGGCAACCTTGTATTACCCCACAAGTCAGATGCACACGAACAGTCTTATCACCATCCTTCAAGACATACTCATCACGGTTGTACATTTTTTGAATCACAGACAACAAAGGCGCAGGCATGCGAGTACGCCTGAGGTATTTCCATAGTGCATCCCTTGGAATGGTGTCATAGGCTTGCTTAAAATCAATGAAAGCAGCGTGCAACCTCGGCGACCCATTGAGTTTAATTGTTCGTGCAGCATGTTGTAAGTGCCGAAGAATGAACTTAGGTTGCAAAGTGTTACGACCTGGGTAAAAACCATATTGGGTGTCAGGGATCTGACCAGTTGCCGCACACCACTCAGTAAGCAACAAGCGAACAACATTGGCATACATACGGTACATAGTGCCACTGACAGCCAACATGCGGTAATTGTTGGTGGCCAACAACCTTACCAAGGGGCCCATTTTATACAGAGGGCTAAGCTTCGCTTGCTTCCAGCACGCAGAAATACAGGCCTTTTCATACAGCAGATTGAACAACTGAGCAATGTAAGGAGCTAAGACGTTAACACGCTCACTACCACGCCCATTAGGCTTTGGCCAAACCACTATAGCATTCTTAATAAAGGAAGCAGCCTTGCAATCAATTCCTGGGGAAGCACGTCCATTCATCTTTACTATTTGCTCGGTCACCAAAGCAAGCATGGTTTCGCTACTTAGGGGATCATTAATTAGTGTCAGGAGCAGGCATCCAATCAATCTGAGCACCTTGTTTTAGCAAACCTTCTGGGGGGGGTGGTTACGTCCAAGCCGCACCGCCATGTCTTTAGCTGATAAGCCACTCCTCACCCCCAGACTTCGCGGTTGCTTACCTCTTGGAAATATCGATCAAGATATGCGTCCCAGGCTGGTTGCGTCAGTGGCGTTGGATGCGTGCATATGGGCTGGCGGAACATGACGAGTAGCTCAGTTTTTGTTATTGAATTCTGTATCCAGAAACCTTTTATGTACAGTTTTGTACTTGACGCCTTTGACGAGGCTTGGAAATGACTATATTCTCTTATTTGGTACTTTACTAGAGGCATAATTCTGTTGTATTTTGCTCCTTTACAATAGTCAGACTTAGACTTGTTAGAAGGGTTTTTAGGGTAAAATAGACTGCGTTGGACGTTGAGCTGCTGCTTTTTGCTTCAAATTTTGCAACAACACAAACAGGGCACTATGGCCCAAAATGGCTTTTTTGAAATGTTCCTTAGGGAAGAAAAAAAAAACTACGCAGGCATTGAAAGCCACTCCCCACATTAATTAAGGAAAAGGAGCCACTTTGGTACCGAGTACCGTAAAGCTCCTCCACCGCGAAAAAGAAAAATTAATGGGGATCAGGAGGGTTGCAAGCTTGGCCTGAAACCAGCTCCTGATGAGAGTTGATCAGTACTGGAAAGGGCAAGTCTGGTATGGACAAGTTTACGAACAAAAAATCAGACTCTTTCGCACGGATACTCCCCTCCCACATCACCGCCGCCTTTCAAAAGTGGGCCTTGGTCACTAAAGGAAAAATGGCATCCCCCCTTGACTATGACCCCAAATTCCCCCATACTGGAGTGAGCACCCAAGGGACAAAGTGTTTGGGGCAAACACCAATGCCTTCTCCTCCCGATTTTCTGGGTTCTCCATCTGCCATCCCATTAACCATGAAAACACCATGCTCTTAGCAACAAGACACGCCATCTACTCTGCTGCTGTCAGCACAGAGGAAACAGCCACATTCATGCTCCTCCCTTCATGGAATAAAGATATGACCACAAATCCCTATGCATCAC
>Ga0307942_1003425_pt1:2500-5000 | contig 12837 bp, 14 predicted proteins | sample OrgLakmetagen175_FD_201846 | JGI IMG/M metagenome (GOLD analysis project Ga0307942, IMG submission 201846) | Saline water microbial communities from Organic Lake, Antarctica - #175 | ecosystem: Environmental > Aquatic > Non-marine Saline and Alkaline > Saline | place: Antarctica...
TTGCCTGTGTGTGTGTGTGTGTGTGTGTGTGTGGTAGGTATGTGCTTGTGTGAAACACGTGAGCATTCAGCATAAACAAGTGGAGAGGTGTGCGTGTGCAGAGACAGAATGCTTATGCACATTTCAGCGATAGAGATGCAGAAACAAGTAGTGGTGTGCAATATGGTGGAGAAACAGGTAGAGAGATGGAAAACAGGTAGAGAGATGGAGAAACGAGTAGTGGTGTGCAATATTTATATGCATAGCGGTGTGCAATATTTAAACGAGTAGTGGTGTGCAATATTTAAACGAGTAGTGGTGTGCAAAATTTAAACGAGTAGTGGTGTGCAATATTTTAAAATTTGAACGAGTAGTGGTGAGCAAAATTTAAACGAGTAGTGGTGTGCAAAATTTTAACGAGTAGTGGTGTGCAATATTTTTACAAGTAGTGGTGTGCAATATTTTAAAATTTGAACGAGTAGTGGTGAGCAAAATTTAAACGAGTAATGGTGTGCAAAATTTTAACGAGTAGTGGTGTGCAATATTTTAACGAGTAGTGGTGTGCAAAATTTGACCGAGTAGTTTCGGTCTACCTGTCAGTCAGGAGCGCTAACTAATATCAAAGCTGGCTTCAATCCAGAGAATCCACTTTGCGTTTGCAGCCAGCTAGTCCTTGCCACACAAAGTACCTTTTCGAAATCATCTCCTTATTGCTCTCCTTTGACCTTGCCACACCAATCAAAGCAGACCACATCCGAGAGGAGAGCCTTACGAGCTTAAAACAATTTCTACACACCAAACTATGATGTACACTGTCTACACACCAACTATCATGTAAACTTTCTACACACCAAATTATCACGTACACTGTCTACACACAAACTATCACGTGCACTGTCTACACACAAACTATCACGTACACTGTCTACACACCAAACTATCACGTACACTGTCTACACACAAACTATCATGTGCACTGTCTACACACCCATTATCACGTGCACTGTCTACACACCAAACTATGATGTTTGTGCCTGGGCTGTTTTGCTGATGCCGGTGCTGGTTGTTAAAAATTTATGACGCCGAAGTCAAACCTGGATGCATTTACACAGGCACGTACATGCAATTTACGCTTCTTTAAGAAAATTTGCCATCAGTCTCGGGCTGTAGGCCATCCTTGTAACCCTTGTAAGAAAATTTTACTTCAAGCACAAAAGCGCCAACGTATGGAGCTTTCTCTTCTTTTTGCTTTGCAGCGTGTTCACAAACACAAACTTGTTGCAGTGTGATCACAAACACAAACACAAACACAAACACACACTCTTTTTGCAGTGTGTTCAAACAACAACTGGACCCTCCAAATCCAAGCTAGGCTTGGTGAAGCGCAGAAGCTTTAGTGCCTGACTTCATGCTGAAGGCGCAAAAGTAGGGTTGGCCAGAACCATATAGGTATCTATGGTTTACATACGGTCATTTTGGCAGGAAAATTACCGAATATGTGGTCATATACGGTGTATATATATAATATATACGTCTCTGGTCAACTCTACACAAAAGTATTGCCTACAGAAGCTTCATGAATTATGATTTCCTTGTACTCCTTGTACTCCTTGTACCCCTTGTGAAGCACACTGCTGTACCTGAGCAAAATCATTTCCAACTTCAGCCCGCTCAACAAACACCAAAGTTGCTACGTCCAGCTAGCAGGAAAGAAGAACTACGCAGGCAGTGAAAACCACTCCCCATATTGTAATAAGGAAAAGAAAGCCACTTTGGTACCGAGTACCGTAGCACTCCGTTACCAGCAGACAAAAAAGGCCCTGTCATAGAGGTAGGACCAACAGAGAGGTAGGACTAACAGAGCTAGCACATGAAATCAGAAGGCCCTGTCATAGAGGTAGGGCCAACAGAGCTAGCACTTCAAATCAGAAGGCCTTGTCATAGAGGTAGGACCAACAGAGCTAGCACTTCAAATCAAAAGGCCTTGTCATAGAGGTAGGACCAACAGAGCTAGCAATTTAAATCAGACGGCCCTGTCATAGAGGTAGGGCCAACAGAGCTAGCACTTCAAATCAGAAGGCCCTGTCATAGAGGTAGGGCCAACAGAGCTAGCACATGAAATCAAAAGGCCCTGTCATAGAGGTAGGACCATCAGAGCTAGGACTTCAAATCAGACAGCCCTGGCATAGAGGTAGGACTAACAGACCTAGGACTTCAATTCATAAGAACAGCCGCCCTCCAATCCCTGAAACAGCCAGCTAGAACTTTGAACAGGAGGACGGCCTTTCTCCAATTTACAACATCTCCCTCTGAGCCTCCCGTACCTGATGAAGATTCCCCCGCCACCTCTAAAAGGCCGCCCTCAAACAGTCCTCCTCCCAGCAGGTCATCGATGCTGCGCATTTGTAGGAATGGCCAGAGCTACGCATTCACGGTGTGTATTTGCTACGTTGTAATTTGCAAGGAAACGATCAGCCATACACATAAGGCAATATTTATATGGGATGGACTTATGCCTATA
>Ga0307942_1003425_pt1:10000-12837 | contig 12837 bp, 14 predicted proteins | sample OrgLakmetagen175_FD_201846 | JGI IMG/M metagenome (GOLD analysis project Ga0307942, IMG submission 201846) | Saline water microbial communities from Organic Lake, Antarctica - #175 | ecosystem: Environmental > Aquatic > Non-marine Saline and Alkaline > Saline | place: Antarctica...
AAACACACACACACACACACAGACACACACACACACACAAACACACACACACACATACAAACACACGTGTGCACCACCTACAAAAATAAACAAAATGCAGGCACACAAGTGCCCAGTGACGACCCCAACGAAAAAGACGGCAAGGACGAGGCCATTTGCCCCTGTGGTAGGTGCAAAGAGAGAGGGAAAAAAGATGAGCAATGAAGACCCCCCCATTAATGAAGGAGGAAGAGCCTCTTTGGTACTGAGCACGTAAATCTCCTCCACCACCGGTGGAAAAAGAAGGAGGTCAGTGGAGATCAGTGTACACCTTGGTTGTTCCGTGCTCCTTCAAAGTGCACTCTTCATGCTTTGTGGCGCTGCTGAGGGTTTCTTCATGTTCATCTGAAGTGTCGTGGCACCGCTGGGCATGTCCATCTGAAGTGTCGTGGCACTGATGACGGTGTCCATCTAAGTGTCGTGCCACTGCTGGGCATGTCCATCTGAAGTGTCGTGGCACTGCTGGGCATGTCCATCTAAAGTGTCGTGCCACTGTTGAAAGTGTCCATCTAAAGTGTCGTGCCACTGTTGACAGTGTTTATCTAAAGTCTCGTGCCACTGTTGACAGTGTCCATCTAAAGTGTCGTGCCACTGTTGACAGTGTCCATCTGAAGTGTCGTGCCACTGCTGGGCATGTCCATCTAAAGTGTCGTGCCACTGCTGGGCATGTCCATCTAAAGTGTCGTGGCACTGTTGACAGTGTCCATCGAAATGTCGTGCCACTGTTGACAGTGTTCATCTAAATGCGTGCCACTGTTGAAAGTGTCGTGCCACTGTTGACAGTGTCCATCTGAAGTGTCGTGCCACTGCTGGGCATGTCCATCTAAAGTGTCGTGCCACTGCTGGGCATGTCCATCTAAAGTGTCGTGGCACTGTTGACAGTGTCCATCGAAATGTCGTGCCACTGTTGACAGTGTTCATCTAAATGCGTGCCACTGTTGAAAGTGTCCATCTGAAGTGTCGTGGCACTGCTGGGCATGTCCATCTGAAGTGTCGTGGCACTGCTGGGCATGTTCATCTAAAGTGTCGTGCCACTGCTGGGCATGTCCATCTAAATGTCGTGCCACTGTTGAAAGTGTCCATCTGAAGTGTCGTGGCACTGCTGGGCATGTCCATCAAAATGTCGTGGCACTGTTGAAAGTATCCATCTGAAGTGTCGTGGCACTGCTGACAGTGTCCATCAAAATGTCGTGCCACTGTTGACAGTGTCCATCTAAAGTGTCGTGCCACTGTTGACAGTGTCCATCAAAATGTCGTGCCACTGTTGACGGTGTCCATCTAAAGTGTCGTGCCACTGTTGACAGTGTCCATCTAAAGTGTCGTGCCACTGTTGACAGTGTTTATCTAAAGTCTCGTGCCACTGTTAACAGTGATTGTGTGTGATTGTGTGTGTGTGTGTTTGTGTGTGTGTGTGTGTCCATCTAAGGTCTCTTGGCATCGCTGAGTGTGCCCTCTTGAGGTTTGGTGCGTTTCTTTGCCAGTTGGTTTGGTTGGCAGCACACCAGAGGTACCTTCCTCTACCACCGGAAAAACGATGGAATTTCAATGGGGACCAGTGTGAGAGGTACCTGCTGAATCATTCTGTGTATGCAGCGCTGTCGTTTGCCAGCTCCTGTTGGTCTTACTTCACTCCTGTGCCTAAACATCAAAGCACCAGAACCATTCTGTGTATGCAGCTCTGACGTTTGTCAGCCCCTGTTGGTCTTACCTCACTCCTGTACCTAAACATTTATGTACCAGAGCCATTCTGTGTATGCAGCCCTGACGTTTGCCAGCTCCTGTTGGTCTTACCTCACTCCTGTGCCTAAACATTTAAGTACCAGAGCCATTCTGTGTATGCAGCCCTGACGTTTGTCAGCTCCTGTTGGTCTTACCTCACTCCTGTACCTAAACATTTATGTACCAGAGCCATTCTGTGTATGCAGCCCTGACGTTTGCCAGCTCCTGTTGGTCTTACCTCACTCCTGTGCCTAAACATCAAAGCACCAGAACCATTCTGTATATGCAGCTCTGACGTTTGCCAGCTCCTGTTGGTCTTACCGCACTCCTGTACCTAAACATATAAGTACCAGAGCCATTCTGTGTATGCAGCCCTGACGTTCGTTAGCTCCTGTTGGTCTTACCTCACTCCTGTGCCTAAACATCAAAGCACCAGAGCCATTCTGTGTATGCAGCTCTGACGTTTGTCAGCCACTGTTTGTCTTACCTCACTCCTGTACTTAAACATTTAAGCACCAGAGCCATTCTGTGTATGCAGCCCTGACATTCGTTAGCTCCTGTTGGTTTTACCTCACTCCTGTGCCTAAACATTTAAGCACCAGCGTCACACAATTACAGGGTTGGCCAGAACCGTATGTAAACACCGTATATGACTTTATTTTTGTAATTTCTCTGTCAAGAATACCGTATAAACACCATATATATATGGTTCTGGCCAACCCTACAAATTACCAGGTTGCTCCTGGAAGTACTAAAATCGCTGAATATCACTGAAAAGTTCCCGGGTCAATCTTAAAAAGACCAAGATCACTCCTGCATAAGTGCACTTCACCAGATAGCTCCTCAAAAAGTACGAGATTCATCTTGTACCTCAACATCGTAGCATTGGTATCACAATATTATATTTGTTAAATTTTCATTCCACCCATGTGACTCTTGCAAGTTGTTTGTGTACGTTCGCAGATATGAACGTGATCACGGACGCAGATCTGAGCCTGATTTTTGCACCTCTGTCAGAGAAGGACGTGAAGCTGACGTTTGTGGCAGACTGCTGCCACAGGTATGTGTGTGTGTGTGAG
>Ga0307942_1003433_pt1 | contig 12819 bp, 9 predicted proteins | sample OrgLakmetagen175_FD_201846 | JGI IMG/M metagenome (GOLD analysis project Ga0307942, IMG submission 201846) | Saline water microbial communities from Organic Lake, Antarctica - #175 | ecosystem: Environmental > Aquatic > Non-marine Saline and Alkaline > Saline | place: Antarctica: Organic Lake...
ACACACACACACACACACACACACACACACACACTCACACACACACACACACACACACACACAAACACACACACACACGCACTGCACACACACACACACATGCACACACACACACACAGTGTGTCATACAAGCAAGAGCCACAAGAACTTTTCATTGGCTCAGACGATGCCACCACTTGTGTGATATTGTGTGCAAGATGTGAAGTCCGTGGGCTGGCCTACTGTGCTCATCATGACACAGGTGAGAACAGGTTTTCACACACATTGATATACACACGCATGTGCACACACACGCACATCTGCACACACATGTACATACGCACGCACACAGACACTTCACTCTCTCTCTCTCTCTCTATCTCTCTCTCTCTCTCTCTCTCTCTCTCTCACTCTGTCTCTCTCTCTTTCTCTCTCTCTCTCTCTCTCTCTCTCTCTCTCTCTCTCTCTCTCTCTCTCTCTCACACACACACACACACACAAACACACACATGCACACACACACTCACACACACATATATACACACATACAGCATTGTACCAAGACGCTGTTGAACGCCAGGGGCAGATATAATGGATGTTCAAACTAGAATACCCTCAAGCACACACGTGTACATACACACTTCATGTCACAGGCACAATCCAGGCTCCTGATGACCAGATGCTTGAGGGCATCCTTGATATGCAGCAGCCAGAAATCTACCTTGTGAGTTAGGGGGGTGGCTGGTCTGTCGTTGGTGTCGCAAAGGAGCTTCTTGTGTGTGAGGTGGTGTGTGTGTATGTGTGTGCGTGTGTATAGGGGCCTTCAAGGAGGACTCAGACGTGTCATGATAGCATTGGAGTGGGATTAAAATGCAAAATCAAATTTTAACTGCAGCTAACGTTAGTCTGCAAGCAGGGGCTTTTAAGCATGTTAAAAAAGCTTTCAAGCATGTTACAAAAGCATTCAAGTGTGTTACAAAAGCATTCAAGCATTCAAGGCTGACTCAGGCGTGTTACAAAAGCAATCAAGTGTGTGTGAATTGCAAGTGTCACCAACATCGCAGCTAACGTGTGTCTGCAGGTAGGGGCTTTCAAGGAGGACTCAGGCGTGTCGTGGAAAGTGTGCCAAAGGATCCTATCCCTCTTGCACAGCCACCCACAAAAATTCAAGGTAGCTTTGTCAAGCTCTGTGGTCTAGTATGCGTGCGCGCGCACACACACACACACACACACACACACAAACACACACACACACACAAATGCACACACGTGTATCTCTTGTAGCTGATCAGCGGCCTTGGATTATATGTTTATTTGTGGGCACCATGCTCACACACAGATCGCGCTGGCCTGCCTATGGTCCTCCAATAAAAATCCAACCAAGCAGTGCCTTGCCACCCGAGCGATTGCTCTTTATTGACCCTTATGTCTGGACCGTACTCACAGATCGCGCTGGCCTGCCTATGGTCCTCCAACCTGAACCCAGCCACACAGGGCCCTGCGACCCGTGGACTTGCGCTGCATTGTTTGAGTGGCACTGCACGGCCGGCCGGCTTTGATGACAGGGGACCTGAGCTGCCGCGCAGATCTGCGTACAGGTAACGTTTGGTGCATTCTTACTGTTCGGGCAAGGTTATTAAACTACCTATGGTGATGTCCATGTAAAAGATGGTTGGCTGCACGGACAGCTGACTCCGGCAGTTGATGATCTTGCTGCCATGCAGATCTTCGTACAGGTGATCTTTTGTTTAATGTTGCTGTTCAGACAAGGTCTCTGGACTAGTTCTTTGTGACGCTTTCTAATGGTGTGTCAGTGTCTAAGGTGGCACGGCATGGCCAGCTGCCTTTTATGATCAAGGACCTGAGCTGCCACGATGATTTGCGTACAAGTATCTCATCATCAGGGGGGAAATGGCGTTCTTTATGCTTTATGGACCCTGCTGTCGTGCCAAAAGTGCTAGCAGAGCTTCCATTGCAACTGCACATATGCAACTATGCCATTGCATATTGCATCTGCGCAACTATGCCAACACCGCCTCAACTTCACATGCCGAACTGGTCATTGTTGGGGTATCTGGCCGGTGCGAATGTTATGCAGGGAGTTGTTTTCTTATGTTGGACTGCTGCATTACCCTTGCAGCACGTGCGCAGTGTTTACGGGCGATGATGATGACATGGTTGGAGGGCTCATGCCTATCGCCCATCACAGATCTCCAGGTGAGCTTGCTGCCTGGACACAGGTCATGGTCGAGGTTTGTGATGGAAGGCACTAATTTTAGGGGGACGCTTGGACTGTTTTGATGGCTTGGTGCTGTTTTGATGAAGGGCAGTGCTTCCTTTGTGGTCAACAGTCGCCTTCATGAGGCTCCTCCTGTCTTGATTCGCTAGCTTGCATGTACTGATTTGAGTGTTATGGGGTAGATTTGCATACTATGGACTGGCCAGAACCTTGAGACTGTCTGCTGAGTGTGAGATCACTTAGATCGCTTCAAAGCGAGGATGAAACTAGATTAATCTGCTTTGAACTTGAGCTACTCAAATGGCTCCATTTCCTTGATTAATGTGGGAAGCATTTTAACTGTCTGTGGTATATACTTTGTTACATACAGTGTGCTCAAGCACTAACAGTTTGAGCCAAATATGCAGAACAAACTGAGCCTAGCACACATAACAAACTGAGCCAAGCACACAGAGCAAACAAAGCTGCCTTTGCACAAAATGCAACGGCTGATTGTTACATAGGGATTTTTCCTTTTCCTTGTCAAGCTGGGCTCATTTTAAAACATACATTCACCACACAGGAATGTTCTGAACCCCTTTAAATTCCTGGTTACATGCCATTCAATGAACACGCACACTTTCAACCTCGTTCCACAAGCAACTTACTCTTAGAAACATGTGTCTAGATGAACGACACAGTGTGTGATAAGCATGTACAACCTGCAGGCTTGTTGTACCTCATTCCACAAGCAACTTACTCTTAGAATCATGTGTCTAGATGAACGACACAGTGTGTGATAAGCAACTTTCAGGTTTGTTGTACCCTGCATTCCACTAAACACAACGCAGGAACGGTCCGACTAGCTCCCTTTGGAACACGCCTACCAAGCTGGCATGTCTTTCGATTGACAAGAATGCTCCAATTACCAGACTCAGACCTGTCGCAGGTAAGGAGTACGTAGATGGCTGGTACACGCAGCAGGAATTAGAGAAGGGAATTAACACACAGGGGAGCTTGGGGATGGATGATACACGCAACAGGAACTAGAAAAGGGCACAGGCAGTGAACAACCACTCCCCGCAAAATGAATCAAATAAAAGGAGCCACATTGTATTTTGTATTTTTTAATTCATATGCTGCCAAAAGGAGTACAGGCTTTTGCTCTCTGCACATGTTACTTTGTTTTCAAACAGCATCTTGCTTTTGTTGATGAAATATGAATTATGAACGTTGAGGGATGCTTTAGCGAACCATCTTGAAAAACCCATGATCATGATTGCAGAAAAGCAAGAGGAGAGCAAAGACTATCAGGTGGTGTCGTCAGCATATGCCTAACAAATTGATAAATAAAAAACATCAAATCAGTGGGGGCCAACGCTTTGCTAGGCTTTCCAGCTACACAAGCATACAACACCTCCCTTCCATCTCGCCGAGTTTTACGGTGTCAAACAACAAATTCCTCTTCCTTGATGAATGCGGGGATTGCTTTCACTGCCTGCACAGTTTTTTCTTTCTTTATCTGCAGGCATTATTATTGTACTTTGCAGGAGTACGGCCCTGGCGCCAGCCTTCTGAAGGCCGGTCTACCCCATTCCGGAGATTGACGTCTCCCATCCTCTTTTACTGCTCACCCGCAGATGAGTACATCACCGCAGCACGAGGCGCCCCATTTCCTGGCAGACTTGCGTGCACAGTTTTCTTGGATGGTTGAGCAGCAAGACGGGGAGGAAGATCAAGTGAAAGAGGCTTTATACAGGCGCGGGCCAAGGGGCTGGATCAGAGTGTCGGATCATCAGTCAAGCTAACATTCCTTGGGCGCTGCGGCCTCTGCCTGAATAAATTGTGTGGGATCTGGGCAACAATTGCTAAGTCACAACAAGAAGGATAAAGGCGGGGTTCAGTCATAGGAGCTGTGGAGGTTTTGGTAGGCACACATACTTGTACTTGGCAGGACAGATAAGGTAGACAAGTGAGTTGCTCACAAATGCCTGCTTCTGCTCAGTATCAGCTGGCTTGTTTGGCTCCCTGTGTCCTCGACACATGCCCGGGTTAAAATATCTATATTTTCCAATAATTTTGTAATTTATTTCGTGCACAATATGGGATTTAGTTCTCAATGAACTTCACTTTTGCGTCATGAATCCAATGCGCTCCGTGATCCTGCAATACTCAAGGCTTACTTCTCATCAATTTGTAAGAAGCTGCAGCTCAGCAGCTAAGCCAGCCTCGGCAAAACCACAGGTGGGATTTACACTACCCCACCACCACCACCACACACACACACACACACACACACACAAACACACACATACACACACACACACCCACACACACACACACACACACACACACACACACACACACACGCGCGCGCGCGCGCGCGCTTACACACTCATACACATGCGCACGCACGCACGCACACACACCCACCCACCCACACACACACACACACACTTACACACACACACTTACACACACACACTCACGCGCACACACACACACACACACACACATACACAAAAACACACACACACACACACACACACACACACACACACACACACACACACACACAAACGCACACAACACACACATATACACACATACAACACAGGTCCTGAAGTACGTTGCCCTAGGATCTTTCAGTACACTTGCTGTCTCAGCATACAGCGCAGAGTCAGACCGCGTGAAGCTAGCATGGAATATACCCACACGACTGATACGGGACTGTGTGGCGGCATTGGGCATGATTTTGGGTAAGCAACTCAGTTCTTTAAATACTTCACTGTTTTGTGATGCGAAACAGAGTAGTTTGTGCAGGAACATCATGACCCAAAATTGATGTGTACTCGCATGAATGGCACACACACACATACATACACACACACATACACACACACGCATACACATGCAGACTACAAACGATGCCTGTCATCGACTCTGGTGGGTGAGGAGCGGAAGAAGGAGCTGAGCGCATGCCATGAAAGGGGGGCAGATCGGCTGCTGCAGCTGTGCTTTGCTAACGGGGGTGTGTACACGTGAGTGGGTGTTGTTTGACACGTGAGTGTTTGACACATGAGTGAATGTTGTTTGACACGTGAGTGAGTGTTGTTTGACACGTGAGTGAGTGTTTGACACATGAGTGAGTGTTGTTTGACACGTGAGTGAGTGTTCAACACGTGAGTGTTCAACACGTGAGTGAGTGTTTGACACGTGAGTGTTGTTTGATGCCAAGGTATAAAAGTAGAGGAGAGATTATGTGGGGTACTAGTACGTATGAGGCTGTTCAGTGCCAAGGAATGAAAGTGCTTAGAGAGATTTGCCGCAGCTAACAATGTGGGGGTTGCTGTGATGTGTCATGGGTTTGGAAGGGTAAAAATAACACCATTTGTCCTATTGTCCAAGATTGAAGTGGAGGAATACCGGAATGGCACCCTTCTGTTGTACAATCCTGTCAGGCTCACAATAGAACACACACAGGCCCTGATATAAATTGATGAGTCTCCCTTTCTCTCAATGCTCCCATTCCTGAAGCATTTCTGAAGCAAGGAACCAATTGTAATAAAAACGCCCACCCAAAATCCTTTAAATGTTGATCTCTCCCTTGCCTGGAACAGACTCGCACGCTGGGCAGGGTTTATAACGTGAAGCTATCACTCTGCTAATTCCACAAGCATGCTTGCTGTCTTTTTTAATAAATTATGAACAACAGGCGGCTGGGCTTCATCACATGGGGCGCATTGCATCCATCTGCCCTCAACATAATTTGTCTAATCTCTTCACCAGATGTGTGTGCGTGTGTGTCACCCAATTTGCCACGCACATCTGCCACGCACATTGCCACGCAAGTCTGCGAATTTGTCGTGTCCGTCTGCTATTCACACCTGCTGTGCAAGAATGATAGCGTGCAAACGTCTTTCGAGCCAAAATTGAACGTGTTTATTACGTGTGTTTGGCACACACACATACACACACACGCACACACACACATGTGCACATCTGTCACACTAATTTGTCACGCACACTTGTCACGCTGTTGTTGGTGTGCTGCAGGAAGCTCGGGCAGCACATTGGCCAGCTGGTGAGTGAGTGAGTTGTGGTGTTGTGCGTGTGTGTGTGTGTCTTAGTTTTTGAGTGGATCTTGTTTTATACGCTGTCTGAAATGTGTTTGGAATTCTGGAAGCAAAGACATTGGCCACAAGATTGGGAAGCTTTTAAAGAGTTTCTTCACTACTGGTTGAGAAACAACCTCCACACTGTGGTAGAGATGGTAATTTGCTATTTAGTCCTTGAAATCAGGACCATCTGTTGCCGGAGGAGTATGTATTATTTCCTTGTAATTAGGACCATCTGTTGCCGGAGGAGTATGTATTAATTCCTTGTAATCAGGACCATCTGTTGAAATCAGGACCATCTGTTGCCGGAGCAGTATGTGCTGAAGATGAGGAACAACCTCCACACTGTGGTAGTGATGGTAGTTTGCTCTTTATTCCTTGGCAAAATCAGGACCATCTGTTGCCGGAGGAGTATGTGCTGAAGATGAGGAACAACCTGTTAGACCGTTGCCCTGTCAGCAGCTATAAAGAAGTGTCCAAGATTGTACTTAAGGTGAGTATGTGCTGAAGATGAGGAACAACCTATTAGACTGTTGCCCTGTTAGCAGCTATAAAGAAGTGTCCAAGGTTGTACTTAAGGTGAGAGAACAAGATTTGAGCTTCAACCCAGATCGTGTGGTGCAATGCCAATAGCCTTTATACAAGGACGATCGATCAAGTGCAATTAAAATCGAGTGTATAAATTGGCTAAAATACGAAAGCCCTACTCAGACCCTCCATTCTTGCGCACATTAAACTGGCACAATTTTTGGTGCACTGAAGAATTTGAACACGAAGAGCATTGCATTAGCGCTCGTGTGCGTGACACTACGATTTTGCTTCTGCGCTCATGATGTAACAGGATTTGTGAAAGCCAACAAGTGTTCCCTTGTGAGTGCTCATGTAATATGTAATTCAAGTTTCAGATTACAGTTGATGCTTGAGTGGTTTGTGCGTGCGCACTCAGGGGAGTATTCTGACATATTTCATACAGTGTAGGTGTGGATCTTGTTGGCATATAATAATAATTGTCATCAGGAACTGCTGGCAAGCGTGGAAAAGAAATAAAACTAGGCAGGCAGCAAAAAATCAATCCCCACATTAATTATGGAGAAGGAGCTATTTTTGTACCGGGTACCGTATGATCCTCACCAAATAAAAGAGGAGATTATCAATGGGGATCAGGATGGTTGCAGTATGGTATCATTTTCAGTCTGTGCCTGAGGTGGAATAAATGGGGCGCGCTGCCAGTGGCAAATGAATGCAAGTGAAGTGGATTTCCGTCGGTTTTTGGAAGCCCAAACAAGAATGATGTTTGGATGTGCAGGACCTAGGCGATACTCCAGACAAGCTCTTCAAGACCTTTGAGCACACACCCATTGCAAGTGCCTCCTTAGCTCAGGTGTGTATGTGTGCGTATGTGTATGTGTATGTGTGAATATGTGCACACGTGCACACATGCGTGCTGACATGTGCTTTATGATGCTTGTATGTGTGGGTGTTTGTCTATGTGCGTGCATTTGTACGTAATGTGCATTATGATGCTTGTATGTGTGGGTGTTTGTCTGTGTGTGCGTGCATGTGTACCTGTGTGTATGTAAATAATATTTGAGTGGGAGAGATGCTTCAATGTGCATGTAAGGGTAAGAGATGTATCTGTGTGTACCAATTGCAAGGCCATTGATTGCACCTGTGTGCAGAAATAGCAAGGCCATTACTTGCGCCTGTGTGCAAAAATAGCAAGGCCATTGATTGCACCTGTGTGTACCAATTGCAAGGCCATTAATTGCACCTATGTGCAAATTAGCAAGGCCATTTGATTGCACCTGTGTGTGTACCAATTGCAAGGCCATTGATTGCACCTGTGTGTGTACCAATAGCAAGGCCATTAATTGCAGCTGTGTGCAAAAATAGCAAGGCCATTAATTGCGCCTGTGTGCAAAATTAGCAAGGCCATTGATTGCACTTGTGTGCAAAGTTAGCAAGGCCATTGGATAAATAAATCAGTTAAAGAGCAATTATTCTCTGCAGGATTTGGTTGGTCATTTACGAGTCCTTGTGATTAATGTTGGCCAGCCCCACAACGTGTATATACTTGAATGACCATATATGTATAATTGTAAAACCATATATGTATAATTGTACGACCATATATGTATAATTGTACGACCATATGAACCATGGAGTGTTTTCTGCTAGACATACAACACCAGTAGGGTTGGCCAAAATTGTATATACATACACCGTATATGACTGTACATTTGGCGGTTTCTTTACCAAAAATACGCCGTATATATATGGTTCTGACCAACCCTAGATACCAGCAACCCATATTAGGCCAAATCCCCTATCATAATGTCTGCCCATTTTTTGCCCTTGATGCACGCAGTGCGTGCCTCTGTGTGGCTGCACATACTTTTCAATCATGACCTAATTGCGCACACGTTGTATCTCTGTGTGATCGCACACTCTTTTGTGTGACCGCACACATTGTGTCTTTGTGTGACCGCACACCCCTTGTGTGACTGCACACTCCTATGTGTGACCGCACACATTGTGTCTTTGTATGACCGCACACTTGACCGCCGCTCTTTGCGTGACCGCACACATTGTGTCTTTGTGTGACCGCACACATTGTGTCTTTGTGTGTCTGTTCACTCCTTGTGTCTTTGTGTGACCGCACACATTGTGTCTTTGTATGACCGCACACTTGACCGCCGCTCTTTGCGTGACCGCACACATTGTGTCTTTGTGTGACCGCACACATTATGTCTTTGTGTGACCGCACACATTGTGTCTTTGTGTGACCGCACACTTCTTGTGTGATCGCACACTCTTTTGTGTGACCGCACACTCCTTGTGCAACCGCACACTTGACCGCCAATCCTCGTGTGACCGCACACTCCTATGTGTGACCGCACACTCCTTGTGTGACCGCACGCTCAGGTGCACAGGGCCGAAGACTTTGCAGGGAACAGTTTTGCTGTGAAGGTAAGGTGTGTCTTTGATACTTAATTCACTGCTCACTGCTCAGCCTAGCGCTCTGAATATAATATGAAGAGGAAGCAAACAAAATTGTAAAGGTTGCACAGTCAAACCTAGCTAACTGTAACAAACTGACTGAAACCATTGTGGTTTCAGCCTCTGCATCTTGGACAGGATGCACCTGAAGCAAATGCATATTAAGTACAAAAAGACGAAGCTTTTTGATCTAACCGTCCTTGGAGTTACGACAGGATTATGTTTGAGCTTAGCGATGCCAATTGGCTTACATCTGCTCCGCCACCAATGTGCTAAAAAACTATAAACAATACTATCAACCGTTGAGCGTTACTACTTGAGAAAGCAGCTCTTAGTTTTGCGACCGTAAACACAATAACATGAGTAGTCATGCATAAAATAATGGTAATAGCAATCACATATGTGACCGCAAAGACATTCACATGCCACGCTTGAGATGTTCCTGTTTTTCAGAGCCCTCAGGGCCTTCATATAATGATTATGGAGTCAATGGCTTCTCCCATACACACGGATCTATCATACACTCACAGAGTGATAGACAGTTATCTTTCATCCTCAACCAGACTGGGAGACAGTTATCTCCCATTCACACACAAGTGTGTGATGAGACTGCTTACAATTTTGGTGACTGATATACCGTGCTGCGTGTACACTGCGCTAATACATCGTGCTGCTAATACACCGTGCTGCTGCGTGTACACTGTGCTGCATGTACACTGTGCTGATACTCCGTGCTGCTAATACACCGTGCTGCTAATACACTGTGCTAATACACCGTGCTGCTAATACACCGTGCTGCTAATACACCGTGCTGCTGCGTGTACACTGTGCTGCATGTACACTGTGCTGATACTCCGTGCTGCTAATACACCGTGCTACATGTACACTGTGCTAATACACCGTGCTGCTAATACACCGTGCTGCTGCGTGTACACTGTGCTGCATGTACACTGTGCTGATGCTCCGTGCTGCTAATACACCGTGCTGCTAATGCACTGTGCTAATACACCGTGCTGCTAATACACCGTGCTGCTGCGTGTACAATGTGCTGCATGTACACTGTGCTGATACTCCGTGCTGCTAATACACCGTGCTACATGTACACTGTGCTACTCTATGCTGCTAATACACCGTGCTGCATGTACACCGTGCTGATACTCCGTACTGCTAATACATCGTGCTGCTAATAAACCGTGCTGCATGTACACCGTGCTGATACACCGTGCTGCTATTACACCGTGCTGCTTGTACACTGTGCTGCTAATACACCGTGCTGCTAATACATCGTGCTGCTAATAAACCGTGCTGCATGTACACCGTGCTGATACACCGTGCTGCTATTACACCGTGCTGCTTGTACACTGTGCTGCTAATACACCGTGCTGCTAATACATCGTGCTGCTAATACACCGTGCTACATGCACACTGTGCTGATACTCCGTACTGCTAATACACCGTGCTGCTAATACACCGTGCTGCTAATACATCGTGCCACTAATACACTGTGCTGATACTCCGTGCTGCGTGTACACCGTGCTGCTAATATACCTTGCTACATGTACACTGTGCTGTGATACTCCGCTTCAGTTTTGGTGACTGATACACCGTTCTGCTGCATGTATACTCATTTTACAAGGTTTACAAACACAAAAAAGGCCTTCAGTCAAGAGGTGTGACTGCTAGCTACACCGTGCTGCTAATACACCGTGCTGCTGCATGTACACTCGTTTTACAAGGTTTACAAAAAAAAAGGCTTTAGTGACTGAACATGCACGCACACATTTATGCACACACACACATACACACACACACAAGCAAAAACTGGAAATATTATAACACCCTGAATATTTTTGAAAGCAGTTCCGGGGAACCCTGGGAAATTTACAGGCTGTTCCGGGCCCCTCTGAATAATTTGGGCACCCAGTGTACTTCCCTGCTTCAGTCAAGAGGTGTGACTGCTAGCTACACCCGCTTATAAAAAAAGGCCTTCAGTCAAGAGTTTTACTGCTAGCTACACCCGCTTAAACCCCCCTCCTCAGGTCCAGCATGAGGGCCTACGAGAGTCTGCCGATGCAGACATTGCCACCATCCAGGCCCTGGTAAACGTGGCCAAGTTCATCTTCCCAAGCTTTGACTGTGAGTGAAAAGTTCTATTACGTATGCATCGTGAGATGGCGGTGGATTATTCACAAGTAAATAAAAAGATGCAAAAGATGCAACCCTAAGTGGCCAAGTTCATCTTCCCAAGCTTTGACTGTGGGTGTTATAGTACCGGCACCGTTCCGGGTACGACAAAGTGCACACACCTGTCATTGTAAATGAGAAGCCGGTTTTTTCTTTTACAGTCGCGACTGCAGGGTCTTGGTGAATCGCATTGGTAGTTTCCAGTAACCAGTGGAGGAGGTTGGGACGAGCACTACGATTTTGTGCAGATGCTGGTGAATCAGATTGAGATGAATAGAACATAACCCCCCACCCTGTGGAGGGCATTGTGCAAATGCTGGTGGATTGGTTTAAGAGGAGCAGGAGCACTCCCATGCCTTGTTTTAGCGTGCGTCAATACATTCACGCCCACCTGCAGATCAGTGGCTGGTGGACGAGATCAAGATGAACTTGCCCAAGGAGCTGGACTTTGAGCATGAGGCATCAAATGCAGAACGGTGTAGAGCCAACTTTGCATCCAAGCGCTCTAAATTGCGGGGCAGGTGCGCTGATGTAGAAAGCAGGAGCAGAAGCAGCTCTGCATTCAAGTACACTCAAACGTCAGGGCTGGTGCACTGAAATTCAGGAAGCACGAGCATATTGGTTGACGAAGACGGTGCTCAGGTTTGGCTTGTAGACTTGAGAGCGCAGGAAGAAGAGGAAAAGCAGTTTCGGCTGAAAGCATTGTCCAGTTAATGTTGGTTTGATTCGCTTCAGCTGTAGGGTAGATGCATGGAATTAATGAAACGACCGTGGAATTATTGCATCACTCTTCATTTAGTGGAATGACAATGGAACTTTTGCATTACTCTTCATTAGTGTGGGCAGGTGAGTGACTCAGAGTGTGAGTGTGTACTGCATCGTTGGTGTGCTGCGTTGCTGTTATTGTACTACTCAGACTCTGAGTCAGAGTATGAGTGTGTACTGCATCGTTGGTGTGCTGCGTTGCTGTTATTGTACTACTCAGAATATGAGTGTGTGCTGCATTGTTGGTGTGCTGCATTGCTGTTATTTTACTACTCAGACTCTGAGTCAGAGTATGAGTGTGTACTGCATCGTTGGTGTGCTGCGCTGCTGTTATTGTGCTACTCAGAGTGTGAGTGTGTACTGCATCGTTGGTGTGCTGCGTTGCTGTTATTGTACTACTCAGAGTATGAGTGTGTGCTGCATTGCTGGTGTGCTGCGTTGCTGTTATTGTACTGCTCAGACTCTGAGTCAGAGTATGAGTGTGTACTGCATCGTTGGTGTGCTGCGCTGCTGTTATTGTGCTACTCAGAGTGTGAGTGTGTACTGCATTGTTGG
>Ga0307942_1003434_pt1 | contig 12818 bp, 14 predicted proteins | sample OrgLakmetagen175_FD_201846 | JGI IMG/M metagenome (GOLD analysis project Ga0307942, IMG submission 201846) | Saline water microbial communities from Organic Lake, Antarctica - #175 | ecosystem: Environmental > Aquatic > Non-marine Saline and Alkaline > Saline | place: Antarctica: Organic Lake...
GGACTGGGAGGAGGAGGTAAGGGAGAGGGTGGAGGTGGGCTGGGGGGAGGAGGTGGAGGGGGCCTGTTGGGGATGCACACAGGCATCTGCTCTTTAATGGTGGCTGGTTCTGGCCACCTGCGATGGTGGTAGAGTAACAAAGCAACTTCAAATCAGGAAAAGTCAAGCCAAAGAGTGGTCTCACAGATGATTGTGTAACTGCGCAGAACTGTGTGTGAACAACAGTATGGACCCCGGCTTCTGCAGTTGTGCAGCAAAAGTCTCTTGCTCCTACTCCGTCTTTTTTACTTCCTTATTTGCTCTTATTAAAATGGTCTTTTTAATAGGTTTGCCTGAGTGTCTCCTTATTATGACCTCATTCTTTATTCTTTACTAAAGCAAGCTGTGCGTTTCCTGGGTACTCTACGAGTTTCCTTGGCAACAATGACTCCCCTGCTCTATCCATGTCCAGTGCTAGCAAATCAAACAGTACTGCACACAGATGCATTGTACATAGTTTGATATGAGCACAAAACGGTAAGTAAGTCATGAAATAGATTGCATTCGGTGCAGTCAGGGCGCGGAAGCATGGAATACATGGATGCATGCATATACCTGATTTTGTAATAACACTCACACTCACTACAGCCAGGTCACCCCCCACAGCATACACCACTAAAAACATTAAAAGGATGCACTGCCTTACCAAGCTGCACTATCAAGCTGCATTGCCTTCTAAGATGCCTTCGGATGCTGCACTATTAAACCGCACTACCAAGCGGCACTACCAAGTGCATTGCTTTACCAAGCTCCGGGGCTGCACCCGACTGCCAAGAATGCCTTCAAGGTCGATGGATCAGGCATAAAGCCTTCGGCACAGGAGAATGTGATCCAGGCCTAAAAACTGTAAAAGGATGCATTGCCTTACCAAGCTCCGGGGCTGCACCCGACTGTCAAGGATGCCTTTAAGGTCGATGGATCAGGCATAAAGCCTTCGGCACAGGAGAATGTGATGCTGCTGCCAACTTCAACACTTGAACCAACTGGAAGGCTGGCTTGGATGTCGGAGCTGAGGGTGGGGAGGGTTCGTGACCTGCAAACATTTGGCCATTTTTTAGATTTTGTAAGGAGGGCAACAGATGACAGTTGCATTCTACACCAGGATGGAACAAGCATAGCTATAATTTGGAACGCCTGGTGGTTGTTTACCCTTGTACATGAAGGAGGAGCTTGCATTGAATTTGTCGCAGTGGGTTAGACAGGAAATTTTTGCAGTAGTTCAAATACACATGAGCAAATCGGCATTCAGACAACTAAGATATATATGGTAAACACTGGACTGGTACACAACACAATTAATGACCGAACCTACTTCTTGTTATCCTTCGCTCCCCGTTCCCTTGGCTCTTTGTCCCCGTCGCTCTCCGAGTACACGACTTCGCAGCCAGGGCCTTTGCCTGAGGGAGACCCGTTTTTTGCTACGCAATTTGGCACAGCATTGTCCCATACTCCTTGGTTGTTGCACTGCACATTTATCGGCTGGCCTACGTGTGTGAATGTGTGTGTGTGTTGCAATCATCGTCCACACTTATATAACATGCCTTGAGTGCATTCTTTTACTGACGTCCATCTCAATTCATACATAGACTATATCATTTACCTAATAGCGTCTTTTTGCATCCAACCAAGAGCTTGGGGGGCGACTTTCCCCTTCCAGCTTGCTCGACCCTACAAAGAGCAATAAGCAATACTGTAAATAAAGGAAAACGACAGTTCTTTCCAGCACATATCTAGGCTTGCTAACGCTGTCAACAAAATTCAACAAAGCGATTAAAGATGCATGATTGAGAACTTACAATATTTCGTATTGCATGGAGGTTTCCAGGCTGTACATCCAAGCCTTATAGACTTCCAAATCGCAAGAGGTACCCAGGAGCGAGCGCTGACTGCTGGCACTACACGATGAAATGAAATTGTGACAGGGGTTGTCTTTGCCTGAAAGATACTTGTCAAGACATTCGGAGGGTGTACTGCACTTGTGCAGAGATTGTAGTGCTGAATTAAAATCTGTGGTGGTCTGTGCTATCCAGAGTCCTTCAAGCAGCCTGTCTTAACAATCGCTGCTCTCATCAGACCAGCAACAGATAAACAAGGTAGCGCATCGATGAAGGTTTGGGACACACAAGGTTTGTCAAAGACGTATATTTAGAGGTTTTCTGCTCATATTGACATAAATTTAGAGGATATTCTGCCCAGCACTGCAAATTAACTAGTTGTATTTGGATCTGGCCGAGCTTAAATCTCCTCAGGTTCCTATTAGCTAGCGCACTCAGAATGAATATAAGCAACGAGCGTACATGATGTTGTTGTTGGTATTGGTCTGCATTGCTTTGATTGAAATGCTGCTTAATAGAATGCCTGGTCAAAGCGTATTACCTCGTCACAAGTCCCTTATCTTGAAGAAAACGTCTGCTTGCTGCTTGCACCCCACTCATGCCATCATCTGCTGTGCAGGCAAGGATGTAATTATAAACAGCATGGTCACATACATGCAAGCAGCAACGGTGATAGATCAAGAATCTGACATTAAAAAAATGCTAGTTATTGTACGTAGTGTCCTACTAATTCCGTTAGATAGGTAAGTAACAAGTAACAATGGTGCCTGCCCTAATCTTTGTTCGTTCGCGGACACACATTTTCACACGTTGCTATATACCTATATGTAACAGGCAACATGTCATTATAACAGCGTACACAAGGCCTCTACCTGCAGCAGCAGGGACCGTTCCAAAAACGAGGAGAGTTGCCACTACCATAGCAGCTGCTGACATGCCGGAAGAGGCCGCCTGAGGCTGCCTGCCACCCGGGCCCGGGAGCATTACTTGTGTGGCTTTCTGCGAGCGTGCAATCAAACAATGGCACTTAAGGCAGGTAACCTGGTTGAAAAAAGGTTGCAAAGGGGCCGTCGGTTGGTCTCTAGTTTTCGAAGGCTTGTTTGTTCATACCGTGCATGCTGCTACCCACGCTGCTGGCTCGTTCGAACAAAATTTATGTAGCAGCGCCCCGCCTTACAACCTTAGAGGAAGCTTCCACTCACTTACCTTGCTGCCTTTTCCCCCTGTTCCTCGCTTGTACCTTCGACCTGCTGGCTTATTACACGCGCGTGTGTGGAGGTCAATAGTGGCGTAGCGAAGATACTACCTGCAGCAACAGGTGAAGCAAGCGGAGAGACGACTAGTCGTCGACAATTGCAGGTAGTCATCAGGGCAAGGATCGATTAATTGCACAAATTCCTTTCAAGGGCAAGCGGCAGAAGAAAGACAACTGGGGGACAGCCCCGGAACTCTCCAGAACAGGGCCGCGCGCTTGACACACGAGAACTCACCTTTAAAGCTTTCTTATAGACTTAAATATATTATTAATGTATGTGGAGTCCGGGATTTATCAAAATCACGCCACATAGATACCATCTCGGAAATATAATTTTTATATCTTATAGGTTTTCCACATGTGTGGCACTCGGCGGAATTTAGCACTCTGGGGTTTCGAAGACATCTGCGCGCTTAATTTAAGGCTCTTTGCGTGCCAGATTCATACAGGGAGAATGTAGTGCACCTGTGAAATTATTGTTTTGTTTTACCAACCTGCAAATCTTTTCTTCCTATTGCTGAATGAACAGAAAATCAGTAAGAAACCCACACTCCTCTCGCACCTATCAAGGGAGAAATAGCCTGGCTTTAGCAGTTTTGAGCGACATTTTATCCATCCAAAAAGTTTATTATCAAGCGGCAAATTATCCACCGGAAAAGTTTCAGCTTCTTTTAAGGAATGAGTATGCAGAATTGGAACCCTCAAACAGTAATTTCTGTGCTTTGACTTGAGGACAATGTTTACACACATTAAAAAAGATAACAAGCCTTGTGCTAATACATCAAACCTTATAGATATGAGAAATGAAACGGAAGGAAGAAAGGAGAACAGAAGCATTGTTTGAACAATAATTAACAACTCACACAGACGTGAATAAAGAGAAGGCAGGGGAAGTATGCATTGCTGAAGGTCACAGGAACTACAATATTAAGACTTGTCAAAAAGTACGGGTTGCAGGCTTCTCTGTTCTGATCAGGGATGTTGGCTTTAGTCAAAGTAAAAAGAAAGGTTAGGAAAGCCGTTACGGAACTCTTATTGGCAGTCAAGTCCGCCTCGTTGCCGTGAATATTGTTTTCAGGTTATTACTTGCAACTGCCATGCATCTCAGTCAAGCTCATACAGATCATGAGCTACATGTTGCGTCTGTGTTTGGGTCGGACTGCTCTCCCTACTGATAAGAGCAGAAGGATCCAGCGCACTTGAGCACCCTCTTTTTCCCTCAAGCCCACCCACTGCACCAGTCGTTTGCCGCTCTTCCTCCTCGTCCTGCTGGCAAAACCTTGCAGCTGTCCCCTGGCCCTCTGGCACTCTGCCTTGTGCGAGGCACTCATCCTCCGGCACTTGATTTTGTGCGATACATTCCACCCCTTTTGCACTGCACCCCGCTGGCCGTTGCCCCCCTTGCGCGTGAGCCTGAGGCTCTGGCACTTGTTTTTGTGCAACACATTCCACCCCTTTAACTCTGCACCCCGCTGACAGTTGCCCCCCTTGCACGTGACCTTGAGTCGCTGGCAGCTGTGTTTGGTCTTGTGAGCCTTGACGCTCCACCTCTTTTTGTGTGAGAGGTCCCATTTTTCCTTGTACGTCGAGCCCCATGTTTTGTTGTGCGCCATGTGTGTGGCATTCCCCCTGTGGTCCGTGAACTTGTGCATTATGAGCCACGACCTGCTGCGCATTTGAGGCGGCAACACTGGCCTTCAAATTTTCCAGTCTCCGCCGCACAAGATCGGCACACTCCTTGGAGTGCCCGTCACGCCAGTGCGTGCGCTGCGTGTGTGTGTAGTGTGTGTGTGGTGTGTGTGTGTGTGTGAGTGTGTGTGTGTGCGTGTATGTGCTTGTATGTGAGCATGCAGTATTCGCCATGCCCCACATCATTAAAGGGTAAGGAGCCATTTTCTCCGCTGCACAGAGAGAGGGAAAACCAAGGAGGATCAGGCTTGACCTGAAGTATTAAGATCTGTGTGGACCATACACGCACCTGGCAATGCTGGGAACAGTAGCGTCGCTCCTTACAGCTGCCGCAGCGCATGAACTGGCCGACCTTAGTGCCGGACCGTGTGAGGCAGCTAGGGTTTGCGCACTTTTCACCTAGCTTGTCCACACTTGAAGGGAGGGCAGCAGCTGAGTTGCGGGCTACACCGCCTGCCTGTGTATGTTTCGTGTGTGTGTGTGTGTGTATGTGCGTGCGTGTTTGAGTGCATGTGTGTACAATGGTGTGTGCGTGTGTGTCTTTTGTCTTTTGTTTGTGATTGTGTGTATGTGTATTTGTGTTTATAGTAATGGTGTGTGCGTGTGTGCGTGCGTGTGTGTCTATAGTGTGTATGAATTTGTAAGTGTGCCTGTGTCTATGTGTGTGTATCTATATGTGCCTGTGTGTATATTTGTCAGGAAATGTGTGTGTATGTGTGCACATTTGTAAGTTTGGGAGGGATGCATACGTGCGTATTGCATGCTGGTATTGCCTTTCACACAGCACTCATTTCCTTTGGTGTGTTCATGTGTCAAAGGGGTGGGTCAAAATGATGTGTTTACTAAAGCGTTTGTTCCAGCACAACATCGTATAAAGTGTGTGCACGTAACCTGTGGTATAACGTATGATTTCATACAGGGCGTGATATAGTTCTGAAACGGAACTAGGTCTTGCAGGTCTGCGAACCGTCACTTTTTGGGGGCAGATTCTAGGAAAAGATATCACACTGTATAGAAACTGGATTTTCAGATCGTAAGGAAGGCAGAGGCAGAATATTTGTGCTTCAGCAACCAGCATAGCCTTTTCTATCTACTCATATTCAGAAGCATGGTGCAGGTGCCTTGGAATTCTTTGCAATAGCAAAGAGGGCTCTGTCCAATCATTTCTCACTGCAGCAGTAATTGACAATGAAACTTGAATTTGAAAATAAACTATAAAAGCAACACACACAGCCTCACACAAACAAACAGTCTCACACATATAGCACACAGTCTCACGAATACAAACGCACAGTCTCACACATACAACCACACAGTTCTCACACATCACACATACAAACACACACACCTCGCCCATCTGCTGCAGTGATTTGCACTTGGCGTCCTCTTCCTGCTCCTCAGTAGGTTCCGGCTTGGAAGCAGAGGCTCCGTCCTATGTTCAGATGGGGATGACACACACACTTTTGTAATCACCTTTTGATACAAAAAATTTAGAATGACACACACACTTTTGTAATCACCTTTATATACTATAAATTAAAAATGATACACACTTTTGTAATCATCTTTTGATACCAAAATTTTTTGATGACACACACACTTTCGTAATCGCCTTTTGATACTATACATTTAGAATGACACACACATTTTTGTAATCACCTTTTGATACCAAAAAATTAGAATGACACACACACTTTTGTAATCACCTTTTGATACTATACATTTAGAATGACACACACACTTTCGTAATCACCTTTTGATACTATAAATTTAGAAAGCGTTCTCAGCTCCCTTGCTGCTATACAGAACCATTTAAATTCAGGCAGGAATGCCAAACCCCCTAACAAATAAGTAGGGTTGGCCAGAACCATATATACACACCGTGCATGACCGTATGTATGGTGATTTCCCTGCCAAAGATACCGTACATACACCGTATATACACACCGTATATACCTATAAATGGTTCTGGCCAACCCTACAAATAAGAGAGCTTGGGAAAAACGAGGTAGGCCACCTAAGCTCCTCCGTCTGCCGTGTAGTTCTGAATACTTGGTCAATGGACCGACGACAGTCAATGGACCAATGGACCAAAGACCAATGGACCAATGAAACATGACCAAAGACCAATGGACCAATTGACCAATGGATTAAAGGACCAATGGACTAATGGATTAATGGACCAATGGACCAATGGACCAAAGACCAATGGACCAATGGACCAAAGACCAATGGACCAATGGACCATTGGACCAATGGATTAAAGACCAATGGACCAATGGGCCAATAAAACATGACCAAAGACCAATGGACCAATGGACCAAAGGCATGACAATACAGTCCAAGCTATGATGATATGCAGTTATGTACTTGTAGGGTTGGCCAGAACCGTATATATATCGTATATGATGGTCTACTTGGTAATTTTCCTGCCGAAAATACCTTATATATATGGTTCTGGCCATCCTATGTATTTGTGTATGTGTGTGCGCGCGTGCGTGCATGTGAGCATGTGTGTTCTCACACCTTCATGTGATTCTTTGCGGGTGTGCGTGCCTGCCTACTATGCGTTGCATGCATTGCGTGTCTACATGTGTGTGCATGTGTGTGTATGTGTGTGCGTGCGTGTGTGTGTGCGTCTGTCTGTGTACATGCGAGCACAGGTTTAGCCCTTGCACATGTTATCCCTTATCTTATACCCTTACCCTTACCTTTACATAAGAAGTGTAAGTAGCACACACCTACACAGGTCCCTTACGCAGGAAGTTTAAGTACACATCCCTACATAGGTCCCTTAACAAGCTTACCTTTGCAAGCGCATGCTCCGTGAGGTACTCTGCTGTGACGTGCGTGTGTGGCTGCATAAAATGGGCATCTTCGCATGTGCCTAACCACACACACTTACCTTTGCAAGCGCATGCTCCGCGAGATGCTCAGCGTAACGTGCGTGTGTGGCTGCTCAACATGGCCATTTTTGAATGTGCCTAACCACACAGGCTTACCTTGGCAAGCGCATGCTCCGTGAGGTACTCTGCTGTGACGCGTGTGTGTGGCTGCTCAACATGGCCATATTTAAATGTGCCTAACCACACAGGCTTACCTTGGCAAGCGCATGCTCCGTGAGGTACTCTGCTGTGACGCGTGTGTGTGGCTGCTCAACATGGCCAGCTTTCGCATGTGCTGGACCTCACATGCTTACCTTTGCAAGCGCATGCTCCACGAGATGCTCAGCGTAACGTGCGTGTGTGGCTGCTCAACATGGCCATTTTTAAATGTGCCTAACCACACAGGCTTACCTTGGCAAGCGCATGCTCCGTGAGGTACTCTGCTGTGACGCGTGTGTGTGTGTGGCTGCTCAACATGGCCAGCTTTCGCATGTGCTGGACCTCACATGCTTACCTTTGCAAGCGCATGCTCCGCGAGATGCTCTGCAGTGACGCACGTGTGTGGCCGTACAAAGAGAGCGTGGGCGTCTGGATGGTGTGACACGTGGCCATGCCTCTCATGAGGCCCTGGTGAGGATGGGGGTTGGTGCAGGGAGGTGCGGTAGTCAAAGACGAGGTCGTACTGCAACAGTAGAAAGGTTGAGGGTCAGATTGTAGTCAATCCTACTATAAGGCAGTAGTCATACACAAGGTCGTACTGCAAGAGTAGAAATGGTGAGGGTCAGATTGTAGTTATTACTACATACTAATAAATGTGGGAGTCAAACACAAGGCCGTACTGCACAGCAAAAGTGGCGCAGATGAGTTAGACAAGCTTGCACTGCACAGCTTTGAGGGGTCAAGAACATAAGCGCTAATGCGTTTGAAGTACGTCAAAGAAAAGATCGTACTGCACAGCAAAGATGATCAGGGGTCAGCTTGGACGCTGATGCGTTCATTACTTTTTAGTCAAACACAAGGTCGCACAAAAAAAGTGGTGAGGGGGCATTACGGCATTTGTACATTGTGTTGAAGTCAAACATGAGTGCTGCACAGCAAAGATGATCCGGGGTCAGCTCGGACGATGATGCCCTCATTACTTTTTACTCAAACACACGGTCGCACAAAAAAAGTGGTGAGGGGCTTTACGGCATTTGTACATTGTGTTGTAGTCAAACATGAGTGCTACACAGCAAAGATGATCAGGGGTCAGCTCAAATGCTGATGCGTTCATTACTTTTTAGTCAAACACAAGGTCGCACAAAAAAAGGGGTGAGGGGCTTTACGGCATTTGTACATTGTGGTGAAGTCAAACATGAGTGCTGCACAGCAAAGATGACCAGGGGTCAGCTTGGACGCTGATACGTTTATCAGGTTTTAAGCCAGACACGCAGTTATGCTGTGCAGCAGTGGTTATGAAGCTAATAATCTGATGAAGCTAATGATCTGGTGCCGGTTGGATCAGACGGCGATCTGATCTGACAGCAGAGTTAACTTGGGCGTTTACATGTATACATGCTATTGTAGCCCCCTCCTTGAGGCTGTGATTTGCAGCAAAAGGTGAAGGGGCGTTAATACGTTATACGTTGTACTTGTTGTATCATTAATAGGGTTGGCCAGGACCGTATATATGCACCGTATATGACCATATATTTGGTGATTTCCCTGCCGAAATTGCCGTACACACACCCTGATTCCCTCTTACTAGTAGGGCTGGCCAGAACCGTATCTATGCACCGTATATGACCGTAAAATTGGTGATTTCTCTGCCGAAATTGCCGTACATGCACCGTATATTTATGATTCTGGCCAACCCTAATTATTGTACATAAAGTCTTGCTGGCAGCTGCACGATGCAACAGAGCAAGAGCAACAACACATCACACGTTGTAGGCTGACACACGGGTTCTCACACCTGCTCACACTCTTGAGGGCGTGCCGTGCAGTCTGGCAGACCTTGCTGCTGCTGCTGCTGCTGCTGCTGCTGCTGCTGCTGCTGCTGAGGCAAGGCTTCCAATGGCTGCTGTTGTTGAGGCAAGGCTTCCGATGGCTGCTGTTGTTGCTCCTCTTCAGACGCGGTTGAAGCAGCCAGCACCACAACCTGCAGTAATTTTAAGGGGAGGTAGGCACGTCGTGTTGTAGGCACAGTGCATTGACATTTGCTCCTCCTCCTGACGTGGCCGGGGTACTCAGCACCACAACCTACAGCAGTGTTTGTGTCAGTGTACTAGGGTTGGCCAGAACTGTGTATACACACCAATTACGACCATAAAATTGGCGATTTTCCCACCAAAAACACCGTACATACATGGTTCTGGCCAATCCTAGAGCATACACATTGTAGGTCAGACGCCAAAATTTATTCCTCCCTTTGTCGCGGCTGAAGCTTCCAGCTCCACAACCTGTGGTAGTGTTTAGGTGAGGTAGGCACGTCGTTTTTTTAAACACAGAGCATTAAACACACACACGCACACACACCGCACGCACACACAAATACACACATAACCACAAACACACACACACACACATTCGATTCTCTTTCTGACGTGGCCGCTATACCCAGCACTAGGACCTACAGGAGTGTTTAGCAAAAAACATCACAGCCTTAACACAATACAACAATTCTTGCTCTTATCTGACACTCCACCCGCACCACAGCCTGCAGCATATTGTTCAAAATGCAGCCCAAATTAAAGCATCCCACACACACCTGCAGCTCTCCCTGGGCCCCTCCAGCCACCACGCAGCAATCACTGCAGGAAAGTGCGGTGACCTGGAAGCCAATGTCTAAACAGGAAAGCAGCGTCCCTTGCCCGCTCCAAAGGCACAACCTCTTATCCGCGCCCCCTGACACGACCTACAGTGAAACAGGACGGTGCAAAAATGGTACACAAATTTATGGTACACAATGTACGGTACACAATGTACGGTACACAAATGGAACAAAAATGAAAGCAGGGAGCCATTCCGGACCAACAGCAGATCTGCAGCGGAACAGGACGGTACAAAAATGAATGCAGGGAACCACTCCGGACTAACAGCAGATCTGCAGCGGAACAGGACGGTACAAAAATGAATGCAGGGAACCACTCCAGACCAACAGCAGATCTGCAGCGAAACAGGACGGTACAAAAATGAATGCAGGGAACCACTCCGGACCAACAGCAGATCTGCAGCGAAACAGGACGGTACAAAAATGAATGCAGGGAACCACTCCGGACCAACAGCAGATCTGCAGCGGAACAGGACGGTACAAAAATGAGTGCAGGGAACCACTCCGGACCAACAGCAGATCTGCAGCGGAATAGGACGGTACAAAAATGAATGCAGGGAACCACTCCAGACCAACAGCAGATCTGCAGCGAAACAGGACGGTACAAAAATGAATGCAGGGAACCACTCCGGACCAACAGCAGATTTGCAGCGGAACAGGACGGTACAAAAATGAATGCAGGGAACCACTCCAGACCAACAGCAGATCTGCAGCGGAACAGGACGGTACAAAAATGAATGCAGGGAACCACTCCAGACCAACAGCAGATCTGCAGCGAAACAGGACGGTACAAAAATGAATGCAGGGAACCACTCCGGACCAACAGCAGATCTGCAGCGGAACAGGACGGTACACACAGTACACACAGCTATTTAGGGAACGATGCCGGAACACAAGCATGCAAGCCTTGGTCGAGGGAGAAGAGACTCCAGAGACACAGCTTGTTGTCCTTGCCTCCCTTGCATTACACAGAAGGGATGCTGGAGATCTAGACGGGCATGTAATTCCTGGTCTACGCCCTTTCATGAGTATCAGCTGAATCTCAACAGTCTCCGGTCTGTGCCCTCTCAATCATGCAAAGAACATCATGCACTAATATCATGCAAAGAACATCATGCAAAGAACACCATGCATAGAACATCATGCAAAGAACATCAATAAGCACACAAGGTCATCTGGTCTGCCACAGTTTCATGATTCATGATACACGGAAGACTAGCTGGTTTCAGCTGGTGCTTTGTGTTATGAAAGCAGTATTGAATCAGCACCATCTCAACACCCGCTCCAGCCCCCCCCCCCCCCCCCACACACACACACACACAGATCACCACACATTTGAAGCGGCAGCACTTTCCATCGCCACAAGTGTACAGTAATGTGCAAATGTGTAGGGTTGGCCAGAACCGTATATAGGCAGGAAAATCACCAAATATGCGGTCATATACGGTGTATATATACGGTTCTGACCAACCTTAAGTGAATGAGGCAATACATGTGACAATGTACGTGTTGCTGTAATGATATGCTCTTCAAATATATAGACTGGTACCTCAGACTTAAACGCCTGCTTATATACGTGGAATGTGGATGGATGGTAATACAAACCACGTCGTACGTAGCAGCACGTGTGGCATCACAAGTGGTAACGCACGTGGCAACATTGGACGATATATGAGGGGCTATGCACATTGCAACATATGTGGTGGCACGCTGTGACGCACATGGCAGCACGTGTGGCATCACAATGAGGGGCTATGCACATTGCAACACATGTGATGGCACGCTGAGACGCACATGGCAGCATGTGTGGCATCACAAGTGGCAATGCACGTGGCAACATTGGACGTTACATTTGTGGCAATGCACGTGCAATGTGGATGGCAACACATACCATGACATAAGTAGCGCGTGTGGCATCACAAATGGCAATGCACGCGGCAACATTAGACGTTACATTTGTGGCAATGCACGTGCAATGTGGATGGCAACACATACCATGACATAAGTAGCGCGTGTGGCATCACAAATGGCAATGCACGTGGCAACATTAGACGTTACATTTGTGGCAATGCACGTGCAATGTGGATGGCAACACATACCATGACATGTGTAGCGCGTGTGGCATCACAAGTGGTAATGCACGTGGCAACATTGGACGTTACATTTGTGGCAATGTACGTGCAATGTGGATGGCAACACATACCATGACATGTGTAGCGCGTGTGGCATCACAAGTGGTAATGCACGTGGCAACATTGGACGTTACATTTGTGGCAATGTACGTGCAATGTGGATGGCAACAC
>Ga0307942_1003436_pt1:0-5000 | contig 12816 bp, 16 predicted proteins | sample OrgLakmetagen175_FD_201846 | JGI IMG/M metagenome (GOLD analysis project Ga0307942, IMG submission 201846) | Saline water microbial communities from Organic Lake, Antarctica - #175 | ecosystem: Environmental > Aquatic > Non-marine Saline and Alkaline > Saline | place: Antarctica: Organic...
AGGGTATACGGGGGGGATATGCCAGGGTATATGGGGGGGACATGCCTAGGGTATACAAGGGGGATATGCCTAGGGTATACGGGGGGGATATGCCTAGGGTAAACAGTGTATACACGGTATTTTTGGCAGGGACATCACTGAATATACTGTCAAATACGGCGTATGTATATACGGTTCTGGCCAACCCTAATCAAGCGGCACATGGCAGCACGTACCTTGCTTCTGATAAGTGATGCGGAGCTAAAGCAGCAGCGTTTACAGCTAACATGTGATCTGGGATCAATACACAATTCGCACACCATACCTGCACAAAGAAGCTAGGCCACCCAAAGAGACGCACTCAGTTTCAGCACAGTGGTGCACATTTCATAATTCACAGGGCCCCAAAGAGACGCACTCAGCCTCAGCTTCAGCTTAGCTCACAGGGCCCCAAAGAGACGCACTCCGTTTCAGCAAGTGGTACATATTACACATTTCACAGGGCCCGAGCAAAATACAATCACACAAAGTTTGGTAACACCACCAAAACAGTGTACGATAAAAACTCACTGAGTCTTTGAGTCTGTGTCGTACACATGTCTGGCACATACCCCAACTAAACTGTGACTTTTAAAAATGTAGAACTGCAGATGCCCTCAATTGGCTGACTCCTGTGCGTTGAATTGTCGTACACATGTCTGGCACATACCCCAACTAAATTGTGGCTTTTAAAAATGTTTAACTACAGATGCCCTCAATTGGCTGACTCCTGTGCGTTTATTTGTCGTACTCATCATTTATGTACAACAAATAAACGCACAGGAGTCAGCCAATTGAGGGCATCTATAGTTTCGAGAGAGCTAAATTCAAGCGTGCACCCCTTCCCCACCCACCACCCTCCCAAACTTTTCACCTGCCAAGTGGGAGCTGCCTGACCCAGTCACCTGACAAATGGGAGCAGCCTGACCCAGTCACCTGACAAATGGGAGTAGCCTGACCCAGTCACCTGACAAATGGGAGAAGCCTGACAAATGGGAGTAGCCTGACCCAGTCACCTGACAAATGGGAGTAGCCTGACCCAGTCACCTGACAAATGGGACAGTCGCCTGACAAATGGGAGTAGCCTGACAAACGGGAGTAGCCAGACAAATGAGACAGTCACCTGACAAATGGGAGTAGCCTGACCCAGTCACCTGACAAATGGGAGTAGCCTGACAAATGGGACAGTCACCTGACAAATGGGAGTAGCCTAACAAATGGGAGTAGCCTGACAAATGGGAGTAGCCTGACAAATGGGAGTAGCCTGACCCAGTCACCTGACAAATGGGAGTAGCAGTACCCATCGCGGCAGGGAGAAGAATCGCGGAAGGGTCTCGGAGACAAAGGAGGGCTTGCCACCGAAGGTGTGTGTGCTGAGCCTTGGCCCTACGAACAAACACGAGGTTGTAAGCAGATTGTGTCAGTACATACAAAAGTTGTGGAGTGGCTAAGGGTGCTTAAATCAGAGAAGGGTTTGTCACGGTGTGTGTGTGTGTGTGTGTGTGTGTGTGTGCTGAGCCTTGGTCCTACGAACAAATACGAGGTTGTAAGCAGATTGTGTCAGTAGGTTGTAAGCGGGTTGTGTCAGTAGGTTGTAAGCGGGTTGTGTCAGTAGGTTGTAAGCGGGTTGTGTCAGTAGGTTGTAAGCGGGTTGTGTCAGTAGGTTGTAAGCGGGTTGTGTCAGTAGGTTGTAAGCGGATTGTGTCAGTACATACAATGGCTAAGGGTGCTTTACACTCCTTAGTAGTTGTGGAGTGGCTAAGGGTGCTTTAATCAGAGAAGGGTTTGTCACGAGGTGTGTGTGTGTGTGTGTGTGAGTGAAAGTGTGTGTGTGTGTGTTTGCGTGTGTGTGTGTGTGTGTGTGTGTGTGCTGAGACTTGGCCCTAAAAACATACATGGAGCAATTGTGGCTGTCGAGTAGAGCATTTATGATTACGATGCGTATGCTGTGAGCAAAAACAAAAGAATGCGCGGTTGAGCAAAAGTGTCTGCTGCAAGTGTTGGGCAATCTATGCAAATGACAGGCATATAGGTGTTAGCAGAAATTGGGAGGCAGCAGAGGGTGCTGGAAACAGAGGGCGCACTTCAGGTGCGTACCACCATTAAAAGTTATTGAGATGTCAGCAATTTGTTATGCACACACACACACACACACACATGGGCGTATGAGGATGTGCGCTTTGCATCATTTTGTGTGGCCAAAAGGTGAAATTGTAAATTGTTTTGTGTAAGCGGTTTGAGAGGCAGCAACCGAGGCAACACATACACACACACACAAATGGAATGATTAACTTTGTATCACCCCATGAGCATAAGAAACTAAGCCCTGTGTGTGTGTGTGTGTGTGCACGTGAGCTTGCATTTGTGTATAAGCACCCGTGCATGATCTCTGTGTCACCCCTGCACCTTTTTCCACCTGAGTATTCCTTTCCTGTATTCTTTACCTGTGTTCCTTTCCTGTAAAGCACCATTGAGTTCCTATTGGGAACGATCAGATCATCTTCAACACAGATCAAAAGGTTCAAGGCAAGCAAAACCACCTACCAAACACTCATCCCATTTTGCTCCCAACAATTGAAAACTTCGTGCGCTGTCACTGTACACAAGCACACACACGCAATCACACACATACACACGCAATCCCACACATACACACACGCAATCCCACACATACACACACGTAATCCCACACATACACACACGCAATCACACACACACACACACACTTGCAAGTTGCCATCACAAACACACCTGCGGGTTGCCATCACCTCTATCCTGATCCTCCCCATCCCCTGGCATGGCATCAAGCCCAAACAAAGGTGTGTGAATCGTGGCCCATTGATGGGGTGATGATCGCTGGTCCTCCTCCAACCCTCCCTGCAGCTTGGCTGCGAATAGCCCCCTGTAAGCATTGCATCCACTGGAGTACATTTACGAATGGCATACGCAACGGCAGTATTGCAGTCTCTGGCATACCTTTCTGAGTGGCCAGACGTATCACGCGTGCACAGACACATCGTGCGTGCACAGACATCAAATCATGTGTGCACAGACAATTCATGCGTGCGCAGACATCATATCATGTGTTCACAGACATATCATGAGTTCACAGACATATCGTGCGTGCACAGACATCATATCATGCGTGCACAGACATATCATGTGTGCACAGACATATCATGCGTGCACAGACATATCATGCGTGCACAGACATATCATGCGTGCACAGACAGATCATGCGTGCACAGACATATCATGCGTGCACAGACATATCTTGCGTGCAAAGACATATCATGCGTGCACAGACAATTCATGCGTGCACAGACATATCATGTGTTCACAGACATATCATGCGTGCACAGACATATCATGCGTGCACAGACACATCATGCGTTCACAGATACATCATGCGTGCACAGACATCATATCATGTGTTCACAGACATATCATGAGTTCACAGACATATCATGCGTGCACAGACATCATATCATGCGTGCACATACATATCATGCGTGCACATACATATCATGCGTTCACAGAAACATCATGAGTTCACAGACACATCATGCGTGCACAGACATCATATCATGTGTTCACAGACATATCATGCGTGCACAGACAATTCATGCGTCCACAGTTCTTGTGCGTGCCTTTATTAACAACATTCCTTGTGCGCTCCTTCCCGTCAGGGACAAAACAACAAGTCTCGTGCGTGCCTTGGCTATAGAACGGTGTTAGAGCGTGCTTGGTCTCGTGCGTGCCTTGGCTAGAACAGTGTTAGAGCGTGCTTGGTCTGGTGCGCGCCTTCCCGTCAGGGACAATACAACAAGTCTCGTGCGTGCCTTGGCTAGCATTGTGTTAGAGCGTGCTTGGTCTCGTGCGTGCCTTGGCTATAACAGTGCTCGTGCGTGCATTGGTCAAGAAAGGTTCTTGATTATGCATTGGTCAAGAAAGGTTCTTGATCATGCATTGGTCAAGAAAGGTTCTTGATCATGCACCGGTCAACAACAATCCGCCGTGTACCTGTTGAAGAAGTGGTGCTCTATGTTCCCACGAGCACAGGTATACCTCTGGAGTTGCTATGCTTTGGGCATGGCAATTTAGATACTATGACCCTCTTTCCTTTTTTTTTGCCTCCATACAGACCACCTTGCTGTTAGCATCTCTGTTACGTGTTCCGTGCTGTTTGCTTTGCCATTGTGTGCCTCTTATACTCTTATAGCAGTTAAGACCACTGACATACTACTGCGTGCCTCGTACCTTGCAGACAATTGCCATTGTGTGCCTCAGACAGTGCAGACCAATGCATGAGCATTGCAGTGCAGACCATTGCATTAGCATTAATACAGTGCAGACCATTGCCATTTGTATCACTACTGCGTGCCTCAGACAGTGCAGACCATTGCCATTTGCATTACTAATGCGCGCCTCGTACGGTACATACCATTGCCAATGCATTACTACTGCCTGCTTCGTACAGTGCAGACCATTGCCATTTGCATTACTACTGCACGCCTCGTGCGGTACATACCATTGCCATTTACATCAATACTGTGTGCCTTGGTGCAGACCACCTTCACCTCGGTAAACAAAGTTCACCTCATGACCTGAACCCCTTGCTGCAACACCAAACACACACACACGCACACACACACACACACGCACACACACACATGCACACACACGTACACACACGCACACACACACATTACCAGCAGCAGCCTGGCATAACTCACCTTTGCCTACTCAGCAGCGAAGGAGGCGCACTCGAAGAGCTGCTGCTCCCAGGGCTGCAGGGTGGGAGATGTGGGCGGCCCTCCTGCCCATCACCCTCCTTGTCTTCATCACTGGATTCCAGGCAAAGCACAGGTGTGTGTATGTGTGTCCAGACCTGGTCATGAGGGGCCACACGCACAGGACTAAAACTGCTCCCAGGACTGCGCCTGCTGCTGCTATTGCTGCTATTGCTGCTGCTGTGGCTC
>Ga0307942_1003436_pt1:10000-12816 | contig 12816 bp, 16 predicted proteins | sample OrgLakmetagen175_FD_201846 | JGI IMG/M metagenome (GOLD analysis project Ga0307942, IMG submission 201846) | Saline water microbial communities from Organic Lake, Antarctica - #175 | ecosystem: Environmental > Aquatic > Non-marine Saline and Alkaline > Saline | place: Antarctica...
GCGTAAAGAATAGAAATGGCGTCTGCCGGAATACCCTTTTAGCGACATTTCATGCGGCCATGCAGCAGTCCTCTGCCATTTAGTACCCAAAGCGCCCACTCCAGGCCCAAGATTGAGCAGCTGGCATACACGTGACGTAACTTGTTTAGAGCCCCTAAAGGAATGATCTTGTGAGGGTGTGCAAGGCAGGACCAGGCCGGCTTACTGCTTCTGATAAGTGGCACTTGCAGTCTAGTGCGTGTAAGGTCTGTCAAAACCAAACATATACGTATGTACGGTTTGCGCTTTGCGGTGTAAACACGGTGTTTTAAGCAGGAAGAAATCTGGCATACACTCAATTTTATAATGTATACATAAGGTTGTTACTCCTTTGTATACGTACCCCGTATCATACTGTGTAATTGGACATATTCCTGCTAAAATCACCGAACATATATGTGTATATACTATTATATACAGCTCTGGCCAGAACTATGTATATAGGTTCTGGCCAGTCCTACGTGCTTGCTCAGTAGAGTACTGGGGGGCTCCTTCCTTGGTAAGGGAGAGAAACACACACGGCCCTGTGGGCAAACACTTTGCTCACCCTCTTGTCAAACCTCCCCCCCATGTTTTGCTTAGTCACCTTGACGTTGCTGTCATTAGGCCCCGGCAGTTGTGTTGCTCAGTCACCATGTTTTGCTCAGTCACCATGTTTCTCAGTCACCATGTTTTGCTTAGTCACCATGTTTTGCTTAATCACCATAATTAGCTCAGTCACCATGTTTTGTTTAGTCACCATGTTTTGTTTAGTCACCATGTTTTGCTCAGTCACCATGTCTTGCTTAGTCACCTTGTCGTTGCTTAGTCACCATGTTTTGCTCAGTCACCATGTTTTGCTCAGTCACCATGTTTTGCTCAGTCACCATGTTTTGCTCAGTTACCATGTTTTGTTTAGTGACCATGTTTGCTTAGTCACCATGTTTTGCTTAGTCATCATGTTTTGCTCAGTCACCATGTTTTGCTTAGTCACCATGTCTTGCTTAGTCACCTTGTCGTTGCTGTTCGCAGGCCCCAGCAGCTGTGTTGCTCACAAAAACAAAGTGACATTACTCTTTGTCTTTCACATCCTGGCCCTATCGGTCGCGACGTGTGCGGTCAAGAAGGGGGTCTTGAGAAGGGGGTCTTGAGAAGGGGGTCTTGAGAAGGGTATGTCCTCAAAAGTGATACTTGATCAGCCTCAAATTTATAATGCAACTTGCACCCTAAATATTATGTGTTTTGTACAGAGGACGGGTCTCACAGAGGATGGATTTTGCGAGGGCTGGCCTCCGTTCCACCTGAACATAACGTGTTTTTTCTCTCACCTTAATGACACGTGTTTTTTGTCTCACCTCAATGACACGTGATTTTTCTCTCACCTCAATGACACGTGTTTTCTCTCTCACCTCAATGACACGTGTTTTTTCTCTCACCTCAATGACACGTGTTTTTTCTCTCACCTCAATGACACATATTTTTTTTCTCACCTCAATGGCACATGTTTTTTCAACCTACAGCTTCCCATCAGATTTTCTCACAGCAGAGGGTTTCCTGCGAGGGTGTGGCCTTCATTCTATGATTGCATTGTAGGATTGAACTTTCACGTGAACCTTGAGCACCATCGTCTGTCTTTGTTGCAGAAGAGGGATCTCGTGAAGGTGTGGATGCTGGCTGCCGGAGGCTGACAGCCTCATGGGCGAGAGAGCGCGCGGTGAGTGAAGGTTGCAAGGTAAAATGTAATTAATAAGCAACGCTATCTGGCTATCAAACCGTAGACGCTTTGCAACAAGACATAAGGTGGACGATGAGTGGAGAGGATGGAGGTTGCTAATTTTGCTGTGCAGGCTGCCAGTGTCAAATTTAGCCTCGTGGGCAGGAGAGTGTGTGGAAAGAGTGAGCTGTGTATTTTTTCGGCGTCACTGTTAAGGAAACCCTGTTCTGACTGCCAGGGGTATATAGCTGTGGGTGAGTGAGAGAGTGCGAGTGCTTGTGTGGGAACTGATCCTTAAATACTGCACAAAGGCTGCAGGAGGACTTGGTTTGAATGCTGGCATCTGCAAGCTGCAGGAAACTCATTACAGCAGGAAAAGGGGGCAGGGTTTAGCAGCTCTTTTTTCATCTTTATGTAGATAGGCACCTCCTGAGGCTGCAAAGCCTGGCCTTGTCTCATCTCTTTCCCTTTATGCCTGCCTGGCTCTCATTTCGAAAGGAATTCCCAAATGGTTTTTGAAGCTCAGATGGTGTTCATTTTCTACGCCCATCTTTTGTTTTTCAAGCCTAAATGACATTCATTTTTCACGCTCTCTCCTAAAAAAGTGGCTCTTTTTCCTAACAGTGGCTCTTTTTCCTGAAATAGTGGCAGGTGTTTTTATAGCCTGCACGACCTCTTTCTCCTAAAATAGTGGCAAGTGTTTTTTTATAGCCTGCAAGACCTCTACATGACATCTAGCCTTTTCTTTTTCATATATAGTTTGCACGACCTCTACAGGATTTTTTCATATATAGCCTGCACAACCTCTACAGGGCGTCTAGCTTTTTCTTTTTCTCCCAGAGGGGCACACTGCCCAAGGCGCTCTAGTTCCTAGCTAAAAACCTTTTGGCTTTGCCTGACGACCTCTGCAGGACATCTAGCCATAAAGCATGACCGCTCCAGTACTTATACACCGCCACAGAAAACGACAAGACGCCTTTGCTTGACCCCCTCAGGTGTCCGACCCCAACATTGAGCTGTGTGAGTTTTTTGAAGGCCACGAAAAAGCGGGCACTGAGGCCCTCCTCCCTCCCGGGGTGTACAC
>Ga0307942_1003438_pt1 | contig 12810 bp, 12 predicted proteins | sample OrgLakmetagen175_FD_201846 | JGI IMG/M metagenome (GOLD analysis project Ga0307942, IMG submission 201846) | Saline water microbial communities from Organic Lake, Antarctica - #175 | ecosystem: Environmental > Aquatic > Non-marine Saline and Alkaline > Saline | place: Antarctica: Organic Lake...
GCACCTGCCCCATGCAGGCTGCATGGGGCAGGTGCTGCCATACACCCTTTCAAGTATGCTCCATCACTCAGATTCTTTTTTGCCCTTTTGCGCGCATTCTCATCGCTCATTTTAAAACAACGTGAATTTTTGAGAAATTTTTTCGATTCCAGGCCAAATTTTGACCCTCGGATGGCCCTCGAAGGGCCCACGGGTGATTTTGCCGGGGAGTCCCCTGGAGCCCCAAATGCTCACTTAACGTCTTTGCCCAACGCCAAAAAGGATATGTTTAACGTCGGAAGACGTCAATGTCTCGAAAAAAGAAACACTGCCACGCGCACTCAAGTACACACACATGCACACACACGCACACACACAAATCCCTTACCAGTCGTGCCCCCTTTGGCATCTGTGGCCCACTGCTACTCTGCCCACGCGCACTCAAGTTTCCTGCAGCACCACTGCTGCTGGATTTGCGGCCCCCTCGAGCACGCGCTTCCAGAGAAGCCTGCACTCCTCTACCAAGGTCGCGCACCTGCGCAGAGGCGGCAAGGGGAGTGCTTGCACGCGTGGATTACGGTCATTTCCTAATTCAATAAGAGCGTCTGTGCGTGTGTAGTGCTTGCAAATGTGTGTGTGTGTGCGGGTGTGTGCAGGTGAGTGCGTCAGCGTGTCTTCTTGTGTGTTTACCAATCAGTCAGTGTGGATTTTAATTAGTACAAACAAGGGCTGGTGTACCGTTCAAATCATACACTGTACATAACTATCATCAGATCATACACTGTACACATCAGATCATAAACTGTACATAACTATCATCAGACCATACACTGTACATAACTATCATCAGATCATACACTGTACACATCAGATCATACACTGTACATAACTATGGAGGTCAGGCGTGTGTTTGGTGCGGCGTGAGATTTGTCTGAACGGCTCAATTGGTCTTGACACTGTGAGCACGAAGCAAAAAGCCTCCCACCTACATGCCTGTCAACAGAATAAGTGCTATGTGTGTGTATATGTGTATGTGCGTGTGTGCGAGTGTGTATATGTGTGCGTTTGTCCACCCTCAAGCTACCCATGCATGTCCAAGGTCGTCCCGTATTGCGCCCTGTGAATCGACACGCGCGCACACTCACGCGCGCGCACACACACACACACACACACACACACACACACACACACACACATACACACACACACACGCACGCACGCACGCACGCACGCAAGCACACATTATACATACATACACACACTCTCAAACTCTCCTTCCCAAACAACCTTGTGAGTAAAAACAAAAACGGTCTTTCCTCTGTACCTGCTCCAAGTAGATCTCTAACAGTGACACAAATATTGTGAAGCGGCCCATGCCTCCACCTTCCTTCAGTTTCTCAACCACCTGCAAAAACCATTTGGCCCGTTTAAAGCACAAAAAAGCATCGTACGTACATGGGTTCCACAGCAATGGGATTTTTGTGCGATAAAACGTGCCCTGTGTGGCCACACACAGTGGGTGACCTTCTTTTTCCAAACGCAGTGTAAGGGCAGGCATGAGAGCAGCTTGTCTTTTATAATAGCCCAAACAAAGTGATGATGAGAATACTTGCGGCTGATCAGGTGACCACGGCTTCCAATATGAACGGTCTTGAACGATAGTTAGTTTGAGGTGCACTGTTCTCGCGGCCGTAAAAGTTTCGGGGTAAATTCCATGATGTTTTTTACGTTTGCTACCCTCCACCAGCACGCACCTGGAACAGCTCCAGTACGGACAGAGGAATGATACCACGAGTGCCTGGGTCAACTGAGTTCTCTTTTCCAAACATGGAGTAGGTCTTGCCGCTCCCAGTCTGGCCGTACGTGAAGCAGCACCCGTTGTTGCCTTGCACCACGTGCTGCGTGTAAAAAAGGGCGAGGCCACTGTGAGCGTGCACACAAGGATAGTCATCTCGCACATGCTGGAGATCTAAACGAGCTGCTGGAGATGGGCCATCGGCTATCTTGATGAGCTGTGAGCGTGCAAATGCAGATCAGAACAAAGGCAACAGGACAAGGGCAGCATGTCTGAGGAAGGTACACACTGATCCTTACTTCTTTTGTGCTTTTGAAACGAGCGACCACGTAAAGGCAAGCAAGACGCAATCGTCAAGGGCACCTGTATCAACGGCTGTGCGACTTCGTTGAAAACTGCTTCTTGTGAGGTATCAGCCCCAAACACTCGGTCAAATACAAACTCGCTGCTGTGACCCTGCACGAAGAGGGAGCACCGTGTGCGGACATGAGATGCAGAAGTTGCAATTGTACGCGTATGACACAAGTAATTTGCCACGCAGGCTATAAGTGCTGCAGCGCTTAATGTGTCACACAGCAGTGCCCGACAGTTGAACTGCTTTCCAAGAAATATACTTTTGTGCGCCTTTCTCGGGTGCACTTGTTCAGTGTGAATGTACGTATGCACTTGTGCTTGCATACATGTGTCAGCGTGTGTACGTATGCACATGTGTTTGCAAATATGTGTCAGCGTGTGCACTTGCGTGTGTGTTGCATGTGTGTGTATGCGTTTGTTGTGTATATTTGTGGTGTGGGTATGAGGAGTGTGGATGTGGTGTAGGGTGTTTGCGTGGGCACATGCGTGCACACAAGCATGAACAAACGCATATGGATGTGCACATGCATGAGTATTGAGCATGTGAAATGAGTCTGCGTGCCTCTGTGTTCATGTGTGCGTGCATGCGTGCTTGCAAAATGCCCTCATATGTGTTTGTGTGAGAGTTTGTGTGTATGTGTGTGTATGTGTGTGTGTGTGTGCGTGTATGTGTGTGTGTGTGCGTGTGTGTATGTGTGCGTGTGTGTATGTGTGTATGTGTGTGTGTGTGTGTGTGTGTGTGTGTGTGTGTGTGTGTGTGTGTGTGTGTGTGTGTGTGTGTGTGTGTGTGTGTGTGTGTGTGTGTGTGTGTGCGTGTATGTGTGTGTGTGTGTTTGCTCGTAACTCTCCCACTTACTTTTGAAGGGTCGTTCAATGTGATTATCCTGTGTTCCACATTGCAGACCCCGTTCTCCCCTCTGGCACTGCTTTGCCCCACAGCTTCATCCCCAGGGGTGGGTTGCTGGGCAGGCCTAAGTCTCACAAACACGCGGAAAGGCTTTTGAGAGGAATGGTCCATGTTCCTAAGCTAGTTCAAAGGCATTCGAAGTACGACTAGTCAGATAATTTAATTGGTCTTATATTTGAATACTATATTAATCAACCTGCACACTGAGCCTGAGGGACTTCTTGTGTGACAGAAAGGGCATTCAACGAAGTATTACGTATAATATGCTTTTCAAGAGCAACGTTTCATGCTCGCACCGAAACATTGGCAGTTCTCCATGCCCTGCCTCTCTGGATGGAAGGAGATCTGTGGTGCCAGCTGCACAAAACAACCCAAACCGTATGCTCCTCGGTGCCCTAGATAAGGTGTGTTTTGCATGCTCGGTGCTCTAGACTGGTGTGTTTTGCATGTGCACGATCAGCAGCCATTTCAAAGAAACAAATGAACATGATGCAGTGCACATACACACACACACACACACACACACACGCACACACACACACACACGCACACACACACACACACACACAAACACACACACACACACACACACACACACACACACACACACACACACACACACACACACACACACACACACACACACACACACACACACACACACACACGCGCGCGCGCGCACAAACACATATACACATACACAAGCATACCACACAACACGCATACACACACACGCGCGCACACACACACACGCACAAACACACATACACATACACAAGCATACCACACAACACGCATACATCCCCCCATTTAAGAACCCAACGTAATTAATAACAGGCTGCAGCCTCATCCTCCCTTGCCGCATCGCACCTCTTTTTGCCAATCAACACTGACATAGGCACCGCTCGTCCACACAAACTTGTACGAGCTATTTGCCCACTCTGCTGTGCCTCTGTTGTATGTAACCAGTGAACATTGGCACTTTGCTTGTTGCAGGTTCTAGGTCAGATCAATGGAATGGTCATCAAGGAGATGCGGAAGGGAGGCAAAGGCAAGGGTAAAACTATCTCCTTTACAGCAAGCTCGAAAGAGGAGAGAGTCGTGCAGGTAGGCAAATTTGTCTTTGCTTGAATTGCGCCGCATCCTCCTTCTTGCGTTGACGCTTGCGTCATTGCTGTGGTGAGTGTGTTGTCGTTTGTTTACAGGCTTGGTATTGTACACAAGCTTGGCATCGTTTACAGGCTTGGTACTGTGCTAGATCCTCTGTCTAGACGCACCTTGAGTGTGTTAGTGTGTTACCGTTTGTTTGCAGGCTTAGTACTCTGCCAGCTCCTCTATCTAGACACACCTTGAGTGTGTTAGTGTGTTACCGTTTGTTTGCAGGCTTAGTACTGTGCTAGCTCCTCTGTCTAGACGCACCTTGAGTGTGTTAGTGTGTTACCGTTTGTTTGCAGGCTTAGTACTGTGCCAGCTCCTCTGTCTAGACACACCTTGAGTGTGTTAGTGTGTTGCCGTTTGTTTGCAGGCTTGGTACTGTGCTAGCTCCTCTGTCTAGACGCACCTTTCCCTCTTCATATTTAATCATCTCTCTACTGGCAGCTGCCTCCTCTCCTGTTCTACTCAGCTACTGAATCGCAAAGCTTAGAAAGCGCACTTATCAACTGTTCCAAGCAAAGGCGAACCAAAACGCAACGAAGACGATTTCATGCAGCTTCAAGCAATAATTTGTTTAGTATACATGGGAGGGGGTATCTGTATCGTCCCGATCTCTGCGTTTCGTTGCAGCCTCGGTGGTGCTGACACCAGGCACCTGATACTGAGACATGCAGCAGATTAGCCGACCTCCAGCACATAGGTAGGGCCAGAACCATATATATATATACACGGTGTATATACGGTGTTGCAGGGAATCACCAAATTTACGGTCATATACGGTTTAAACATACCGTCCTAGCCATCCTTACACAGAGGCTTAGCAAAGCCACTCAAATACTGTAACTCAAACACTGTAGTGAAGTTGGACAAGCAAGGAAGCCCCTTTCAAGGATACTATAAGGTTTTTGCTTCAGACCGGAAAATTGTTGCACATGCACAGCTTAACTCTCACGCATTTCAGGAACCAGGCTATACACAGCGCGATACATCAATGCAGAGACCATGGCGGATGGTGCCGGTTGTGGGCAGAACAATTTGTTGGAGCAAATCAGCAACATCAGCTCCGCTATCCATTCCAAGCATCAAATGTTTACACCGGTGTTTAACGCCAGTACAGTGCACTTGACTGCCCCATGTTTGGTTAGGAACGGCCAAACACTGAGGGAGTTCTACGTGATGAAGCTGTTGCGTTCTGCTCGGTTTTGCTTGCACCTATTCGTGGGAGTGTCGTGTAAACCCTGCCATAAAAATTCGACACAGCAAATACACAAAAGATCCACACGGCGAGTATTCATCAACAATTATTATATATTATGCTGCAGGAGCCTACAGAGGGGAATCTGAAGGGGAGAGACCTGCCGGCATATCTAGCCCTGCCTCTAGACGAATATAGGCACGTTGGGACTCAGTGTATTTGTGTGCCTGCTACTAGAATCCTTCACCCATACACATACTTACATACGTACATACTTGCATAACACTGCAAGTTGCTGGCAAGTTTAATTATTGTATTACTTGCGCACCACTCCGAAGCATTTTTAGCAAAATACGCAAGCTTGTAATTTGCGCGCGCACTCACATACACACATACAAACACTCACACACACACACACACACTCACACACACTCACACACACACACACACACACACACACGCAGCTTGCTGGACCCAACCTGGATTTCCCGACCTGACCCCGACAACCAAAACGTGTTCCTGCTAAAGTTGAGTACACCACCCCGTGACTCTTTGATCACAATCGTACTTGCACCTGCATCACCTGCACTCGTCTGCTCCATCCTGTTTGATCACAATTGCACTTGCACCTGCACCGCCTGCACTCATCTGCTCCATCCTGGCCAAATCATGTCAAGCTCAGCTCAGCTCGTACATTCAGCTGCGTCCTCTCTACATCACACGCTCTTCATATCTTTGGACTCTTTTTCTGCTGTGCTGCAGGTACCACTGCAAGAGGTCCTCAACGTAGACCTCCAGCCACAACTGCGCATACGGGTTGATGTCCGAGACGACGAAGTGCTGTTCCAAGCTGACGACTTTGCGATCAATGTGAGGTCAGGGTCCTGTTCAAAATCCATCCGGACAGCTAAGTCAAACACGCACTCTCCATTCAACATGACGTCAGGTCCCGTCCAAAATTCATCTGGGCAGCTTATGGAGAACGCAGGGCATGCAAGTGTACAGGGTTGGCCAGAGCCATATACATAGGGTTGGCCAGATCTGTATATATACGCCGTATACGACCGTATATTTGGTGATTTCCCTGCAAAATAAACCATCGATAGACCGTATATTCATGGTTTTGCCAACCTTACGTATGTGTTATGTGCACCATACGTATATGTTATATACACCGTATTTGACTGTACGTATGGTAATTTTCCCGCTAAAAATGATGTAAATGCTGTAAATGCATCATGTAAACGGAAATGTTAAATTCCAGCCAATATTACTAATATACCTACCTATTACATAGGGTCAGCCAGAACCATACATACACACGTACGTGCAGTGTTATCCACACTTTCCCCTGCTCAGAGTGAAGATGTACTTCTATGCCCTTCTTACCCACTCTGCCCCTGCGCAGAGTGAAGATGTACTTCTATGCCCGTCTCACCCACTCTTGCCCCTGCTCAGTGTGGGATGTACATCACTGCTCTTCTCACACACTCCTGCTTTTGTTTAGATTTGAGATGTATTTCACTGCTCTTCTTACCCACTCATGCCCCTGCTCAGAGTGGTGATCCCCGCTTTCAGAGCGAGCAGCTACAGATTGAGCTCACGTCCACGCTACGGCACCAGCCAGTGCCTGAGAGCGGCAAAGGGATGGAAAACGCGCTGAAGCAATTGGCCAAGCAGCAGCAGAGGGCGCGGCCACCACCACCGCCTCCTCAGCAGCCGCCACAGCCACCCCATGCCCCCTGGCCGAGTGAGCACGAGTGGAGGAGCCCCAGTAATTCTGCCACCACTACAATTGATGTCGAGGCCATGCCCCTAGGAGAGGAGGAAAGGGTGCTAGTGCAGCAAGCCAGCAGCAGCCAGCCAGCCCCCGGGGCAAAGTGGCGTGCGCGGAATGCAGCAGCCACGGCAGAAGCTGCAGCGCAAGGAGGTGCCGCTGGAATGCCTACAGTGGACTCAGTTGACGCATCTGCAGGGCCCAGCACTGTACCGTTTGGTGAAACCAGTGCCAGCCGGGTAGAGGGTGAGGACGTAGCAGCAAGGAGTGGTAGCAGCAGCAGCAGCAGCAGCAGGAGCAGCACGGAGGTTGTCGAGCCTACCATTCAGCAGGCGAGCATAGGACAGCAGCAGCAGCAGCAGCAGGGGCAGGCGCGGGAGCAGGCAGGCTCTGGACAGCAGCAGCAGGAGCAGCCACAGCAAGAACAGCAGCAGCGTAGCCCAGCAGGGAGTCAGTCTGTTCCCTCTGACAGCAATGACCAAATGATGGCCGCCCCGTCCAATGACACTCAGTCATCCAGCAGCAGTCAGTCGCCAGAAGCAGCAGCGGCAGGCAGCGGTGATGAGAGTGATGAGCCCCGTCCTGTTCGACTCGCTGGGCTGCTTAAGTGTGAGGTCAAGCTCAAGATCTCTTTGCTGCTGCCCTACCCCATCTCAGTTGTGCCCGGACCCTTGTTGTCTTTAGGTGAGCTGTCTTTCGCTAATGGTGTGGAGCAGTGAGTCGAATGCTGGTTTGCTTGGTTCCACCAGCAAAAGGAGCAGCAACCATGTGGGCTGCCTTTTGCGTGCGCTTTTGCTTGGAAAGACGTGTATATACTGATTTAACATAGCATCCCATTCGTGTCTTTAAGGTTGGCATTTCCCTGTTGCGTCACAGCCCTTTTTTTACTTGGTTTGTTTTGAGGTTTACCTCGTTCTCATAGGTTGAGCAGCCATTCCAGTTTGAATGCCTTTGTAATCCAAACTAAACTTAACATAGCATCCCATTGATGCCTCGGGATGGGCAGTGCAGGCTCCTGTGTGGCAAATCAGTGAAAGCATTGCAGAATGCCTGTGCAAGCACTATACCTGTAAATTATGTTGCACCCTTCACTGGCTGCAATCGAATGCTTTGCCTTTGTTTACCTGCATAAAGTTTTTCCATTTTTCTAAAGTTTGCGCAGAACTGTTTTCAAGTTTTAGAGTAGTTGGTAACCCCAAGAATGGCTCTTACAAAATCATTTCTTATCTTCTGCGCTTTGATTGGTCACTCTTATCACCTGCGCTTTGAATGGTCACTTTTCTTTTATTCCGTACTGTTACGCCGAGCCTCATTTGCATGCTGTCTACGGTTGGCCATAACTGTATATGTACACCGTGTATGGCCGTATATAATGACATCCCTGCAAGAAATACCGTATTTGCACCGTATGTATGGTTTTGGCCAACCGTAATGCTGTCTCCAATTCCAATCTCCAATCCAATCTCCAATCCAATCTCCATTCCAATCTCCAATCCATCTGCAATCCAATCTTCAATCCAATCTCCAATCCAATACATGCTGAGCCTCTTATGTGTACAGCTCCTGAACAGATGGCCGTCCTGGAGGCAACTCACAGATCTTGAACCTCCTTTTGAGAAAGGGGTTTCAAATCTGCTACTTACGCTCTGCGAAGCGCTCAGTCGGAATGACACCATGTTACGCACTTCTCTCTGTAACATGCAGGAGGAGGACTGGTAGCAAAAACCACCATTAAAGGCCTCCTTCCCGCCTTTCTGCAGCTCCTGTCTGTGGACTATGGAAGGTGGGTTGGAAAGCCTTTGGCTTGTGTTTTGTCACAAGTGGCTAGTATATCTGTCTACTTCACGGAATCCCACAGTTTATTTAGAGCTATGCAACTTACAAGAGGTTCGAAAATGCTTCTGAGCTGTCACATACACTTCCTGGTGCAAAAATACTTCGAATACATTTGTCATCTAAAACGTACACACGCATCTTGCATGTGCGGGAAGTACAACAACATTCAAATAAGATTCGCCCGCCAACTTTTTGACACTGGTCGTTTCTTTACCCCCACATAATAATTAGTGAGGGTCTCTGCCATTTTGCTTAAGTGAGGCAATGACACTCGCTACTGTGATACTTAGGCTACAAATTAGGTTACAACGAATAACCTCCTTGTCATCGAGCAGCGTAAGAACCTCCGCTGGCAGGTTTAAAAATTGAAAAGTCACAAGGATCCGCTTTGTCTGGCATCGTTACTGAGCAACATAAGCACCTTCACTGGCAAGATTATAATTGCATTTCCCAAGTCCCTATGTTCTAGTAATTATGAGGCTTAAGGGCAGCTGCCTGCAAAAGTGACGCTCCTACAAGCACCTGATGTCGTGCACAACCCCTTTGCTGTGTGTTGTTTATTGTCGGGCATTTAAGGTGTAAAAGCCCACCAACTTGCTTTTAGCTGCACCAACTGACCCTTGCATATGCAAACAATCCATGCAGGTGGGCAGCTGGTATGGCTCGAAACCGTACAACCCCAACTGGCAGCCTCCTCCAGCAGCCCCCCCCTTCCTTCTCTCAAGACGTTGTTGGGGACAGTGAAGGTGATACCAGCTCATCAACGGCAGGTGGTGCTAGTTCAAACATGGACGCCCGCGCACATGCTGACCGCCCCGTCACCGGTGGTGGCACGGCCAATGATGGAGAGGGGGTTGTGAGTGGTGAGAAGAAGCATGGAAAAGACTTGTGAGCTACGTGGAGGAAGCAAGCAATGCTTGCAACAAGAGCCTTGATCCTCTTTTTCTTTCCAGACTACTCACTTCCTCTCCCAAGTGCTTCCAACCAATCAAAACTCATTTCCTGTTCTAGAGGTCTGTTGCCTGTTTTGGCGTGATCATTGCCAACTGCTGTGCATGAGGATGCCAGAATAAAAAGCTGTGCAGCCAGTGTCTCGTTTGTGCATTTGGAACCAGAGCACGCCAGGAAGTGGTTTACACTACTGCTCTGGTCAGCATTCATCGTTCAAGCTCAAAAATGACAAGTACCTTAAAATTAAATTCACCAAAATGAGGGAACACGATAATTAAAACTTCTGTTACAAGGCAACACTTCTTTGAATGTCAATTTGCATAGGACAGGACTGAAACTGCCATACGTACATGTCTGGCATAACGTCATTCGTTATATGTGGTCACACATGTCAAACATATTCACACAAGATATAACAGACAACTCCACAGCTAAATATGTCCACTATTGCCTTGGGGAAACCAACAGTATCTAACGGACCTGAGCGTATAGAGTTTATGGCTGGCCAGGACCAGTCGTAGCAGATCAGCCGAATTGGCTGAAAGTCGCCCCCTATTGTAACCCTATGACTGTCTAACAGGCTCGCTTAAACTCGCATTAAATGGCATTAATATTATGAATCACACAGCTGCGTAGCTACCAGGCATCGAAGCCAGACTGGAGGCCTTTATGTTCCAAATATAAACTAGCAGGCATCAGAGCCTTTTGCTCCCTGCCTAAAAGGGCCTGCCTCCACTTCAAATTGCCTAAAAGGGGAAAGAGTCGCATGTAGAAGGACCGGTAAATAAAATTGCTTTCTAGAAGGTATGGTGTGACTACGCTATCATGATGTCAACAATTAAGCAAATGTATTATAATTAATATAACAGAATTGTGCCGTACCAACCGTTTAAAACTTGCCAATGTTCAGAGCAACGAATTGCTTTATATGAGCAGGCTAGCAATCGCACTTCTTGGCAGAGCGCCTTTTTTTGCAAACCTTGTTCAGAGCAACTAGCTGCCTATTTAATAAACTATACAGGCCATCCCTTGGAAACCTTGCTTTTCAAACTATGGGACGCTGTCAACAGCTGCTGGAGAAAGGGCGTCCTGCGCAGGTAAAAGCGAGATTGTTATTGCTGATCAGTCGCGGATTAACAAATGTTACCTATGAATAGTGCAAGCTTACAGGTTTGCAGATGTCTTTACAGTTCAGCCTTTTTTGATGCCTGCTCCAATACAGTGGGCGAGTAGAAACGGGCTGTTATTCATTTTAGTTATTTGCTCATGTGCAAGTTATTTCGCGATTCTAAATCACAAGCTGATACAATCATTTCATCACAGCATTCGTCTGCTCAAGACGAGAGAACGTGCTGCCTGGGCCATGAGTGCGTGCACATTTCTGAGTCTTTATACTTAGGGAAAGGGCGTTACTCATCCACACAATTTTTCTTTCCAGCACTGTTTTGACCCCTTTTGGTTTGAGCCACACTGCTTGCAAAAGCAGCGTTATTGTTTGCTTACCCCATTTTGCATGTTCATTCGTAAGCAGCCTGGGAGACCAGCAGCACGACAGTGTACACGCAACACAGTGTATCTGGATGCCTTAAACATGACCCACATAAATAAGTTCCAACTGCTAACACATCAAGTCTTCACATTAGATTCACACACACACAAACTCATGCGCATGCGCATGCACATGCTGATACACACATCAACTATGAGGAGCAGCAGCAGCACCATCGCACTGCCCTACCTCCTAGCTCCTTCGTCGCTTCCCTCTTCCTCCTCTTCCTCCACTACCTCCGTCCCTCGCGCGTTTCTGCCCCCCATCGCTATCAAACCCTGATTCCTCCCCCGCTAATCCCTCTACCTCGTCTGCCCCTCGCAGCAACTTCCCAGCACCGCCCAGGTTCAGCTCAGCCCAAGACAGACCCTCCTGCTGCCGTGGCTTGGTCCCTCCAGGAGCACCACCACCACCCCCCTTGGAAAACACAGACCCCCCATCCACGTCCTCTTCTTCATAGCTAGGAAGCTCCAACCGCGAACGGAGGGCCTCTGGAATGACGGGCCGCTTCACCCACGGCGGCTGCTGCTGCAGCTGTTTGCCACTAGGGCGCTCAGACACTGAGCCCATCCAGCTCAGGGGCTGTGCTCGCTTGACTTGGCCACCCTTGGGCCCCTCTAAACCCGTAGTCTGCTGCTGCTGCTGCTGCTGTCCTATGTTTTGTGAGTGCTGGGCTGCAGGCAGGCCTGCGTGCGTGGGTGAAGGGGTTGGGAAAGCATTACCTCAGCTCAGGCTTATGAACACTACACAAAGATGGGGTTTGTTTGAGTATGTCAGCTGATAGAGTTAACAAGGTCTCTCGAGACAATGATACCAACAACAACCCTCATGACCAGCACAAGAAGTGAGACGGTGATACCAAGTCATGGCCACAGTCATGGCCACAGAGAACGAGGCTGCAACAACCCTCATGACCAGCACAAGAAGTGAGACGATGATACCAAGTCATGGCCACAGAAAATAAAGCTGCAAGAACATTTATGACCAGCACAAGAAGGGGTACAAAACTTATGCTCAACTCAAGGGGTTGCACCAGGAAGTAAATAAAAGCAGCCTACCAATGACTCGTGTGGTAATGACTCGTGTGGTAACTCAAAGTCGGCCTTGGCAATTCAAAGTCAGCCTTGCAGCTACTGCTACTGCCGTGGCACAAGTGCACGAGGTGATTTATTATTATTTATTATTATGCTATTACTGCTACTGCCGTGGCACAAGTGCACGAGGTGATTTATTATTATTTATTATTATTTTATTACTGCTACTGACGTGGCACAAGTGCACGAGGTGATTTATAAGGTTATTAATTATTATT
>Ga0307942_1003447_pt1 | contig 12803 bp, 12 predicted proteins | sample OrgLakmetagen175_FD_201846 | JGI IMG/M metagenome (GOLD analysis project Ga0307942, IMG submission 201846) | Saline water microbial communities from Organic Lake, Antarctica - #175 | ecosystem: Environmental > Aquatic > Non-marine Saline and Alkaline > Saline | place: Antarctica: Organic Lake...
CTCCCCCATCACCTTCCCCTCCCAATGCACCTCCTCCACCCAATTTACCGCCTCCCCTCCCTGCGGGCACTATCACAGAATTCTCTGCACGTGTCGGCCGCATCATAAACGACACAAGCGAGCTACCTTTCTCTGGCAAAGGTAGGCTTGGTTTCTCATTGGCAGCGTTTTGCAGTACATACAGCTTGTGCATTTGCCGCTCCAATGCCTGTGCCCACAACCCACACTTTCTTCCTGCCCAGGTATCACTTATACAACGACGGGTGCATTTGTGGAATCGGCTTACAATGTCACAGCTTCAAGTCCAGTTCCTGAGTGCAGTACCTCTGCTGCTGAGCTGCAGCGATCTGACTTGTCAGAGGTAGGTTCAAGTCCAATTCTTGAGTGCAGCACCTTTGCTGCTGAGCTGCAGCTATCTGACTTGTCAGAGGTAGGTTCAAGTCCAGTTCTTGAGTGCAGTACCTCTGCTGCTGAGCTGCAGCGATCTGACTTGTCAGAGGTAGGTTCAAGTCCAGTTCTTGAGTGCAGTACCTCTGCTGCTGAGCTGAAACGATCTGACTTGTCAGAGGTAGGTTCAAGTCCAGTTCTTGAGTGCAGTACCTCTGCTGCTGAGCTGCAACGATCTGACTTGTCAGAGGCAGGTTCAGTTGTAGCCAAGCCTTTTAGACCTTGAATCACAAGCCAGGGATCGTATCATACGTAAGAAGGAGGTAATAAATGACTGCATTTCTTGGGGATTTCCTGCTATAGAAATGCCCACTCTGCACTGTGCTACCCACCCAGTGCAGACCCCCTCTTCATTGCAGGCCTTTCCCATCGCAGTCAAACAGATTGCCTTCTCCTTCAGTTTGTGCAATGGCATTGGCATACAAACACATGCTGAACTCTCTTTATTTGCGGGCCCGTCTCATCGCGGTCAAACAGATTGCCTTCTCCTTCAGTTTGTGCAATGGCATTGGCATACATTCTAAACCGAACTATCTTTATTGCAGGCCCGCCTCATCGCAGCAGAACGATTTCCTTCTCCCTCAGTTTGTGCATGGCGTTGGCATACATACTTGGGTCCAACCCCTCTTCATTGCAGGCCCGCCTGATCGCAGCAAAAAGATTCCCTTCTCCCTCAGTTTGTGCAATGGCGTTGGCATACACACTTGGGACCAATCCCGTTCATTGCAGGCCCTTCTCATCGCAGTAGAGCGGATTGCTATTTCCTGCCAGGGCGTGACTCTGGCTGGAAGCACCAACGAAGACGATGCAGCCAGCAGCACTATAGCCCAGAGCACTCTATCCAGACAGGCCAAATTGGAGGCCTCCAATGTAGAGCAGTTACCGCACATGCTGCATTGGTGGACGGCCGGCAGCAAGAGGCAATTGTCACAAATCAAGGGCCTTGGCATTTGCGACCCCACATCACAATACTTGGCGGTACGTTTTCGTGTAGTTACAAAGTCACAGAGCGTGCAGGGTCAGGATGAAAGGTGAGGATGGTCTGGCCTGTGTCAGCCAGATCAGTCTGTGACGTGTGCAATGTCGGTGAAGAATCCCGATTTTATCACAAACTGGCTAGGACTTTAGCAATGTCGATGAGAAAAAATGATGTAATCATTAACTGGTTGCAAATTGTGCGATGCCGGTGAGGTATCCTGATGTCGTCACAAATTGGCCGCAAATTGTGCAATGCCGGTGAGAAATCCTGATGTCGTCACAAATTGGCTGCAAATTGTGTAGTGTCGTCAAGAAATCTTGATGTCGTCACAAATTGACTGCAAATTGTGCAATGTCGGTGAGAAATCTTTATGTCCTCACAAATTGGCTGCAAATTGTGCAATGTCGGTGAGGAATCTTGATGTTGTCACAAATTGGCCGCGAAATGTGCAATGTCGGTGAGGAATCCTGATGTCGTCACAGATCGGCTGCAATTTGTATTTGGGATTGGTGATGAGTGCTGCATTTGTCACGGATTTGCTGTGTGACAATTACGTTCTGGGCTACTGTTGCACAGCATGCGTTGGGTAAGGCACTCACGTTTTGTATGGTCTAATTCAGCCCTTACTTCCATGGCCCTCCACAGGACTTCACCCTTGATCTTAGTGTTGACATCAAAGACTTCATAAAGCGTTTGAAGGAACACATTCAGAGAGTGCGCACTGAAAAGTGTCCGGGTGACCATGGCGACATTGAGGTCGGATCATTGGTAAGTCAGGATTTTATAAGATTTGGTTTTACTCTCAAATAGCAAATGTGATGTCGAAAAACATGTCATCAAAAAATGTGATGTCCACAAACGTGTCATCAAAAATGTGATGTCCACAAACATGTCATCAAAAAATGTGATGTCCACAAACATGTCATCAAAAAGCGGGAGCTAATAATCACCGGACAATTGCTTACTATCTATTGTTGCACGACACTTTGGCAGTGCACGACGCCAGTTGTGCACGACACCATAGTGACTTGTAGCGGCCGACATCCTTCCAGCACTGCCCACCACGGCAAAACACTTTTCGAATGATTAACAAACGCAGATCGATGCGGTGGCTGAAGGAGGATTTGAATGTGAGATTTGGAAGGATGATGCCGCTGTCCAGTTGCTTTTGCCTGACACAAAGGTCACTTGCAGCATCACACGACGCACTATTCCAAACAGGTGTGCTTGTTTCCAGGTATATGTCATGTGTACTTGTGATGGGTACATGGCTTACTTGCAGCATCTCGCGACACACTGTCCTAGAAGGTGTGCATTTTGCAGCTTCATGCAGTCCATAGTTTTGTTTAGTATAGACATTCAAGGCTACATAGAAGTAAGAACACACTGGACTGCTGACTTCAATGCTTAAGCTGATTGTTGTGCTTTAATATATCTACCCAGCGGCTTGAGCACTGCCCCTAGTGGAAAGTGTGTAAAGGGACAGGGATCATCAGCCAAGAAGCAATGCTTCAACAAACTGTTGTGTTTGAAGGCGCGACAGTGTAAGAGAAAGTTGTGACATTCTTGGTCGTTGGAAGGTGAGGAGTGGCAAGGGCAGATGTGGCACCATTGTTAGGCTGGGAGGAAAGAATTAAGTTCCTTGAATTATGCTTGGGAATGCATCAGGATACGAGAGGGTTTGGCCCCAGGTAACAGGAAGGAGACGCTAAATTTACCATACATTAAACTATGTGTGGGGGTGGCGTACGATAGCTGGAATTCCTTACCCTTGTGTTGGGATGGCCAGAACCGTATATATGCACAGTATGTAACCGTAAAGTCTGTGATTTCCCTACCAGAAATACAGAAATACCGTACTTATGTGATTCTGGCAAACCCTTATGTAACTTGCCTGGTGATGATTAGGTTTGACGACCAGGACCCTGCCAGGCCTCCCCCTCCTCCCTCTGGCGATGTGGGTTGGGAGGAGGATGAGGAGGAGGAAAGGGAAGAGGCTCTCATTGATGGGGAGGCGGGATCTGGCTGGGAGTGGTGGATGCTGGGCATCATTGCCGCCATCATAGTCTGCTGCTGCTGCTGCTTACCCCTTGCCCTATGCTTACTGTTTAAGAGGCGAAAGGTGAGCGTACGTTCCTCATGGCATTTTTGCTGATCATGGGTGTCTTTGAGAAACCACCAAGGGCACACCACATACCTGTGTCAAGGGTCTGTTCTTTGTTTGACCAAGACTGTGAACGTTGGCTCAAGGAAAGGAATGGTGATAAACACCAGCCATACGCCAGCTATTTGTGCACAATGTAACCGCGTTAACTTCATCTAGCAGCGGTGCGTGATTATCGTCATAGTTGTGAAAAATTCCTGTGTTTGGCATGCAGGTATGCAAGGCAAAGGGCTGCAACAAGCGTGCGGCATTCCGCTGTCACAATTCTTGCCCAGAGAAGCCCACAGCATTCCACCTCCACAGCTTTTGCCGGGATCACTGCCCCAAGGTGAGTGGAAACAGGCGTGCAAGGTGCCCTCAACGTGCAAGACATTTAGACATACTTGGAACGTCAAACAGAACCAGAGCTTTTTGCCTCGTCTCTTTCTTTTAGCACGTCCTTATCCGCATCTTCCCCTCTTGCTGCGCACAGCCTGCTTTCGCCAAGAAAGCAGCAGAAGCCTTGGATCCCCTGGCAAAAGGCAAGGGCGACCCCTCCCCAACCGAGCCTACCTCCTTCACCAACGTTGACGACCTCAGGCCCCCAAGCAAGCAATTGAAAGGGGGCACTTGCACAGTTCTGGGCGATGACCTCAATTCCGGCGACTCAGATAGTGGTAGTGAGGGGCAGCGTAGCCCAGCCATGCATCCTATGCTGGACAGTGCAGGGGACACAGGGTTTGAGTTGGAGGACGCGCACGCCATGCTTGCTAAGTTAGCTGGTGTGTGTGCCTCTACTGCTGGTGCAAGCGTGGGGTTGGATTTCCACCAGGCTGCAATGCAGGCTGCCACGGCAGCAGGAGCAGCAGCAGCAGCCCTGGCCACAGAGCCAGACGAAGTGGTGGGTGGAGGGTTGAAAGATGGTGGGGTGGGAATTGAAGTTGAAGCCTGTATGGATATGGGATAGGGTGGAGGCGTGCACGGTAATGCACTGCCTAATTCCGCTTGGCGTCCGTATCGACACTTGTTTGCCCATCTTTGACCTAACACCTCACAAACGTGCAGGCGATCTGCTTCTTTGTTAAGCCAGAGCACTTGCAAAGCCAGAGCCTTACTTCTTACTTCTTATGCTTACCCGTTTTAGAGGTCCATTAACCAATGCTAACACACACACACTGTTCAAATGCAAAACACGTACACAAACACACGCTGTTACACAAGCAGTCACGCTACCTCACGGGCTGCTCTCCCTCCATCTCACAGGCCATGGACTACGCTGCACTAGCAGCCGCCAGGTCCGCAGCAGGAACTGACAGCCTGACAATCTACCAGGCAGCCATGGCTGCTGCTGCGACTGCAGCCTGCTTAAATATGCTCGAGGCCTCAGCTCCCGCACGCATGGAGCACGCGGTTGCAGCAGCAGCTCGTGCTGTTGGGTTGCCCCACGCCCAAGCTGCTGCCCTTGCTGCCACCTCCATAGAGCAGGTGATGGCCTCCCTCACACAGACAGCCCATCCAGGCATCCTGCCCATTGCGCTGGCTGCAGCTGCAGTGGCCCATACCTGCACACTGCTTCCTGGCACGATGCCACTGCTGGAACCCATTCTTGAGGAGCCTGGCACAGATGCTGACCTCACCAGCTCGACACACCCACTCACGGGCTTGGAGCGCCTGGTTAAGAGCTCAGAGGGCCCAACCGCAAACCCCCTTCGCATGAGTCATGTGTCTGTGAGGCTGGATGCCTCGACTTCTGGAGGAGTCGTCCCACCTAATAGCAGACAGCCCACGGTGCTGGAGGGAAGTGGCAGTGAGAATAGAAGCAGGGGGGAAGGCAGTGAATCTGAGGAGGAGAGAGACGAAGAGGAGGAGCGGGTCGCTGCGATCATGCAATCGGTGCAAGCTTCGGCAGCAGCTGCTGTCTCGCTCGGCATGGCTGCGAACCTAGGCTTGGCACCTGCAGCAGCAGCAGCAGTGGCAGCTGCGCGCTTGGCTGGGCACTCGCATTCGGAGGCACCCATTCACGCAGGTGGGCAAGCGAGGTGCACTGACTAGAGTGATGGGTACGTGCGGATAGAGTGTTGGGATGTACTAACTAGAGTGGTGGGTACGTGCAGATAGAGAGCGTCTTATTAGAGTGAAGGGTACGTGAGGCAAGCATGAGCGTCTTACTACTAGAGTGATGGGTACGTGCGGATAGAAGCAGCCATGGGTCAATCATTCACGCCTTTAAACAAGCAATGTGTAACTGTTGCTGATGTTTAGGGTTGGCCAGAGCCATACATTAATAGGTATATACGGTGCATATACGGTATTTTTGGCAGGGAAACCACCAGTATTGTTGCGTATGCACGTACGGACCCACATCGTACGTCGTACTATAGTACGGTACGGTACGGTACGACTGACAAATTAAAGATAAAATTTTAAAACTGTTGGAGGGGGGGGGCGTGCTTTTCGGAGTTTGCGAGGGCATGTTTCTTACCAATGATATTATTTCTATATAATATATTTTTTTGAGGAATTTTGGGCAAGAACGGACCATTTTGAACTGGCATGGTGTGCAAGGGGGTGCTGAAAAGGGCCTACAGTGAGGGACACACAACTCTTAGTTTAAGGTTGTTTTGAGCCGCATTTTTGAAGGAGGCATGCATGAAAGGCTTGCTGAATGAATATAAGAAGCTTGAAAATGGTGCGATCTGCAGCTCTCGTACCGTACGTAACGTACCATACCGTACGTACCGTATGTACCGTACGCGACAACACTGGAAATCACTTAACACACGGTCATAAACGGTGCAGATATACGGCTCTGGTTGACCCTACTGACGTTGTCAATTGCATCAGAAAACTCTGAATACTAAGAGGCCTATCCGAAAGCCCAACACATTAAGCAGCAATGAAGACTTGTGGCACAAATACGCACACCATAATACAAGGCACACGTACGCGCACACACACACACACAGGTGGCGCCGCCGCAGCTATTGCACGAGCAATGGGCCACCTGCCCAAGGAGCTGCTCGCCACTCACGCAGCCATCGTGGCAGCTGCTGCGAGCTTGACAGCCAAGGCTTCCCCTCCAGAGGTATGTCTGCACCCGCACGGCTGGTACGTGTCCTAGTGCAGCTTTCATGTGTTGCATGCGTTCCATGCGTTCATGCTTGTGATCCAAGGATGTGCGTCCATGCTGTAATCCAAGGATGTGCGTTCATGATATCCAAGGATGTGTTATTATATTTATGATCCAAGGATGTGCGTTCATGCTTGTGATCCAAGGATGTGCGTTCATGTTATCCAAGGATGTGTTATTATACTTATGATTTAAGGATGTGCGTCCATGCTTGTGATCCAAGGATGTGCGTCCATGTTATCCAGGAATGTGTTATTATATTTATGATTCAAGGATGTGTTGTTATGCTTGTGATCCAAGGATGTGCGTTCATGTAATCCAAGGATGTGTCATTATGCTTGTGATCCAAGGATGTGCGTTCATGCTTGTGATCCAAGGATGTGCGTTCATGTTATCCAAGGATGTGTTATTATATTTATGATCCATGGATGTGCGTTCATGCTTGTGATCCAAGGATGTGTTATTATATTTATGATCCATGGATGTGCGTCCATGCTGTAATCCAAGGATGTGCGTTCATGATATCCACGGATGTGTTATTATATTTATGATCCAAGGGTGTGCGTTCATGCTTGTGATCCAAGGATGTGCGTTCATGTTATCCACGGATGTGTTATTATATTTTTATTTAAGGATGTGCGTTCATGCTTGTGATCCAAGGATGTGTTATTATGCTTGTGATCCAAGGATGTGCGTCCATGCTTGTGATCCAAGGATGTGCGTTCATGATATCCAAGGATGTGTTATTATATTTATATTTAAGGATGTGCGTTCATGCTTGTGATCCAAGGATGTGCGTCCATGTTATCCAGGAATGTGTTATTATATTTATGATTCAAGGATGTGTTGTTATGCTTGTGATCCAAGGATGTGCGTTCATGTTATCCAAGGATGTGTTATTATGCTTGTGATCCAAGGATGTGCATTCATGCTTGCGATCCAAGGATGTGCAGCTTCTCACTGGTTGCTTAAACCTCACAAATTAGATGCAAAAAAACTGCTTCATCCGCACCCCCGATCATTGTAGCGCCTGAGGCTAGGGCGCACACACACACGCACACACGCACATATATATACACACACATTTCCCCTCAAATGCACAGGTTGTTTTTCAGGCAGTGGCGGCAGCAGCAGCAGCTGCTCGTGCTCTGGGCATAGGACACACACATATACACACACACATATTCTCCCTCAAATGCACAGGTTGTTCGTCAGGCGGCAGCGGCAGCAGCAGCAGCTGCTCGTGCTCTGGGCATTCCTGCCGATGCGTGTCTAGCTCATTCCGTGGCAGCAGCTGTGGCGGTGGGGCAGGCATTGCATGTGCCGCTGCAGCAGGCGCAGTCGCTGGGAGCACTTGCAGGAGCGGAGGTGCTTCAGCCTGAGGGTGTACAGGTGGGGGTGTGGGGGTGTGGGGGTGGGTGGTCACTATCTGGCATGTGCGCAGCTGTTCAGCTTGAATGTGGCAATTTGCCCGCACTTCCTCATGGATGTTTTAGGAAGTGTCGTATCAGAGTGTGTATGTGTGTTAAATCAGAGCGTGTAGCTTGGCATGGGGGGGCATGCCTCTGTTGCATGCAAGCAGCAAAAGTGAAGAAAGCAACACAGAGAGGGTACATACCCTGTAATTGCATTCCTTTTTGAGGAGCCACCTACCTTTTTCCTCCCATGTACAGCTCACATCGCTGAACAGCTACTGTAATTTGTGCGGCGCGCACGTCAGTACATGCGCAAACACACACATGTTGACATGCTAGTACATGCGAGTACATCTACACACTGTATATGACATGCTCGTACATGCGCAAACACACACATGTTGACATGCTCGTACATGCGCAAACACACATATGTATATGATATATGTATATGACATGCTCGTACATGCGCAAACACACATATGTATACGACACATGTATATGACATGCTTTGTACATGCGCAATATATGTATATGACATATGTATATGACAAACTCGTACATGCGCAAACACACATGTGTATGATTTATGTATATGACATGCTCGTACATGCGCAAACACACATATGTATATGACATATGTATATGACATGCTCGTACATGCGCAAACACACACATGTTTACATGCTGACACAAGCACGTACAGGACTCACACGTAGATGCAGAAGCCTTGGGCCACGCCACCAAGCACACCCGCAAGCCCACTTGTATATAGTCACACAAACACATACAGGACACACGTGCACACACAACACAACACACACAACACACAAGTAGAAACAGAAGCCCCTGAGCTATGCCACTCTGAAGTGTGCACACCCCGTTGCTCCCTGCACCCTGCAGCGGTTGTGTGGCAGGTGTGAGCACACACATGCACGCATACACACACACTCATACACACACACACTCATACACACACACACACACCACACACACACACAGACTGACTGACTCGTACAAGGACACAACACACGCAGGTAGATGCAGAGGCCCTGAGCTATGCCACCCTGGAGTGGGCACACCATGTCGCACCCTCCACCCTCAGCAGTGACTCCTTGAGAGCAGGGACACCACTGCCTGGGTGAGTGTTGTTTTCTTTCGTTTTTGTTCTTCAAGGTCAGGAAATTGTAGGAGATTGTGCATATTTTTGGGTGCTTTCTAGGCTACTGTGTGCCTTTTTCGTCCTCTGGCTCGTAATCATCCTCCAGAAGAACATATTTGCGCTTCCTTACCCCACATCTAGCACATCAACCAACATCCTCTGGCCTGTTCCCGGTATGTCCCAGGAGAATATTCCTGCGCGTTCTGCTCCACATCAAAAGCACAATAACCCCAATTGGGTTCCTTGGTTTTTTTAAGTAGCGTTCTGCTCCACATCAAGCACAATAACCCCAATTGGGTTCCTTAGTTTTTTTAAGGAGCGTTCTGCTCCACATCAAGCACAATGACCCCAATTGGGTTCCTTCGTTTCTTTAAGTAACATCCTCTGGCCTGTTCCCATCATCTCCATGAAAATGTCTTGCACTTTTTTGCTCCACATCAAGCACAGTTCCCACCATATCCTAGAAGACCTTTGCACGTCCTTGCTCCACCTCAAGCACAGTAATCCAATGACCTCAATTCACCTCCCCCTCTCCGCGTCCTTCTCCTTTGGCAGGACATTGGATGCAGGGCACAATGATCTCAGCGCCGCCTCTCCCTGGAGGCGGCCGTCTGCATCAATGACCAACAGCAGACCTGCTTCATCATCAACTCAGCGCTGCAGTGCGTCTACTGAAGAAGATGCAACGTCCAGTCCATCGCCACGTTGCCTGAAGGGGTTGGCTCAAACGGTTGTGGATGCGTACCGCGCATTCAGCAAGCTACAGCCGGCAAGGGCTGAAGACAACGTGCAGTTTTCTGGAACGGTTCCTCGGTTGTCCACGGAAAGCTTACTGCTTGGAGCAGAGGGCTTGGATCAAGGGCGCGTCAAGGCAGGGAAGCAGCAGGTGCGTTAAGATGGGTGCTTGTTTGCAGGGCTGTCCAGAAGCATACATAGGATCAAGGGCGCGTCGAGGCAGGGAAGCAGCAGGTGCGTTAAGATGGGTGCTGGTTTGCAGGGCTGTCCAGAAGCATACATAGGATCAAGGGCGTGTCAAGGCAGGGAAGCAGCAGGTGCGTTAAGATGGGTACTGGTTTGCAGGGCTGTCCAGAAGCATACATAGGATCAAGGGCGCGGCAAGGCAGGGAAGCAGCAGGTGTGTTAAGATGGGTGCTTGTTCGCAGGGCTGTCCAGAAGCATACTCACACAGGGGGGTGCGTTAGATCTGGCTGGTAGACACCTAGAGATAGGGCCGTTTGTCATTGCGGTGAGTTAGACAGGAAGTTTGGTATAGGGCTGAAGAGACCAAAAGGTACCCATTCAGAGGTTCATGATGTGGGGGGCCGGTAGTCCAGGCGTAAAAATCTGCGCCTTTGCGTTTTGCTGAGTGAGTCAAAACGGGCCACCTGTGTCTGTGCACTACCAAAACGGCTAGCAAGGTCCAAAACAGTGCTACTCCCTGCTATCAATGGTCACCCCCTTTTGCTTTGAACGATCATTCCCTCAGGCATATGTCCCCAGCCTTCCGCCGCGCAAGCTCCACCGCAGAATTACTCAGAAGGACCTTGGCGTGCACGTGGCTGCGATGCATCGAGCATTCCAGGCATCAAACGCGTTCATGGGTCGGCCAATCAACACTAGAACCCTTCAGCAGCCCCAGGTGAGTTAAAACTGTGGGTTCAATTCATGAGGACCTCCCTGACGCCATATGTGTGGAGGAGGGTTTCGGAAAGATTGTTGTTAACAAAAGGAGCTGCTACTGCTTGTACGGAAACTTACCGTTTTAAAGTGTAGATGCTGTGTCTTCAGGTTTGATGGACTTTAAGCTAGGAATTTGAGGGTGTTGATGGCAACATTTGGTAAATAGGAGAGGTCAGTGATCAGTGATGAAGGCATCGTTTGTGAGTACTGAACATGTGGTTGTGAGTACTTATTCAAGAACGATGATGTGCCTTCAGGCCCGTCGGTGTGTGTGTGTGTGTGTGTGTGTGTGTGTGTGTGTGTGTGTGTGTGTGTGTGTGTGTGTGTGTGTGTGTGTGTGTGTTTGTGTGTGTGTGTGTGAACTTGAGGTAAAGGATGAAAAGAGCATCGGTTGTTGAAGCAGCAGCCACTCTGCTTTAGCAATTGATGCTCCAGCTGGCAGTAGCAGCCATCGTGGAATTTAGACGGGCTTTTATGGCTTGCATTTTGTGAGGCGTGATCGAATGGATGGAGGCAGGAAATTTTTGATTCAGCCTCGCAAGGAGGAAGTTGTGGCACACTGAATGTTGACATCCATCGCCAGGAAAGAGGCACTGCTTTGTGGGCATCGGCATGCAGCGCGCACGCCAAGTTCAAACATTCAAGCGTACACACACACACACACACACACATACACACACACACATACACACACACTCACGCCCCCAGGTGGCCCCCCCGTCCTTGCCTCCACGCAAGCTCAAGAAAACCTCGACGCAGAAAGACTTGGGAGTGCACGTAGCAGACATGCACCGTGCATTCCAAGTCCAGTCACACCCTACCTGGGGTGGCAGCACGCCTTGGAGTATGAGTGGTCCCAGTAGTGGCGGCACGTCTCATCCTAGCAGCTCGCAGGAGTTGACAGACGACCCTGCATTCTTGTATGCAAAACAATCTGACAACGGGGTGCGTCTTGCTCTTATTATGTGTAGGGCTGGCCAGAACTATGTATAGAATACATTTGTATACAGTATTTTTGCAGGTATTTCATCAAATATACGGTCCTACACGGCATATGTGCACGGCTTTGGCCAACCCTAATTGTTTGGAAAGCCTGCAGCTCGTTTTGTGCACTGTGTGTTATGGCCAAGGCCTCTTCTGCTCAAACGCGTCGCATACAGTTTTACCTTTTCTGGTATTAAGTAATAAGGCTTTGCGTGCTGCCTGGCCTCATTCAGGATCAGGACTGCTCCTTGATAACTGCTCATCACACTTGATGCAAGCTTACCCTCACGCACTGCTTGAAACACCTATGTTCCACAGTCGGCCCAGATGAGGCTCCCCTCCCGCAAGCCCGCTCGCTCACTCACTCAGAAGAGTCTAGGGATGCACGTGGCCAGCTTGCACCGAGCGTACCACGAATCCAACCAGTGTGATACCGGAGGGGGTGCCCGTGGGGAGGGGGAGGATTGGGGGAGGGGGAGGACTGGCAGCTCTCTGCCCGTCAGGCTTAAAGGTTTCAGGCATGACAGCGCCAGGGCCTCAGAAACAGGAGCTCATGAGGTATGTCTTCCCTTTGGTTTGGGCTCAGCTTCTCAGCATACGCAGGGCCTTTGCTTGTCCTGATCTCACTGCGTGGATCGCCACTGTGCTGCGTACCACCGACACGACCCATGAGACATTGTGACACACATGCACAGTGCCCATGCAAGCCAGACAGCACAATGCGCAGTGCCCATGTGACATTGTGACACACATGCACAGTGCCCATGCAAGCCAGACAGCACAATGCGCAGTGCCCATGTGACATTGTGACACACATGCACAGTGCCCATGCAAGCCAGACAGCACAATGCGCAGTGCCCATG
>Ga0307942_1003448_pt1 | contig 12801 bp, 12 predicted proteins | sample OrgLakmetagen175_FD_201846 | JGI IMG/M metagenome (GOLD analysis project Ga0307942, IMG submission 201846) | Saline water microbial communities from Organic Lake, Antarctica - #175 | ecosystem: Environmental > Aquatic > Non-marine Saline and Alkaline > Saline | place: Antarctica: Organic Lake...
TGAGCTGTGGTTAATATTGTAACGTTCTCATCCCTGCTGTTCCTAACACGATGCTGTTCTACACTACAGGTGCAACAAGCGTACCCTGAGCTGTGGTTTATATTGAAACGTTCTCATCCCTGCTGTTTCCAACATGATGCTGTTCTACACTACAGGTGCAACAAGCGTACCCTGACCTGTGGCCTGTTTTGGTGGACCCTCAAACCGGTGGGGGCCTTCTTGCTGGAGTACCTTTGGAGAATGCCGAAGCGTGCATGAAGGTAGGTGTGCAATGTGCAAGAAGGCTCCTGCATAGTGTGTGCACTTGTGTGTTGTCTGCGTCCACACAGTTATGTGTATGTATGCATGTATGTACCTGTGTGTGTGTGCGTGTGAGTGCAAGTAAGTATGCCACTTCTCTTTACATATGTTGGTGGGGATGAGAGTCTTTGCACCAATTTCAATCGCCTTGAAATCCCTACGTTTCCATTGCTTCTGCATGCTGCAGCTGCTTGAATAAATAGACGGTCCATATTAGCAAGTAACCAACACGGGCCGCAGCTTTCCTCCAAAATTCCTTATGGTGTTTTGAAGGATGAAAAACTTTTGACTTGCTTTTGGCTTTTGGGGTTCATTGGGAGTGCAGGGATGAAAAATTGTTGTCTTTGCTTTTGGGGTTCATTGGTAGAGGAGTGCAGGGATGAGATGGGGCACTCAGGCGCTGTCTTGGCCGTGGTAATTAGGGATGGATGCAATGTGAAATACAAAGCTGCAGTAAATTATCTTCATAAATACTCACAGGACCTAAAGAGTTGCGGCTACGCCTCTGCTGCCATAATTGGGAGAGTACTGGAAATCTGTGAAGGCAAGCCAATTGTTATATTGGACAGCTCGTAACGATGAGTAATCTTTGTGGGCGAGTACTACACTTAGCTGTGCAACTTACTCTGAAAACAGAAGGCGTCCTCGCAAATTGCACACAATATTATGAGGTGTAAGTTTGAGGTGTATAATTATGAGTGCAGAACTGACTTTTTACAAACTTAGCTCGCTACCAAGGACACCTCCTTCTCAATATGGGGACTGATTTGAACTCAATCACTGCGTGTGTTTTTCTTTTTCCCCCACAAACTTGATCATTTAAACTTTAAAACTTGATACTGCTGTCATAGGGATACTAGGCTGGCATAGGGATACTAGGCTGTTACAGGAAACTAGGGCTGGACAGCAAAGCGTGCAAGTGGCAACAAAGAGCGAGGCGTGTGCTCTCACCTCAATATCGTATCAGTGTTGCTATTCAAAACTGTTAGTGTTAGGCTTATCACTTATCATGCCTGTTATCTGTTTGGTCTCATGCGTGCTTCCAGTTGCTTAGTACTCAGGAAATACAACATTACTCGGGCAGTGGAAAGTTATTCTCCACATAAATTAAGAAAAAAGAGCCACTCATGAACCGAGTACCATAAGTCCCCCGCCTGACAGACAGGAGGGAGGTGTCATATAAAGTGCTCAGGGCTTTTAAAGTTAACTTTACAAACTGAGCTTGCCTTAATGGCATTGTGGCTTTAAACTTCATACGTGTGTCTCTTTGAAACGGCAAACGTGCCGCTAAAGATGGTTGAGCCGGAGAGACACGATCAAACACAAGGAATTAAACATAAGGTAAGGTAAGGTAAGGTTACATCGCTATATATGCCTCTGGTGGGCATCTGAGCGGAAGCTTGGAAAAAAGCCTGTAACCAAACCAAAAAAACTCTAGAAAGATCAAGGGAACAGCGCTAGGCACTTAGCTACAAAAGAGGCAACACCAAAAATATCAGGTTGGTTGATAGAGATTCTTAATAAACGAGCTGGGCCATCCTCAAGAAATTGAGGTGGGAATATAAGCAAGCTGTTGCTGTGTGCGAAGTCTGACCAGATGTTCATGTGGACAGTCCAACAAAATGTGTTCCTCATCCTGAATAGCGTGCCAGTTACATCTGTCACAGATCCTGAGCTCATAAGGCCTTCTATTCCTGTCATGATGCATTCTTTGGACCAGACATTTGTGGCCAGAAAGGCTAAGGCAAGAAAGTGCGCGGCTGCATCAAACGTAAGCAAGCAGTACTACCCGGACTGCTCAAGTACTAAACACTTTTGAAGTGCTGCAAGATGCAAATCTTTTAAGAGTCACATAAGCAGGGTGTCCACCAATGCAAGAAATACAGTGGGTACAGGGGATAGAAATCATATGAGAATTGGAGAGGTACTCATTTGATGGCCCGCCCCCGGACGTGTACAACAAGAAAGTGGCTACTTATCAGTTTGCCATCCCTTCTTCTTGGAGTATCTTCTTTTGATCTGATTTGATCTGACCCAACGTATTTTACGCAATCTTAACTTTTCCGTTGGCGTGTGCATACTGTGATGTACACATGTGGAGGCAGCAATGTGGCTTTAAAGGCATTCCCCGAGTTCGTTTTGGAAAGAAAAACTACGCAGGGGTGATAACATAACAAGCATGGATTAAGGAAACGGAGACCTTGCCGTCGGACAGAGAAGTACTCAAGCTACCAGGCGGAATTGAACCCGCGACCCCAAAGAGTCTGGCCTGATCACGGGCCACTAGGCTTTCAGGGCATCTACCCTGTGGCCAGATTCCTTTTGAAGTTGAATATATTCAGAACTACAGATCAAATCACAGCGAAGTACAAGACTCAGCACATCATTTCTTTCGTTTCAAATCTGCTTCTCTACTCCAGCTTTGCTTAACACACTGGCATATAACACATGCTTTGTCACTAACACACACACACACACACATACACACACACATACACACACACACACACACACACACACACACACACACACACACACACACACACACACGTCGGCTGCCGCGCCTCTCCTCCTTTAGGCCGGAAAGTTAAGTTACTGAGGAGCTGAGGAGCTAAAGGATATAGGAAAAATTACGCAGGGAAGTGAAACACAGAAGAGGAAGAAAAAAACTAGCAAAGAGCCAACTGAATATTGCAATGCTATCTTACATAGATTGGCTTATTGAACAAAACTAGTCAAAACCTCTACTAAAAATCTAGCCAACCAGCCAAATGTCACACGGCTTGTCACTACCACCAATTGGATACGACAACCACCAATTGGATACGATAACATTTTCTTTTACACCCATTTTTTTAATTTTGGTTAAGGGGAGATAGCAACTGCGAGGGTGACAAAGAACTAAAAGTTAGGAAGCAAAAGAGGAAGGCTGGAAGAAATAGAAGAAAGTAGGGGGGGGATCCAGGTTGATGGCGAGAAGGGCAAACGTGTACATGAGCGAGAGAAGGTCAAGCATGGGAAAGAAAAAAAGCTTGTGTATTTGGGTGCCTACGTAGCAACAAGGTTTAGGGATACAGGGCTAGAAAGCTGTACAAAAGCAATGGGCTGAGGAACATTATGAAAAGATCTTTAGAGCTGAGGAAGAACTCACGGGTAATACAGGTTCCCTGCTTGATTTTTTCTCCTTAAGGATTGAGTGGGAGGATTCCAAGCATACTTCATACAAATGTCCAAAACAAAGGGGAGCGTTTCGCATGCTGCCCCAATTTACAAGCATTACCAACAATTATAACAAAAGCGCTAACTCTTCATGACAAATCCTGGATTGCAGAATCTCTATGTTAATTGAAGGGACGAGTTCTGTTGGAGCACATTCTGACTGATTTAGCTGCAGTAAAATCTAACCACTGCTGGTTGCTCTTGCGGTAGTTGCAGAGCCAGCAAAGGTGATTTTCACGCCTTTTTTTAATTGTGTCAACCTGTCCTGACACATGCTTCTCTCCTGCCTCGAAAACTGTCTTGAAGAGGACGGCCTTTTCCAGAGCTCGAGTATCCCTCAATACATTTGGTGGCAATTATCCTTCCTCTCTTCCGATTTCATCATCTACGACGGATGGATAACATCTACGACGGATGGATTACATTGGCTGAATTGCAAACGCGGAGAATTTTCACCCCCTTCCATGCTTGACAGCAAGTGGGGCTTGGCTGCCTCTCCTACTCGTGTGTAGCCCTCGTTGAACCTCGAAGAACCAAGTTCCTTTCCTTGCCACGGGGAGTTAATGGATTAAGGATGAATGGTATGAACTAAAATAATAATGAAAAAACAATAAATTGGCGTTGGCCACTGTCGCCCTTCAATGTAAACCAAGTCTGAAAAGGCCGTGTTTTTTTCCGGTCAAAATAATGCTAAAAACACATACCTTAACATCGTGTTAAGCTCATTTTACTATGTAGACAAAAACACAGTCTGCATGCAAATTTTCCAGACTGCTTAGGCTCGGGGTACAACTGTAGACAAAAACATGGCCTCTAAGAATGCCTACAGCCAAGTCCACAACTTTGGGGGTGATTCGGACACTGAAGAGCCTGCTGCACAGTTAGGCAAGTGTCTGCAGGCTACCCTGAACAGTTTTTCACTCATTGCACACAAGCACCCTCCCTCACACGGCTGCTGCTGCACGGACAGGAGCTCAGCCGTTCTTGCCAATCATCCAATCCCTTTCTCACATTACATCTGCAGGGGCTCAAGGCGCAACAAGTCTACAAGGTGAGAGGGAAAAGTGTTAAATGATTAAACCATTATCATAAATCCGTTGCCTTGCAGCCTGCCTAACAAGTTGCTGCGGCAATGGAGTAAACAGCATAAATGTAGGTCTTACATCGGAAGCATGCACACATCCATGTGATCCTTAGGGCAATACAAAAGAGCGTAAGAAAAGGCAAGTGAGTACTTAGGATAGACGCGCACATGAATAAGCATACAAGTGAATTGAAGCTCTTAGGAGTAGCCCTGCAAGGACGAGCTTGCACTACATCATTGCGCAACAACACGAACAGGCAGAGAATACTAAAAGCAAGTTGATGCGCAAAACAAGAAACAAGTAAAACAAACAAACAAACAAACAAACAAGAACAAGTGGATGTGCAGCGCAAGGGAGAAAGAATCAGCTTCCGCGACCGCAGCACGGGGTGAAGTTGCAGATGCAAGCACTAGTTGCAAAGCAGGCACAGCATGCAGCACAAGCAAATGAAGTCTGAATAATGCCCATTCATTTGTAACTTTATCAAGAAGGGAACTACACGCACTTCTTTCAAGCTGTACTCACTCGCCTACCCCCTAAAATTTATTCTGCATGCGACAGTTGACGCAGTGTATAATGCATTTTTTGATTCAGTGCCATTTGACACTCCTTGTTGGCGCAGGCACGACGCAAGAAACAGAGGAGCAGGCTGGGGAAACTGTGCTCGATTTTGAAAAAGAAGACGGCAGCGTCGTGCAGGAGCGAGAGTTGCACATTTATGCACTGCCCCTGTATTGGGTGCGTTGCCTTGAGTTGATGAGGCCAGTTGCCTTGAGTTGATGAGGCCAATTGCCTCGAGTTGATGAGGCCAGTTGCCTTGAGTTGATGAGGCCAGTTGCCTTGAGTTGATGAGGCCAGTGTTCGCGAGCTCACCTCATACAGAACACTTTCAATATGCCAACCACTGTGTAAAAAGCATGTGGTAGAAATAAGGGGCTTTGGCAGGGTATTTGCCTTATCAGTGTGTACGTGACAAATACCAGCTTGGTCCGTGTGAAAACCTCACAAAGCCCTGCCTTAACACGACTGCAACAAACTGCTGGAAAAATCCACATTACTTCTTGTGAACGTACTCGTAGAACCCAGACGAAGCCCCTGAAAACAACCTCGTTTTTTTGCCGGTCTCACGCTTTAATGAAGATGGCCGGTTACGAGACGGATGGCAAGGGAAATTCAAGGTGAGCGCAGCGCTTATGTGCACGCCACGAGTTTTGCATCAACAAAAATTACACTAGGCATTAGCGTGAGATGTGTAATTGTGCCCCCTCAAATACGTAAGCAACCTCGCCTGACGCACTGTTATGGTATGTGCACCCCTGAAATGGTATGCGCACACTGAAATGGTATGTGCACACTGAAGTGCACACTGTGCACTGGTATGTGCACACTTCAGACTAGAGCACATGCCTGAGCCATTGTAGGCCAATCCTCAATTTCATGTGCTTACTCTTGGCCAGCTGTTGTGAGCCTCTGCTCAGAACCTTCAGTGCAGACACTGTGCTCTTTTACGAATTGGCGCGTACGAACAATGGAATGAAGAGCTCGTGCACGCGCACACCCTCATAACAGCATCACATGATTTAGCCAGCATGGTGCAGCACATGATACACCTGAGTAGCTTGACCAAGCTTCACACACAAACTGCGCCAGCCGTAGCCATGTAAACCAAACGCCCTCCCGCAGGACCATGTTTCTTTGTTGTAGATCAAGGATTGCTTCATACTAATCCTGTGTGCAGGTGCGCCCAGTAGTCCTTCTTCCTCTCTTCCTCCTATACGCTTCAGGATTTGGACCAAGTTTCTAATTCTAGTAAATCTAGGACCCAGGTCGATTGACCAAACCTCAATCATCATTGACCAAACCTCAATTGACCAGCATCACACACACGAACCTCAATCGTCATTGACCAAACCTCAATTGACCAAACCTCAGTTGACCAACCTGGGTCGATTAACCAAACCTCAATCATCATTGACCAAACCTCAATTGACCAACATCACACACACAAACCTCAATCGTCATTGACCAAACCTCAATCGACCAAGCCTCAATTGACCAAACTTCACACACAAAAAGTTGCCAGACGTACCCATGTAAATCAAACGCCCTCCTGCAGGACCGTGTCGACGAAATACAAGGGGCAGCAGCTGAACGATGGGCCAAGCTAAAGGACAAGGAGGAAGGCACGTTCGGGAATCGGGTTTACAAGGTGAGAGTCGGGTCATTAGGTCTCTCGGTAACATTGACCAAAACTGTTGGAAAAAGATAGGGAACCAGGTGTACAAGGTGAGAGTCGGGTCATTAGGTCTTCCGGCAACATTACCATTTCGGCAACATTGACCAAAATGTTTTGGTTGAAGAGAGGGAATCGAGTGTACAGGTGAGAGTTGGGTCATTTTGGAAACATTGACCAAAACTTTTGACAAAACAGAGGGGACCAAGTGTACAAGGTGAGAGTTGAGTCATTAGGTTTCTGGCAACATTGACCAAAACTTTTGACAAATGTCGTAGCAAATCACTGTCACTGCAAAGTATAAGACTCAGCACGACAATCTATCTTCAAACACGCACACTAGTCGGCTGCCGCGCCTCTCCTCCCCAGGGCTGGGAAGTTTACTCAACCATCTGGCTGAGCATTGTGTAGTTTACTGAGCTAATTGAATACCGCAATATCAAAACCAGAAAATGCTATCTTCAATAAACCGGCTTCGCCAGCTTATTGCACAAGACAAGGCGAAAACAACCTCAACTGAAAACCAACTAACCAAATCACACGAATCGTCACTGCCAACAATTGGGCGTGACACAAAAGAGAGGGAAACGGTTGTACAGGTGAGAGTTGAGTCATTAGGTTTCTGGCAACATTGACCAAAGCTTTTGGCAAAAGAGAGGGAACTGGGTGTACAGGTGAGAGTTGAGTCATTAGGTTTTTCGGCAACATTGACCAAACCTTTTGACAAATGAGAGGGAATCGGGTGTACAGGTGAGAGTTGAGTCATTAAGTTTTTCGGCAACATTGACCAAAACTTTTGGCAAAAGAGAGGGAACCAGGTGTACAAGGTGAGAGTCGGGTCTTTAGGTCTTTCGGCAACATTGACCATTTCGGCAACAGTGACCAAAACTTCTTGGTTGAAGAGAGGGAATCGGGTGTACAGGTGAGAGTTGGGTCATTTTGGAAACATTGACCAGAACTTTTGACAAAACAGAGGGGACCAAGTGTACAAGGTGAGAGTTCAGTCATTAGGTTTCTGGCAACATTGACCAAAACTTTTGGCAAAAGAGAGGGAACCAGGTGTACTTGGTGAGAGTTGAATCGTTAGGTTTTTCGGCAACATTGACCAAAACTTTTGACAAAAGAGAGGGAACCGGGTGTACAGGTGAGAGTTGAGTCATTAGGTTTTTCGGCAACATTGACCAAACCTTTTGACAAAAGAGAGGGAACCGGGTGTACAGGTGAGAGTTGAGTCAGTAGGTTTTTCGGCAACATTGACCAAAACTTTTGGCAAAACAGAGGGAACCAGGCGTACAAGGTGATGGTCAGGCCATTTAAGTCACTGGGCAGCATTGACCAAAGAGGGAGAAGGTGATCTTGAGGAGGGTGGTGTTACTGGGCAGCATTGACCAAAGAGGAAGAAGGTGATCTTGAGGTGGGTGGTGTTGCACCTTCCTGCAGAGGGCACTTTTATTGTAGGCATGAAACGTGCGTTGCTCCTTTGTTTAAACGTGACAGTGTCTGTCACTAGCTGTCAAAGGTGGAACCTTTGGGTGTGGGTTGGCATGGTGCTCAGCCTAAATGAAATGTTTGAATTAATGATAAAGGGGATTGAGATGAACAGTAACAGTAGGTTGACCTGCAAACATCAGGAGAGACTATGTACTGATTTGTGCCAATCAAATGCCCAGCTGGTACACATTAGAAACTGAAACGAAACACCTTTTGGGCGAAGGACACGTGTGGGAGCATGACACGTAAGGTTATCCGAATTGAGACCGACTTTTTGGCCTTATACACACAGATTTTACATATTTTTGAGTCAAACTGATATTACATGGTGGAGAATTTATGTGTTGCTTAATACACCTGCGCTGTATGTGCCGCAATCCTTCTGCGTTCATGAAGCACAATCTGCACTGATGCTGGGTCATCGCAGGCAGGGCAAGGCAGTTAATAATTTCAAACCCATCCCACACTCCTGCCCCACATTGCAGGCAGGGCAGCGAGCAATTGTTGGTTTGACACTCCTGCCCCACATCGCAGGCAGGGCAAGGCAAGCAATGAACGATCTCAAACCCATTCCACACTCCTGCCCCACATTGCAGGCAGGGCAAGGCAAGCAATTAACAATTTCAAACCCATTCCACACTCCTGCCCCACATCGCAGGCAGGGCAAGGCAAGCAATGAACGATTTCAAACCCATTCCACACTCCTGCCCCACATTGCAGGCAGGGCAAGGCAAGCAATGAACGATTTCAAACCCATTCCACACTCCTGCCCCACATTGCAGGCAGGGCAGCGAGCAATCAATGACATGAGTATAGAGGAGCGGCTCACAAGAAACATTCCCAAGAACGTGTCAAAGGTAGGGTGAAGTTTGAACACACAATGCACACCTGGATGCCATATTACTTGGGTTGGCCAGAACCATGCATGTACGCCGTATACTTAGGGTTGGCCAGAATTGTATGTACACACCGTATATGACCGTTTATTTGGTCATTTCCCTGCAAGAAATACCGGATATGCACCGCATATATATTATATATATATGGTTCTGGCCAACCCTACGTATGCCATACGGTACACTGTGTGTGTACAGTTTTTTGGCAGGGAAGTCACCAAATATAGCGGTGTATTTAAACAATTCTGGCCAACCCTACATATCACAGGCACGGGCGTTCCTCGTATGGGCTATAATGTGGGCGTTGCCCTCCATTTAGCCATAAGCACAGCAGCGCAATCCTTGTCTGCAGCTGCCGCAAAAGATTGCCAAATCAAGGCGTGATTGGCTGCTCTTTTCTGTGTGTGTCTGAGTGTCTGTTTGTGTCTGTGGGCCTATGTGTGTATGTGTGTGTGTGCGAGTGAAAGTGCCGCTTATTTAGCACAACACAGACATTAAACGCTAAACAGTTTAGCTGGTCTTCCACGGATTTTGTGAGCATGCTTCACCCGCATCATCTGCCGGTATACTCCTTATATTATTACAGTCCTTCTTCCCCTCTTTCCCTTCCCTAAACACTTCCAAACGGGTAAGCGTTAAGGGGACCTCCTCCCACAGGACAAACAAATGGGACAAACAAATGGGACAAACAAATCAGGTATCAGCTTCCTGATGTGTCAAGCAGCGTCCCAAGCTGAAAGGAATGTCACGCCCTTTGTGTAGTGTACGCTCTGCACAACAGAGGCAGCTGAAGAAGTTGGGGCTGCTCTCACACATTTTTTGTACCTTCTGCCCGACAGAGACAAAAAGCCAAGGATGCAAGCTGCACAATGTCACGCTTGTGTCCCTCGTAAAAAGCTTCAGTTCTTGCTTGATCTAGCAATCATTGAGGTCGACTCTGACACAGGTTTTGTCGGTTCTCGTGTTCGACACGGTTGTCGGTTGACCCTGACAGGTTTTGTCGGTTGACCCTGACAGGTTTTGTCGGTTGACCCTGACAGGTTTTGTCGGTTGACCCTGACAGGTTTTGTCGGTTGACCCTGACAGGTTTTGTCGGTTGACCCTGACACAGGTTTTGTCGGTTCTCGTGTTCGACGCGGCTTGGTTGGGCATCACTCGAATTCCTAAACCTGCAGCTCGTATACCAACCCTGCCATTCCCATAACCTGTGCCTTGCTCCATGCACCGCAGGTCATTATTTACCATCCGAGCCTCATCGGCCCTGACCGAATCATGGAGCGAATGACTGCCATGACCGATACGGTAGGGCGAAAATATATCAGTGCCAATGCTGGTCAATTACACAAGTACAAAAATATACATGTAAATGAGAAATCCGTGTACTCGTCAAAAACATGGCTGCTGTTGAGCACAAGCAGACCGAGACAGCAGAGGCTTGATTATGTTTAAAACGTGAAGGCTTTGCCAGAGTTGTACATGACACTGAGACATGCAGTGCGAGCCTGTAATGTATTTCTTGCATTTAATTTCACATGCCATGTGCTTTTGATACTAGTCGATTCCAAATATGTCAAATGAATGGTGAGATGGTGCTGCTCGATCACAACCATGGGTACGACTTGTTATATCATGTGCAATGCCTGAGCACCTATTCACAAACAGGCAATATAAACAGTCCACCTATTACAATTGGGAGACGTGGTGCTCTGTGGTGTCCAACGCTACCGTGCCTTTTTTATACGTACACACACATCCGCATGCCTATCCATTTTTACCTCATGCATGTCTGCTCCTGCATTTCACATTATAATCTTACCTTCTCTTTTGCCCATCAGATAATAGTGAAAGTCCAACGCACAAAACCTTCAAGCAGGACACAGAGAAACTGTTCACCAACCATGTTTGGACGGCTTAACTCCTTCACTCTAGTCCCAATGACAACCATAAATCTTGTCCTTCTTCTGTACGCACACTTTACGTACATTTTACGTATACACACACTTTTACGTACACACACATATTCGCATGCCTATATCCACATATGTTTGATGGCTTGGTTAATTCTCTAGTCCCATGGCAACAATGTCCTTCTTTTCCACACACCTTGATTGCGCGCATATCCGCAGCACGGAGTAACCTCTGTGGCAAAGGCTGCAATGTCTTCGGTCATGCTGCCCATCGCCTTTGGGATCGACGCCCTCATTGTGCCTGGGCCCTTTTTTACCATGTTTACAGCCTACCAGGTGTGATTTTGTGTGTGTGTGTCTTTGTGTGTGTACGTGTGTGTGTGCGTGCGTGCGTGCGTGCGTGCGTGTGTGTGTGTGTGTGTGTGTGTGTGTGTGTGTGTGTGTGTGTGTGGTATTTGTGTGTGTGTGTGCACGTGCATGTCTGTGCATGCATGTGTGTGTACAGCTGTGGTAGTTGTGGTCAAAATGCTTCAGCATAATGCGTTTGTGAGGTAGGCATGTGCATATTTCTGTGAGCTATAAGACCGTCAGTGTGGTTCCCACAATGTGTTGCTGCAGAATGCATAACACACACACACGCACACACACACACACATACACACACACACACACACAGCAAACTTCTTGCGTTACGTGTACTGCCTATGAAGAAGACCTCGATGTGTACAATCGCTCTTACTGATGTAGAGCTCCCTCAATTGGCTTTCCTAATTTCATTATGTCCAACGCAGATAGCCAAGAACGCAAACAGCGCACTGGGTTTAATGTCCAATGCAGATTTCCCTGACTGGCTTTCCTGGTGTCATTTATTTCTTACGCAGATAGCCAAGAACACAAACAGCGCACTGGGCAACCAGCGGCTCACAAAGATGATAGCCCAGGATGGAAAGTCTAACAACGTCCGGGTCTGCTATGCAGGTGGGTGTGGGTGAGGTGTGTGTGTGTGTGTGTGCGTGTGTGTGTGTGTGTGAGAGTGTGTGGGTGTGTGTGAGAGAGAGTGTGGGTGTGTGAGAGAGTGTGTGTGTATATGTGTGTGTGCGTGTGTGCAGGGGGGGGGGCGGTAGGCATGGGTGTTTAGGTGAGGGTGTGGGTCCTAACGGTTATGAACTGATGTGGATGTGCACAAGTTGCAAAACAACTTTTGCACTCGTTTGTTTGAGTAATGTAGTGCATGCTCAAAGATGGTTTTGCTGTGCAGGTGGGTGGGGCGTGAGTGAGTAGGGCAGACAGGCAAAACCGCGTATTTGGGTGTGCACAGTGCACCTGGTATGTGACTGTGCTTCTGGAAGTTTCCCTGCTCTTTCTTGTCTATGTTTATACTGGCAGGCTCTACCCTTACGCATAATGATGAGTATACTACCGTACTATCTTGCTAAATCCATAGACCAGGGTGTGTGCGTATGTGTGTGTGTATCACTCTTGAGTGCAGCAGGCACTCAATTTCCTCATCTGTCGAACGCACAGCGTAAAATCATTGCAGGTGTGTAAATACAGACAGACAGACAGACAGACAGACAGACAGACAGACAGACAGACAGACAGACAGACAGACAGACAGACAGACAGACAGACAGACAGACAGACAGACACACGCACGCACACACGCACGC
>Ga0307942_1003450_pt1 | contig 12794 bp, 15 predicted proteins | sample OrgLakmetagen175_FD_201846 | JGI IMG/M metagenome (GOLD analysis project Ga0307942, IMG submission 201846) | Saline water microbial communities from Organic Lake, Antarctica - #175 | ecosystem: Environmental > Aquatic > Non-marine Saline and Alkaline > Saline | place: Antarctica: Organic Lake...
CCACACCCACACCCCCCCACACACAACCCCCCGCCCACACACACTCGCACACACAAAACACACGCACACACACGCTGAGCCCCAAATGATTAACGATAGTAAGACAGCAAGGACACGCTCACGCCTCATCGCCTGTTCAAAGTGTGCATGATAGCAAGCACCGCTACTAGTTTCGTCACAGCCACAGGTTGTTGTCATTACTCCAACATGACCCGTGCAGACTAGCCCTGTTCTTTTAATTTTGTTTCTAGCGCCTCCTCGGTTTAATTACAGGCTTTCCCGTAGCTCCTACTCAGACGCCCCCCAGGGGCACCATAAATAGCGATGCAGCCTTACCTTCAACATGATCAGACAGACTGCTTCGACGACCATAAATAACCTTACCTTACCTTACCTTAACATGATCAGAACAGACTTCTTCAACCACCACCACCTGTGACCCGGTCATCACACGTGCATCGTCGCTGCCACCTGAGAGAGGTGAGTGACTCTGTCACAGCCTGGCCTACCTGCTTCTGGTACTGCTTAAACTCGGGGGTGTTGGCCATCTTCAGCGCAACTGCCAGCGCACTGATGGTGTGGTTGTGGGGCCCTCCTTGTAATCCCTGTGCACCATGGAGGGTTGCGGTTGTAAACAGATGTGTGTGTGTGTGTGTGTGTGTGCGCGCGCGCGTGTGTGTGTGAGCCTGTGTGTCGCTCTACCAGGACCTAGTAGGCATGTGCCTGAGTACAAAGGTCAGGCAGTGCTGCTGTGCACCCAGAAAACATTATTGGCACTGAAGGTCTGGACACAAATCGACAAACCACTGGTCAGATGCTATAGGTGGATTTGTTTGCTGAGAGTACGTATGCACAGCAAAGGTGAACAGGACACCTATGAGGCTCAATGCCAGCACACTCACAGGGAGAGCACAGCCTCGTCCACGACGGCTTCAGTTTCTTCGCGACATCTTCTGACTGTACGACTTTATATACTCCAGCAAACCCGCTACTTCCTTGAAGTAACACAGCCTAGCCTTTAGCTTGTTTCAACTGTTTGGGGCATGTCTGACTAAAGTCCAACTGGAGCTCCAGCAAACTCACAGAGGGGGAACACAGCCCAATAAGTGGTAATGGCATCTTCAAACTCTTCAAAGCGTGCCTTGACTGTATACAACTAGGGTTGGCCAGAACCGTATATATACACCGTCATACGACCGTACATTTGGTGATTTCCCCGCCAAAAACACTGTATGTACATCGTAAACTGTGTGCATATATATGGTCTTGGCCAACCCTATATACAGGCACAGAGGACACAGCCTTATCAATGGCGTCTATTAACTCTTTACAGACAAGACATAGCGTTAAGTGTCTACAGGAGTCTACAGGACACAGCCTACAGGACACAGCCTGATCAATGGCGTCTATGAACTCTTTACAGCACGTCTTGTCAGGGGAGCCGCCTCATGTCACTCCAGCAAACTCACAGGAAACACAGCCTTATCAATGGCGTCTATATACTCTTTTCAGCACGTCTTGTCAGGTTAGCTGCCTAATCGGACTCCAGCGTACTCACAGGGAACACAGCCTGGTCAATGGCATCCTTGAATTCCCGGCGGTAGAAGATCATACCCCCACGAGGCCCACGCAAGCTCTTATGTGTGGTGGTGGTCACGATGTGGGAGTCCTGGAAAGGGCCGGGCACGGCACCACCAGCCACCAGACCTATAAGAGAAGAGGAATGATGAGGAGCAGTTGGGATTTGAAGAGGGACACTTGTGTGTGGTGGTCATGATGTGGGAGTCCTGGAAGGGGCTGCGGCACCTGCACCCCCTGCCACCAGAGCTAGTGGTGGAGAGGGAAAAGGAAGATCGGTATAAAATAGCTTAGCCTGTTTTGTGTGTGTGTGTGTGTGTGTATGCGTGCACACGTTCATGTGCAAGTGTGTATGTTTGAATGTGTACGCGTGTGTGTGTGCATGTGTGTGTATGTTTTGAGTGTGTGCGCGTGCATGCATGTGTATATATACCTATGTATGTGTAAATGCACTTCTATGTGCGTGTATGTATGGGTGCGTGTCTGTTTGCGCGATTTGGTAGTCACGTCTTGGGAGTTGTGGGAGCGCACCAGGCTGGGCAAAGTTTGAACATTTTCAATTACACTAACATTGATGCTAACAATTCAATCATACTAGCATTTCTAATTGTGGAGCAGAGAGGGAAATGGCGATGTGGCAAGCATGTGGGAGGAGAAGAGGGTCAACTTAGGATATGCCTTGTATATTAGAAAATGCATTGTACATTAGAATATGCATTGTATGCTTGAGACTGCGTGTGTCAATGCAGCGGACTGAGGCAAGGCTGCAAGCACGTCTCTAACAAAGCAGTACAACCTAAAAAGTAGTGTCCGTAGTTATATGGGCATTTGCACGCCCACGTGCTTTCGAAAGCCTGATCAGAAAGCCTGATCAGAAAGCCTAACGTAATAGGAAAGCGAGTACCAGCAGCTGTCAGCAACAAGCGCACAACAAGCAAGATCATAGGACACGCACACATACACATGAAGACGAAGCACGTATGCTCAAAGACTTTTTTGCACGCCAAGAGCACGCACTCACTCACATAAAGCATGCACACACATACGCACACACCAACCTGAGATGTGGGCCATATCGGACAGCAGGTAAGCGCCGTGCTGGTCGCAGATAGCACGCATACGCTTGTAGTCAATGTTCCTGTGTGTGTGTATGTGTGTGTGTGTGTGTGTGTGTGTGTGTGCAAGTGCGTGTTTGGGTGTGCCTGAGAGAGAAGCACTGGGAGGTGCGGGTGGCAACTGCAGCAGCAAAGTTGAGCAGCAGCGCATTTCCAACGCACTAGAAACTGCTCCCTGCAAAGTACTAAAACACACAACAACGGCAGACGCACCCATGTCTTGAAAACCATCACAACAAAGCCAGCCTTCAGAGCACACTCCTGTGTCCAGGCCATCGAACCCCTTCTTTTCCCATTAAGGTATCCAGCCTTATTGTCGTGAGGTGGCAGAAATGAACCCACGACTTGATCCCCTCTGTACACTTGTACGTGATGTGTATTGCCACGTCGATGTCACCAATTGTTTAAAGGTATCACTGAAGGTCACATCACTCAGGTAAGATCTTCCAAGGGTATCACTTAAGGTCAGATCACTCAGGTCAGATTACTCAAGGTTATTTCACATGACTCGCTCAAGCAGTCACTGCCAAGTTGGTGTCACTAACCCTTTGAAGGTACCATGCATCATTGCAAAGTGGTGGCTCTCAAACGCTGAAGGCCCACGGACTCACACTTCCACATGCACGCACGCACATGCACTCACGCTTCCACATGCACGCACGCACATGCACTCACGCTTCCACATGCACGCACGCACATGCACTCACGCTTCCACATGCACTCACGCTTCCACATGCACTCACGCTTCCACATGCACGCACGAGCACATGCACACCAACAACATAACACACAAGTCAACAGCACACACACACACATTCACACCCCCCCTCAAATACACACACAGCACAGCAAAGAACCACCAGCATAAATGTGACACACACCTGGAGTATGCGGAGGCACCGGCAATGATCATGCGAGGGCGGAACAGCTGCGCGCTCTTCTCAAGGCCGTCGTAGTCAATGATGCCCTCCTGTGTGTTTGCATGTGTGTTTGCATGTGTGTGTTTGCATGTGTGTATGCGTGCGTGTGTGTGTGCGTGTGTGTGTGTATGCGTGTGTGTGTGTGTGTGTTTGTGTGTGTGTGTGTGTGTGTGTGAGAGCTCTGTGGCTTTATGGATTTCTGAGAAAGGGAAGGTTAAATAAACTGTACTAATCCCTCAAGGCCAGAGGTCATTTAAACCCTTTCACATGGCGCTGGTGCAGACGCCAGCTTACATTTGAATCACCTTGAACATGGGCTATGGGAAAAAAGGCGAGTGTGAATCTCCTTTCTTTTTACACCTCCCAACTTTCCCGGCCTCCTTTTTGAGCACAGACAAACGAGTTGCCTTGAACCCAAGCAATGAGCCTGTATGCACTGTCGTTCAGAGCCTGTACGAACTTGCACATGTGCCTGTACGTTTATGAGCCTGTATGCACTGTCGCTCATGAGCCTGTATGAGTGTCGTCCAGTAACGGACTGTCATCCAGTAACGAAAACATTACGAAACGACTCCATGGTCGTGCATTTCCTTACGAGTTAGGCTCTCTCAGCTCAATTCTTTTTGCAGCTAGAGTCCATAGAGAAGCGCTTCTTAGTCCTGCTGTAGAGTAGTCCAAGAATACCCTTTCACCCCAAAGGTTGCGCGTCTCCCCAGTATTAATTCCCGGACGTGTCCTAGTAGCAAATGCGGCCATCCTGCCTTGACTTCTTCCCGTTCCTTCAACAGATTTTGACACCGCGAACTCCCCGGACGTGTGTCCTTGGCTCCTTTTTTGTTCAGGAACATATCTAGGGTTGGCCAGAGCCATATAAGTATAATTATAAATATTATACGGTACGGTACACACGCCGTGTGATACAGGGGGGGAACATCTATGTACCGTATTTTCCGTATTAGAAATCGATAGGTATTATATGGCGTATATACGCCATATTTCCGTATACAACTACGGTGCAAAACCGTATTTTAAATTGTACACCCCAGACTCAGGTTCGAATCCCAGCAGGAACAGTCCTTTTGGCTTTTAGGGGCCAATTGTTATTCTTTGCGACTGCTCTAATTAAGCACTCCCTTTGCTTCCCACTTCTATTAATGCTCGTTTTTGCATCAATCACAATGTTGTATGCACTGTCAGCGCTGGTACAGACAGCTGATACAGACTGCGTCAGCGCTGATACAGACAGCTGATACAGACTGCGTCAGCGCACCTGAATACATGCCCTCAAAAACACCTGTGCCCACCACCCACTTACCCTGTCTGCATGACCACCATGCTGACAGACACCAGCAGGTGGTGGAGGCCCGCTCAGCAGGTATCAAACCGTTGAGGTAGCAGACAGACGCCTTGCACAACTGCTTTCCTGACTGTGCTGTACGAGTTTCCCGTACAGCACAGTCAGAGGTTCATGACAACCATTCCTCATTGCCTCACATTTCAAGCAAGAATGGACTCAAAAGTAGATAAGAGGTGGCGGCCATGCATCTGCACTCAAACCCATTCCTAATCTGTACAGCCGCCCACAACTGCTGCACAAACTCACCTCCTCGTTCAGGCGGTAGGACATGGACTCAAAAATAGATAAGAGGTGGCGGCCACACATCTGCACTCAAACCCATTCCTAATCTGTACAGCCGCCCACAACTGCTGCACAATCTCACCTCCTCGTTCAGGCGGTAGGGCATGGACTCATAAATAGAGGTAGCGGCCACGCATCTGCACTCAAACCCATCCCTATCCTCTGTACAGCCGCCCACGACTGCTGCTCAATCTCACCTCCTCGTTCAGGCGGTAGGGCATGGACTCAAAGTAGATGGAGGTGGCAGACACCCTGCGCTTGGCAGTCATGAATCCGTGGGTCAGGTGACCACCGTGGGGCAGGTCCAAGCCCATGATGCGGTCGTGGGGCTGTAGGAGGGCGGTGTACACCTGTAAGTGCAAGTGGGTGCACGCATGGCGTGTGTTTCAGTGCATGCAAATCCCATGATGCGGTCGTGGGGCTGTAGGAGGGCGGTGTACACTTGTATGTGCAGGTGCGTGCACGCATGGCGTGTGTGTGTCGGTGCATGCATATGGATTCATGTGCACGAATGCACATGCTTTTGCACAAGCAACTTCCATCTCACACGAAAGGCCTGATGTCTGCGTACCTTGGAGGCAAGTTACAACACCATCAGTAGCGGTACAGCTACAGCACCACAACACAAAAGCCAGCGAGCAACTACATGCACGACAGACATGCCCAACATACGGTCGCACACACACACACACACGCGCACACACACACACACAAAACACGTGCGCATAAACGCTTACAAACACACACACATACACGCACCTGAAAGTTAGCTGGAGAGCCAGACAGGGGCTGTACGTTAACACCCCACTCGGCAGGGTCCAAATTGAAAAGCTCCAAGGCACGCTTCTGCAGAGCGTTATAATTTTGAGGTCAAATGTTTGAAATCACGTCAGTTGCCACGTAATTGACACACCGAAAATCTCCCTTTTAACATTCTGCAACACCACAGAGATAGAATTGCAACACGACAGCAGCTGTGAAGCTCTGTAGGAAGCTCTGCCAAACGACGCGCTCTTTCTAATGACTGCTAGGCAACTGGCACTGAAGACAGGGAATAATATGGCACCTAATTTTGCCCGGCAACCTGATCAACAACGCAGACAACCTCAGACCACATAAGGCGAGCATCTACAGCAAAGCTTGTAAGTGGTGCATTACATTTGCCTTAATCTTGTAGGCTCTGTAGCAGGCTAAAGATCTTGCAGGCCAAACAAAGCTGTGGCCACTCATTACAGCAAACACATCATGCTGCTAGACAGACATCTTGCACAGCAGCTCAAAATTGTCGGAGAAATTGTAACCTCTGTTGCAGCTTGCGTTGAACACACATACACTCTTCCACAAGCACCTCCTTGGGCACCTGAAAAGCTGTGCTTTGACAACGGACTCGTTGCTCTATAGCAGCATGAGCATTGAACACACCCCCACACACCTCACACAGCAGCTCGGCCTTGTCGATGAACTCATTGCCTCCGTAGTAGCGAGCATTAGGACGTCCCTCAGAGTACTTGTTCGTCATGCAAGACCCCAAAGTTTGCATCACCTAAAAGACAAGCAGCACGGGAAAAGGAAGCACGTTAAGTGCTTGAGGGCACTCGCTAAAAACCATGGATTTGCACGACATTGTGCTTTAGGAGAAGAGCGTGTGCAGTGCGTGTTAGCGAGCATGTGAGCGTGCGTGCGGAAAAAGGGATACATTACGTTGTCAAAACTGAACAAAAATTATATCACCAGGAGCGCTAGCTGTGGACGTGTTGAGCATTTTTTTATGCGCGGATGTGTGCAAATATGAGTGTGTTTTGCGTGTGTAAAATGTGAGTGAGTGTGTGTATGCATGCATGTATTGTGTGTGTTTGCGTCTAAATTCGTGTCCGCATGTATGTGTGTCTGTGTCTCTGAATGTGCGTGCGTTTGCGTGTGCATGTGTGTGTGTTTGAGTGTGTATATGTGTTTTACATGTGTGTCAGTGTATGTATTTGTGTGTTGTGTGCGTATGTTTATCCGCGTGCGTGTGTTGTATGTGTGTTTGAATGTATGTGCGTAAGTGTGTGTGTGTGTGTGTGTGTGTGTGTGTGTGTGTGTGTGTGTGTGTGCGCGGTCGCACTCGTGGCAGCGCCTACTCACCGCCTTTGAGGTGAAATTCTCTGAAGCAATCAGCTCCAAGCCACGCCTCTGTGTGCATGGAGGAAGAAGGAGGAGTTAAAGGTGAGGATGGGTGGCCAGGACTGGTGGTGGAGTGCTGAGTACCCACACGAAAAAACACATGTGTCTGTCACATCTCCCTCACCTGGCGTGCCTTCTCGTTGGCGACGATGCCGGCCACCTCGGGATCCACCTCTTCAAGCGTGCCATCCGGCTGAAAGAGCACACCGGTGGCCTGGGGAGCTGCACACGTGCACGGGGGAAGTGCAGGCGTGAAAAATTGTGTCTGGTGGAAAATTTCGGAGCTGCACAAGTGACACGTTTTCCCCGTCCATATCCACGGCCTCCCTTCAATTTTATGTGTTCTCTGCTGCGTGTGCTGTGCTTGTCTTTGCCGGGGCGAGCACCAGGGTTTTGCACTGCTCCGTTGCTAAAAAAGAACCCGGCCCACGCACCTGCAACAGGGCTCTCGGGCGCTGCGATGCGCGAAACGACACGGGTCCTGGGGGCCTTGACAGGGACTGACTTTGTAGCCAGCTTGCTGTTGCCCAACTGCATCTTCCCGGCTAGCATTCTTTTAGCGATGTTCGAGCAAAAAAGAAAATAACAATTTCTACTTTACAAGAGGCTTTGTTCAGGTTTACGAAAGCAAAGTACCGGTGTTGTTTCAATTCTATTTAAACGTTCTGTTCAAATACACACCACAGGACACGCTTTCGCACTCTCCGTCTCTGTCAATTCTTAATCGTAAACGTCTCGTCCTTTGCTCTCAAGCCACCACCTTGTGACTCTGATAACTCATATACACATTCCAAATGAGGGCCGTCACGTTCACGGCCAGCACCTGGTCGAAAAGAAGGGCAGGTATGGATGTTTGGATTCCGTTTGGCATTTTTGTAGCATGCATGGTGCAGAATGAACTGGAGGGGGAGATTCTTATAATCCGCTTCTCTTTCAGCTTACTTTAGGGCTACTAAATTATTGCAACTCCTACTTGTAATGGGGTGCCTAAACGATTATTCGGTAGCTGACAAGCCGTGGGATGGGGAGGGACAAAATGTGTGTGCTCTGAGCATTTTTAGGCAGGGTGATGGGGGAGTGGGTGGGGCAGAGCGAGCAAGCAGTTACGCGCAATGAAATGAGCAAAAGCAAAATATTCAAACGACGGAACCACAGAGGGAATCCAGCATGTCAAATTTGTGTTTTCATTATTATGCGAGCATGCCGATTTCCGCGCTGGAGTGGCAGACTCACACATAGCAGTCGTCAGCAACGCGGCCATGCAATAAATTATGTCATCTAGGCACTTCCCAGTGCGTCTTCCACGCGTGAACAGTGAAGTACTGCCAGCACGCTGCATGTTGGGTGCCCGCGCCATGGCAGACTTACTTCTGAGGAACTAAGGATTCTGATTGGGCCGGTTTGTGTCTCGCTGGAGCGGATCTGAGATGAGCTGAGGAGCCTCAAAATGCAAGTTGTTCCGCCGGACTTGGCTTAACGGAATTGCTAAACACGATGCTTATTTAAATTCATCATCAGAGAGGGCGGAAGCTGCGCGAACCTAAAAATAGCGCTGTCAGGCCTGTGCACTTAAGCCGTAATGTTGAATTTTGGACCGTAATTACGGTATTGACCAATTACCCCATACAGTACGGTCCAAATTACGGTCGGCAAAAATTACGGTGTCAGACCGTACAAGACGGTGCCACCGTACAGTACGATTTTGACCATATATGGGCCCAAAACATTTTTTTCTTTTTGCAACAGATGATTATGAAAAACACAAATTATCACCCAGGAATCAAGTACTGCGTCGATTTTGAGTTTCCATGCAAGCCACTGCTGGGCCCCTCCCCCGAGCTGACGCAGCCCCAATCCAGCCTCAGGGTCGTTCAGGGAAGCATTGTGTGGCATCAGCACGTAAGAGGAGCGTGCTCGAGGTTGAAATGGGAGGTGTTGGGGTGGAGAGGCCTTTCTGAGGCCATTTTTGCACTGGCAGTGCCAGCTTGGCATCGTACAGTAAATTACCGTAATTACGGTAAATTACGATCCTCCCAAATCGTAACTACGCCGTGATGCCGTGACGCCGTGACGCCCTGGCGGGCTTACAACCAGCGGCTTGTGATGAGCAAAATATATTTGCAAGGCCAGCCAGGTCAATACAAAATTTGCAAGCTTTTGCGAGGGTTTGGCCACCTTTATATGCTCTGCTATCTGTTAAAACCTTCACTCTCAAGATGGTTGTGTTTCCTTGGGTCGCCCACAATTGCTACGGCAAAAAGTTCCGGACATTTAGCAATAATATGCATTTAATTTTGGCAGGGATTTCAAGGGAATCCAAGACCTGCAAATTCCAGCCATATTGAGGCCCAATTAAACCATGTTTTGCGTGGCCCGGAGTTTCTTTATTAATTTGCATATTAAACGTTACAACGCTAAAATAATTTGTTGATTACTTCAAGTAAGTTACTTGCTACCATTGGGAGCCTTACGATTGTAGGATAAGTAAAAAATATGACAGTCGTCAGGCCAACCATTCCTGTGTGAGGTCTTGCCCTAAAGCAGAAAAGTACATTTATGTAGGAACCACAATTAGATATATGTAAGCACCCCTGCACATTAAGTTTGTGGCGGAAGGTGCCCAGGTGGGCAGGGTGGAATCCCTGCCAGAAAGTGGATTTCCAAAAGCTCCTCCCTGGTACCATCAACTTACCAGGGGTGTTTGCAATAATATTGGGGGCATTTTGGTGAAGGTCCGGGGTCTGGGGTGAAGGTCCGGTTCTGGAACCCCCTTTGGCAGGAAAACTACAAAATGCAAAGGCTTTTACCACAATTGACGGATCCCGAACGTGTCTTTTGCAATGAATTTGACAATTCCATTGTTTAAAAAAGTAAACTTTGATTGGCGCTGGAACAGCTCTGGCTTGTGCCCAACCCCAGCATTCCAGACCATTATATTTGACAGGGCATATGCCTTGGGAGCATACTGAAGGGATCCTGACACTCAGGTGGTGGCCAGAAAGCGTGTTTCCAGGGTTTCCAGCAGGGATGTGTCATACAGCGTATTCGTAAAAAACGCCTTATCGTATTTAACGCGTATTTTACCGTATTGAACGTCCCAAATGACTGTACGACACATCCCTGGTTTCCAGATATGCACCATTTTTGTGCCCAGCAAACATGCCCACGCACTTAGTCCTTCGGGGGGAAATTCTCAACCCCCATTTGTTTGCTCTGATGGGTATGGTTTGGCCCTAAACCTATCTGGGAACAAAACAATAGGTGAAATTTGGACCAAAACCCGCATTTCTACACCCATGCCACCTTTCTGGCAGGGAAACGGCACAAACCCAGCCCCCCACTCACACCCTTGACCCCAAACTCATGACTTGTATGCCGAAGTGTTATATTTATGTAACAAAACCATTGTGCGGCCTCAGATGTGCATTTCGGGAAAGGGGCATTAATTCCCTCTTTTTGAATAGGGCTTGGCTGGGCTGACTCAAGAGTTATAGGGCAAAAACTGGTTTGCGCACGCTCTTGCACTGACCATATGTTTAGTGCACAGATCCAGCCAAAACCTTTGCCAAAGCATTTTTTTACTTTATTCATGCAACTTATGTTTGATGCAGTACGTGAACTGCAAGCTTGGTATTCATTGCTGGTAATTTGCCTGGACCACCCCCACGGCCTACTTGGGGGCATTCCATGCATTCCTGTAACCAGGCACCCATACCCCCCCCCTTAAATCATATCACCCAACAAGGGTGCCAATCGAATGGGCTGAGGCATCCAAAAATATATTTATTATTTGCCGGAAGTGGCCCAGAAAGATTCTGGAGACCTCCCCCCAAACTTCTGAGCCCCCCCAAATGACCACCCACCAACCGACCCCTCAGGATCGGCTCATTTATATACCAATTGATAGCTTTCAACATCAGGATTCCGAACATGCAATTTATATTTCAATCAACACGTGACGCCAAGAAGTTATAATAACTATAGCCTCCTGGTAGGATACTGTTTAGGTATACGCCTGCACAAATGCTGGCAAATCAACGGTCTTTATAAGTCATACCATGATCCAAAGGTTTTCCATTTCCCATGGTTTTTTGTTTAATAAAAGGTAGAAGCCTATATTGGTGGTTAACAAGCTTGACTTTCAATCAAACGCGCGCAGCAAAAACAAAGCACGATCGACTTACCCTCAAATTGGGAGGGACAAACTTGAAGTTGATGAATTGGGCAGGGATCCATAGCACCCAGTTGACTTTGATGGTCTCAGGCCAGTCCTGTTTGAGCTTTGGCACAATCTGGTCTGCCTTACCCTGTGTGAAGTAAATTGACGATTTTGGTAACGACAAGTCCAAGAGCTGAATTCCTGTATGAGGGCAAGGTGGTCATCAAGTTATGGGCAGGTCTTGATTTCAGAGCTTTTTCACCAACGTTTTCCAAAACCTGCTTGTTTATGGGGTCATTGAGTTGGAACTTGGTACCTGATGTCATGCATGCACAGGTGTGGAGCAAGAGTGATGGAGGCTGAGAGTAGAAGCGAGCACTGACACAGTTCACTTACGTGTCTGTATATCGCATGGAATTGACTACGATCATTTTTTCGGTGCTCATAAGGAGCAACGATGAAAGTAAGGCAACATAAGTGCCCTAAGGAATCACTTGATGCATTTCAACACCCCCTCTTTACTCTTTCATCTTGAGTGCTAGTGCGTCTCAGGTTCACAGTGTTGCAGACTCAGGGTAACCAATTGTTATCGTTGTATCCTTACCTCCGCAGCAGTGATGGCGGACATGAAGGCCGCGATGAATGTTGGGGCAAACACAAACTGGTCAAGACCAAGGCTGATCAAGGTTCCTGTGGAAAAGGCACGCAAGACCGAAGTGCACCTAGCTGTGAGGATCCCATTGGGTTGCTAATGTTATTGGTAGCAAACAGGGATGGGTCATACGGCGTAGGCGTATTATACGTCGTATCGTATTTATCACGTATTTAACCGTATTTTTCAAATTGCTCCGTATAATACGATTTTGGGCACTAAACGAATTTTGCAGCCACAAGCCCCCCAGAAGAACTCCTAGGCCCTCTAGAGCCCCCCAGAGGAACTCCCAGCCCCTCAAAACGTAGCATGATCACTTGCTTATTGCTACCACAACCCAGAAGGTAATGCCTGTAGCGTAGATGAATTGTGCAACAGCTGCATCCCCACAAGCCTTGGTCACTGCCCTCTTGCTGCAGGTGTCCAATGACTGTGTAGATACTGCTGCTGATGTGCTTGCTGTAGTCCTGTGCAGGTGCCTCTCTTTTCCTGCATGCTCCTCCCTCTGAGCGCTAGCGTCGGCAATTTCTCCCATTGCTAGCGAGCGCTGCGACTACGCCCTGAGGAT
>Ga0307942_1003455_pt1 | contig 12787 bp, 8 predicted proteins | sample OrgLakmetagen175_FD_201846 | JGI IMG/M metagenome (GOLD analysis project Ga0307942, IMG submission 201846) | Saline water microbial communities from Organic Lake, Antarctica - #175 | ecosystem: Environmental > Aquatic > Non-marine Saline and Alkaline > Saline | place: Antarctica: Organic Lake...
TGCAGCATAGAAACGTCGTGTCCTGCTGTGCAGCATAGAAACGTCGTGTCCTGCTGTGCAGCATAGAAACGTCGCGTCCTGCTGTGCAGCATAGAAACGCCGTGTCCTGCTGTGCAGCATAGAAACGTCGTGTCCTGCTGTGCAGCATAGAAACGTCGCGTCCTGCTGTGCAGCATAGAAACGTCGTGTCCTGCTGTGCAGCATAGAATTCGTCCACCTGGGGCTTTGCCTTTCTCAGGGATTCGCTGACTCACATCAAGACGGTCCTTTTTTGTTGCATGTGAAGTGCGCACCCCACGCGCGCACCCACCCCCTCTTGTGTGGCCCTCAAAAGCGCTTCTCCTCTGTTTGTTGCTTGCTTGCTGTGCAGCATGTTTGTCCTGGTGCTGGATGAGGTGGACCGCCTACTGGCAAAGGGCACAGAGGACCTGAGCAAGCTATTCATGCTGCCACAAACACCAGGTGACCGGCTTGGTAGGCTTGACTGTGTGAAGGATCTCGAGCTGCCTTGGCCCATGAACTGCTAGCAGGCATTCTGTTCGGCTGGCAGGATAAGGAAGAGGGTTGCCTGCAAGAAGCCACAGGGCATACCACTCTTCATTCTTCATAGTGTGGCAGGCATCCCTCTACCAGTCCCTGCTATCGTACAGTAAAAGGAAGAATCACGCAGGCCGCAAAAAATCCACTTCCAACATTAATTAGGAAGAATCATTTGACATGGTAGTAGGATCAACTTTGTGAAGGATCTCGAGCTGCCTGGCACCGCCCTTTATGTTGGGGCGGGCATCTACTGACCAACAAAACCAATAAAAGTACAGCAATGGAACTGCCTCTCATACTGATGGGAGGAAAGGATCCCTTAAAGGGTCCTGCTGCCTGTTTTGCAGCTCATTTAACACACATGTAATCTCAACGAGCCTGTGATTGCCTTCAATTAAGTGACCCTGCTCATCAGTAACATCTTTGCCATGCTTATAATTTCTATGTACGCACGTGCCGCGACAAGTCACTTGATCGTTGCCAAAGCTGCGCGCTCTTTGTGAGTATTACTGAGAGAAACGTCAAACACTCTCGCCACACATTGGTGAAGCGAGATCTATGTTTATGGTCGGCCACAACCGTACATATTCACCATATATAACCGTATGTATGGTCATTTTGGCTCTGACGCTGGCCCTGTGTATGGTGGCACTAATTACCCATCCATTCCCCGCCCTCACCTTGCGCAGGCGTGTGCTGCAGCGTCATTGCCATGGCCAACTCCATTGACGTCACGGAGCGCAGCATGCCCGCGCTGAAGTGCCGGGGCTGCTCTCCCGATTTCCTGCTGTTTACTGCGTACTCTAGGGTGCAGGTAGGAAGCAGTCGCGCACTTGATTGATTAGGAAGGAGGAGGCAGCCAGCGCGAAGCGCGCATATAAGTGTCAGTCAGGGCACGTCATGACCCCTTTATAGGTATTATCCCTTTCTATAGGTGTGTGTGTGTGTGTGCGTGCGCATGTGTGTGTGCACATGCAAATGTTTGTGTGTGTGTATGTGCTACGCCTCAACCGAGATCCTCAGCTAGGTTGCTTTGCAAGCCCTTGATGACATTTTTTGCACCATGTGCTTCAATCACACGCTCAGGTGCTCTCCATCCTGTCCTCTAAGCTGGCGAGCTTACCTTGGCCCGTATTCCAGAGCCAGGCCCTTGAGCTTGCAGCGCGAAAGGTGTCCAGCTCAACAGGAGACTTGCGCAAAGTGTTCCAGGTATGCGATGTGCTTGAGTTCAGTTCATACGACATTGCAGACAAATTAACATTTTTTATTCTCACACACACATACACACACACACACGCACACACACACACACACACACACACACACGCATACGCACATGCACACGCACAGGCACAGGCACTCTCACTAACCAAAGCACTGATTCATGTACAGTGCGCACTTACAACATTGACGTATCCAATGCACCTGCAGGCGTGTCGCTTTGCTCTCGTGAACCTCCACGAGCGAATTTTGAACGATCAGGCAGAAGCAGCGAATGGCCTCCCTGGATCTGAATCCAATCAGCAGCAACAGCTGGTAGGGGGCCCTCTCTTGTCAGTGGTGTTGTGAAAACAATGCGAGTCTGCTCAACGCAGTTCATTTACCTGAGACCTCTTCTGGACCAAGCCCGACAATGGAGCACTACCTGTGTTGCTGTGTGCAGGTCAGCGTGGCCGACATGGCATCTGCCTTAGCTCGTCTCAACTACCAGTCAGGCTCCGGTGCCTCCAATGTGAGCACGATTCGAGGCCTGCCACAGCAACAGCAGCTCCACCTGCTGGCACTGGCAACAGCGGTAGCCACAGCATCAGCTCAGGTGAGTGTGTGGGTGTGGGTGTGGGTGTGGGTGTGGGTGTGGTGAGTGCTTGTGGGTGTGGGTGTGGGTGTGGGTGTGCGCACGTACGTGTAGAAGACAGTGAGGAGCTCTTGCTCTGCTGCTACGCGTGGGTTTAGCGTGCGGTAACAGCATTGGCAAGCCCTAGTTTGCTTAGAGTAGGACCAACAATGATGATACTTCTGGCGCCAATTTCGTAGGTCCGTTTGCGCACGTGTTGGCCACGCCCACGCCAAAGTGCACGATTGAACGTGTCCCTTTGACCATTCATCGACAATGCTAGCATCCAATAACGTGTGCAGGCAGCCGCCGATGCGGAAGCCGAGGCAAACGCACAAGCACACGGCCTGACCACAGGCGCTTACCGCACAAAGTTCTACTGGGGCCCGTCCGTGCTGGGTCCCAAGAAGCTGGCAAGCGCCAACCCCTTTGCCCCTGACGCCCAGCGTAGCACAGCAGCGCAGCTTGGGGGCAATGGCAGCAGCAGCAGCAGCAAAGGCCCCCAGCGCAGCACAGCAGCGCAGCAGGGAGGCGGTGGCGGCAGTGGTGGCGGTGGCGCTGGAGTGCAGGCTGGCAAGGAGGGAGCAGAAGGGAACGCAGGGGGGAAAGGTGGGGGACCTGGGAGCCAAGAAACCGAGCCTCAGGAAGGAGCTGTGGGAAGCCAAGGGGTGCACAGCGACCAGGTGGGCAGTCAAGGGATGAAAAACGGCCTGGGGGGCTTAAAGGAAGTAGGGCCCAAGAGCAGTAGCGGAGGCGGCAGCATGAGGGGTAGCATTAGCAGCGGTGCTGCTGCCTTCACTGCACAGGCATCTCAGGGGCTACAGCTGCACAAGGGGGACGCCGCGCGCACGGTACCCCTCACGCACGCGTACGAGCAGTTCCGGCGCTTGTCGGCCCAGATGTTCCAGCACCCCATCAGTGAGCAGGTGCGTGCAGGGGCTTTAGCATTTCCTCAAATGGCCAGCGATTCATCCAGGATTCTAATTTTAACGCCGAGCAGGCTCATTGGTCACTGTGGTTTGGCTAAGTTCATGCTCGGGTTCAAGCACACACGCGCACATGAATCTTGTTCTCAGGGCTCACAGCGTTGCCTACGGTCAAATGTTAGCTACTAGGACTGGGTGGTATAAGTGCGCATATAAATTCACATGCACACACATGAACAAAAGCACACACATACACATGAACAAAAGCACACACACACGCACAAACAAACACTCCACTGCACAGGAGTTCCGCAGCACGATGCAGCTCATGTCCCACACTGGGCTGATTGGCATGAGTGTGGCCGCAGTCCCTGAAATTAGACGTGCCTCCTTAGGGCAGGCCGGCAAAGGTGGGGGGGCGAGCAGGGCAAAGGAGGGAGGGGCGGCACTGGCCTTGAAGGTGCAGATGAAAGAGGTCCACACTGCCCTCAAGGACAATGTGCTGTTCAAAAAGGTGCTGTCAGGCCTGCCCATGTCCTAGGTTTTTTGGCTTGAGTTCAAATAGAGGCCTGTTTGTGTGGCAGCGCACTTGACGGTTGTTAGCGTGTCTACTTGCGTGTGTCTGGTGCTGATGCAAGGCCGCCATGTAGTAGTGCACAGACTGAGGAGCTGCAGGGTGGCAGTGAAGTTTGTAGGCTTGTGCTGAAGAGATCAGGCGATGGTGCAGGGTGGTGCAGGATGGCAGTGTAGTGTGCAGCTTGTGCTGAAACAGATTAGGCAATGGTGCAGGATGATGCAGGATGGCAGTATAGTATGTAGCTTATGCTGAAACAGTTTGAAACAGATTGGGTGATGGTGCAGGATGATGCAGGATGGCAGTGTAATTCATAGCTTGTGTCAAACAAATAAGACGATGGTGCAGGGTGTTGCAGGCCGCATTGTAGTGTAGCTCGTGTCAAACAAATTAGACGACAGTGCAGGATGTCGCAGGATGGCAGTCACGTTTGTAGATTGGTGCTGAACAGATCAGGCGGAGGTGTGGGATGAAGCAGGATGCAGTGTACTTAGTAAATTAGGGCTGAACAGATCAGGCGGTGGTGAAGGATAACGCAGGATGGCCATGTACCATGTGAGGATGCCATGCTTTAGATCAGGTTTAGGGAGGGTGTTAGGGGTAGGGGTTTGCCGCAGGATGGCACCAGCACTTGTTCCAGGTGCTTGCAGTAATATGTGTGTCTGGATAGGACGGCAGGATGGCAGTAGAAGCTATGACTGCATTGCCCCTTTGTTGTGTGCTGCAGGATGGCATTAGAGTGTTGAGCTTGAATTGTAGGACAGGCGCAAATTAGATAGTGTGCATTCGCGTGTTGACTGGCTTCATTTTGCAGGAGAAACTTCTTGAATGACCGTGTTTTTTAATATGTTATTTGTGCTGCTGCTGCTAAATTGAGCGGTTCAGAAAGCAGGTGTTTGACTAGCTGTGATCATTGAAACGGTCATTACATCTGATCTCGTCCCCAGTTCTTAAATTCCCATAATTTTTATTAAAATATTAAACGGACAAGATCCTAATGTGTGTGAACATAACTGTAACACTTAAAAGATGGATATGTTCTCAGGCTTCATTCTGTACTTCTTCCAACAAACTGCAGTGCCGTTGTAAAGTAATGCGGGGGGGGCTGTCATGATTGAGGATTATCCATTTAGCTTTGTTTTGATAACGCGTTGCTATGAAGGGGTCGGGTGGGGTGGGGTGCCTTTCAACTCTTCAGGGCGCTCCCTTTCTTGTCTACGTCTTTCTGGTCACGAGTTTCAAGTGCAGATTCAGCGTTACAATCAAGGAGTCCCTTATGAACAAAGAGTCTGTGATAGATGTGCTCTTAATAATGTCCAGGATGAAGCACACGTTATTCTGGATTGCCCTGATGCTCAGCTGGTCAGCTTGCGCAATCAATTCCAGCACCTGTTTGATGCCATACCAGCAGGTAGCTCTGTTTGATCACTGACCTTGTCTCTTTTTCTGGTGTCTTGTTCAGTCTGGCCTCCTTCTCTTCTTGAAGCTGCCTTTTTTTTTGCTATAGCTCAACTGCCCTCGCTGGCGGATATAGCTGTGTGTAACCCTTACCCTTACCCTTCAGGGCGAATGAAATTGCCAGAGGAAGAAAACAGCTGAAAAGCCTCCAAAGTAATGCTTTCACGGTTGCTGAAGGAGAACCCCCAGGAAATTATTTACATAACCAGGAAAAAGGTAAGGTGACAGATCCGCGTAGTTGGGAAGTCTACAGTGCCATGCCTGATAGCCAGAGGTCATTTGACAAAATCGTTTAGGTGAGACAAAATCGTTTAGGTGAGAACCAGTCCCTCGAATGTCCCAAGTCAAAGAGAGTGCACTGCCACAGTGCCCCCTACTGTACCAGCTGCTGTTCCAGCAAGACTAATGCCTGACACATCATGACACACCAACCAAGGATTTTGTAAAAACGCACTGTACAAGGAGAGCAAAAGTATTACTGTGAAGTACAAGTATACACTAAGGTAAGGTAAGGTTACATCGCTATATATGCCTGCCTCTGGTGGGCATCTGAGCGGAAGCTTGGAATATACACTAAGCTGATGTACAAACGAGGCCTGCCCTGAAGATCTAAAGCTTTTAGCTTGCTTGCTCTGCAGCTGCCACTCCTGCACGCTTATCAAAGCTGATCCCCATCTCGTAAGTTCTTTGGCGGTCGGACCACCCAGTCACGCTGAGAAACTCTGGAAAGGTGTGCAGGCCCGGGAACAGCTGCATGAATTTAACAAACAAGTCAGGAACATCACGTGATGAAAGTGACCTGTTTCTCCCAGCAGACTCCATGAGCATGATGTGTAATGACGCAAAGAATACCGTGCAGGAAGTTGTCGGGTCAAATTACCGTAACAAGAAAGTAGAAGACTTGGCACATCATTAAATTCTCCCAGTACTAGGCCCCTTGGACTTGATTTCTTCTGCACGAATGATTCTTTGTGCATATGGTAAGATGGATGAAGGGTGAAAGCAGCCATGAACGACTCACCCTGTGGCACTCCTTCACATCCGCGCTGTAGCCTTTAGTTGAGAAAAAGTTCATAATCCTGCAGCAGAGAAGCATGAGTAAGAGGATCTTAAGCATCTGTTGGAGTGAAGTACATGATAAGCATATAGTGCCATTATGCAACGACATTACATGCTCAGGTTTCCCTTGATAGTGTTCTTAGCAACCGACTCTTGACCCAGCATTCCAACTTAAGACGACCCTGCACTTATGGAGTGCACCTACAACTAAACTCACTTCCAGAGGTCACGGCTGATGAACCACAACGGCCAAGAAGGGGTTCGCTTCAGTGTGACAGGTTGGCCACCTTGTGCAGCACTGAAGGCTTCACACATTTGAACTGGGGTCAGCTCGTCCCCTGTTCCGCAGGGTGCAATACAAAGAGAGATAGGGATAGACACAGGGATAGAGATAGAGATATATAAAGAAACAGGAAAAAGAGAAAGAGAGAGAGAGAGAGAGAGAGAGAGAGAGAGGGAGAGAGAGAGAGAGAGAGAGAGAGAGAGAGAGAGGGAGAGAGAGAGAGAGAGAGAGAGAGAGAGAGAGAGAGAGAGAGAGAGAGAGAGAGAGAGAGAGTGCGAGAGAGAGAGAGAGAGAGAGAGAGAGAGAGAGAGAGAGAGAGAGAGTGAGAGAGAGAGAGAGAGAGAGAGAGAGAGAGAAGTGCCTAAACAAAGGCGCTGTCAGCTCTGCACAAAAAGGGAGCGATCAAACGTAGCAGGACTTTGCTCCCCATGTGCTCTATTGGTTGCATTGCATATATGGCGGCTGATTAACAACTCCTTGCTAAACGAAAGTGTATGTCACTCATGCCAAGTTTATTTTCATCAAGCCTTTTACGTATGTGGTTAGTGACTGTACAAAAACAGGCAAAGAGTCAGAACTTGTCAGAAGGTAAGTCAACGCACCAGCAAGCTCGATACTCTTCCCTGCCCAACGCGTAGGGTCACTCAACACATAGCCTGCGGGAAAAATGTAACGTGCAACCGTTTCTTGCAGGTAAGGCAATCAGCACCTTAACAAACACAAACAAACCAATCGAGCTGCTCTTGCTTGTTTAGCCGGCACTGCTGAAGCGAATATGGTGCTTTCTATGGAAAACGTTGGCTGGAACAAAGGAGGTGCATGGGGGGGAGGCAGAACAACATAAACCTACAAATCTGACCTGCAACCAGCCCCATGTCTCGGGCAGCAAAAAGCTGGATGGGCTTATTAGGGGGTGTACTCCATGTCAGAGTGCCTTCTAGGATCCCAGGACGTGTGTACTTTTTCCAGAGCTCTTCCATGAACCTGAAGTTTATTGTCATTCACGCACTCAGTGTTTTGCTTGGAGCTGGCAATGCATCAATTTGCTGCTATAAAAGGCACGCCAGTACCATAGGTGCTCATCATCTGTGTGCACAAACTATGCGTGCACAGACAATTGCGGCCAATTACTGTCAGGATTAGCAAGTGGACCCAAACCAGTGTGACAAGGGCAGGACGCTATGTAGAGTCATTATTAAGCCGACAAAGTTACGTGAAAAGGTGGATTCTCGTTCTCCGTCCCCCGATCACCCATAAGAACTCACAAGGTGGCTTGCAGCGAGCACAGCGGCAAGCCTGCAGCACAATGCGTGAAGAGGCACCATCATTTGCGCCAATAAAAAGAGGTTGTGGGCCCTTCTTTCCAGAAATTAGAAAGGTAGTAAACCCTTACCATGTTCCACAAAAATGTCTTCAACTTTATGCTTTTGTTCAACCTGCATACACAGCCACAAAGAGGCCATTTCTGTTCAGCGAGCTGTATGGCACAGCGTCACAGGAAGCCTTGCATATTTAATTTGCTGCAGCAAAGAAGGCAACCCTCAGGAGGGCATCAACAAAAACACGAACCACCACTTGCCTGCGAGATCCCTGTGTTTTTCCCACGTCCCCCTGCACTATTATACACCAGGAGCTTGACACTCCCAGCAGCTGCTAGGGCTTTGGCTAGACGCTGTGCCCGTGCCACCTCAGCTGGGTCTGCGGTTGCCGCGTCCTTAGAAAGTGCGTGGCAGTACACCTGTGTGAAAAGACACAGTGAGGGATTGCACATGTTTCACAGAAGAAAGGAAGGTGGTTGATTCATGTATGCCTTGGTCGATTTGCTAAAAGCCGATACCAAGCACGGCCCTTCAAAGAAATTTTAAGAAACCTAAGTCTGTAGAACACATCATTGCGCTCAACTAACAGGCTATCTGCTCTTCCCCATACAGAACCTCTGGCAGAAAAAGCGCAAGACAATGTACAACAAATACTGAGGTACAGAAGTACAACAACTCCAAAACACCAGCTGAGGATATAAGGTTACGCAAAGATCCAACAATAACATTAATTCAGAGCATCTGCCAAGCTTTTGTACAAATAAGGTCAAGTATGCTCATCCATCTATGAACAGATGCAATAACCAACGTCAAACTCCCAAGACAAACAAGCACAGCAACACGCTCCCCCAACATTTGCTAGACACCCATAACAAAAAAAGGCAAGAGTGCAGCAGTCCGCCAGGCAACCTGCGCCTAGCCAGCCCAACAATAACCAACCTAAACACGACTTTCTATAGCTATCCCAGCAAGTCACAAGAGAACCATATAGCAAGCAATGGAGATACGAGAACAGAGCTATCTATCACAGAAACACGTGCCAGCCTAGGAGAGCCGCAAACTCAACACACTTGGGCCTCACAATGAGGACTCACTCAGCAATGACAGCCTGTGCAAAATGCCATATGCGCACATACTCTTCCTGAATTGCACAATTGTAAACTGACACACATTTGGTGGGGGAGACTCACAGCACTTTGGGCCAGTGTGTCTCCTTTCCTTAGTTGATGCAGGGAATGTTTTGCTGCCTGCGCAGTTTTCTTTTCTGACACACATGAGGACAACCAGCAACAGCGTACAAGGTAATCCAGGGGGGTTGCCGAGGGAGTACAACCTTCAATGCACAATGCTAGCACAGTGATTGACACACACGCACAAGGCACCAGAGGTACACAAGACCCGCTCCTTGACAAACCACGTTGCACTTGCTCTCGAGAATGTCATTACTCCGCAAAAACCTATTGAAAAAAATGTCTGCTAGAACATTATGCACAAGAAGACAAGAAGCCAGAGGCACACCACAGTCTGCAGCAGTACAAGGAACACAAAGCACACGGTGAAAAGCAATATGCTGGCAGAAAAGTAACAAGCATCCTAGTCGCAGCCTCCAGATTGAAACAAAACAAGACCTGAGGTCAGGGGAAAATGTAGGATATCAAACTTCAAAACTTGGGGTAATGACATACTACTGAGAGGCACAAACCCTGACAACAAAGCTGGGATTACAAGGTCAGCATGGCTGCAAGGTTTAGTGATCCATCAGATGCCTTGAACTGTATGCCTACAGTACCACCTGCAAGCTGCCAAAGCGATAGCCCTTTGCCTACACACCAGCAATAAACGCAGAACAGATGAGACAAACATCAATAGCCAAGAACATTACCTTGATTTAAGGCTTAAACAACAATTCAAGGCTTAAACTGAAAAGGCTCTCAATCTGCTCAAAAATGACGAAACTAGAAAATCACCAACACCTAGCCTCTTGTGTGCATAGATCTGGAGGCCAGCTGAGATGTGTCAGGCCAGCTAAGATATGTCGTGACCCAGGGACACACGAGGAACATTGAGTAGGGCGATTACCTAGTTCGAAAAGGGTCATTCCCAAAGCCGCTCTAACCGTCCGTTTCTTTTTACTACCACAGATCTAATCAATGTAACTATTCAACCATTCGTACCACTGGTAACGCCTAAAACAGCTTCAATGCAACAAGGACAAAAACAGAGCTGGCTGGATGCAGCAAGGAAATGGAGCTGCCCAGCGTGCCTAACACAAAAAAGAGGCCAGGTCACATGCATCTTTGAGACACAAGCTAGTCAGAGTAGCATGTTATCTTTTGGCTCCCATGTTTGGTCACAAAGGGATGCAACATGAGGCCAAGAGATAACATGCTACACTGGGGGAGATTTTAAGCGCAAATGCATGAGTACCAATTACAGCAAAGCACAGCTTCACTAATCTTAGGACCAGGCATTTCAGAAAGACAAGGTTTCTGTATCGCAGGCAACCACAACAGCATGTGGCAATCGACACAAGGAAAAGATGTAAGATTAAAAGCTATTTTTGACATGCAGTACCAATCCACCCGTGGACATTATTGAGATTTGCCTAAGGATAATTGATATAATCTGCCAGTTGGTCAATGACAGCGCACATGACAGCGCACATAAACGGGTCACAAATGATCAGTACAACACAAAGCTTCCCTCCCAAAATTATACAAGGCTGAAACTTGAAACTGCTTGCATATACAAACCAGATAGTACACATGTGCTGGGCATTTTAACTTCACAGCACTACCACCTCGTAAGGAACACACAAAGCTCAGGAAGAAAGGCTGCACAAATCACCTACTCCTATCCAAAGGCTAGCCTCAGAAAAGCTGGCCAGGTCCTCTCTCAGATCTAGGACTGGATTTTGAACGGCAAAAACAGAGTCTATGACTTAATTTTGGCGGTGAGGGGCTTTTAGGTGCTGCCATTATAGTGCTCTCTCCCTTGATCACGTTGGATTTGTCATCACTACCAACGTAGTCTTTTCTATTACTTCCTTCCGCCTTGGTTTCGATGTAGCGTTGGTTTTGATGTAGTACATAGCACCTTGCAACAATTGATTCTAGATTAAAAGAAAGAGTACGCTTCGTCTTCAAGCACACCCACCAAATCGACGCCTTGTACACATTTCCTGAGAGACTCCTCATCGTCCAGGTCTGCCTGCAGCAATTCAGTATGTGTTTTCAAGACATAGCCAGACAGTGTCTAGATTCAAAGCAACATTATATATACCTGCCTGTCCGTCTGCAACAGGAATTCCAGCATGCCACTTGGGCTGCACACCGTCTTGAGGACTTGCTGCCTCAAAGATGATGTATGAAAAAGTTGTGCACCTGATAAACACTTACAAAGATGCAGATAAGGGTCGACAAACTACTAGTGACATCGAGCATCTGTCTTTGATGCCAGGGTAGAGCGGAAGCAGAAAAAGGTACCTAGACCAATAACGAGAACTACCTGGATGACTTCCACGCCTTCTTGCTGCATCGAAACAGCAGCCGGACCAGATGGGTTTCGTGTCAGGGTCACTATCTGTATTCAGGTGAGATGGAACAGGGAGGTAAACTTGTTTGAGCAAATGAGCTAATGAGCCAATGAGGTAACTAAAAATGTTTGGAATCTATGATGTAGCAACGACCAATTTCAATTACGCATGTCTTCCTGCTTCCACCTATGATTGGTACAAATTTGCGCCGCCGTCGCGTGTCAGGGCTTGCAAATAAACAGCCAACAGCGACTAATTGCGCCTTACTGTTGGACTGAATAGCACAAAGCTTTAAGTTGCATGTCAGGCTAAAGGTCGTAATTGGTTAGGGTGAGTGCGCAGATCTGAACGACAATAGGATAATACCTCTGTGCCCAATTTCCTGTGAGATACAGCCTCTGCCCAACCTCTGACTTTTCAGTGAGCGCGGAGAACCCCAGCAGACCTATAAATTTATTTGCTCGCGTATGAGCGCTCAAACTTATTGCGTTAGGCATTGGCATGTACTCACACCTGCATCCTGTCGCCCACCGCAGCACGGAGTCCTGCTAGTGCGCTTTTTCCTGTGATCCCCGTCGCCCCAATGAGGAGAACAGCTGCGCAATGTTTGTCATGCCAAAAGCCAAAAGGTATCAAAAATAAGCAAGGAGAGATTTGATCAGGCTCAATATTAAAATGGTCTCATTGGTTGCTGATTCCTGAGGCAGGCAACCGGATACTTACAATGCTCCAAGTCATTGCTTTTGACAGTTTGCACACTTGTGATGTGTGCCCTCGGCACCACGAGGAAATGGCCTGCTCCTACTGGAGTAAATGCTCTTCTCCTCATGCCTGCTGGAATCGCTGGAATCGCTGGATTATTGCCATACTTTTGAGTTTGAAGTCTGCTTTGAGTCCTTTGCCCAAGCACATTGGCTCCACAGGACTTCATGATTGGGCAGGTGAAAGTCAGTTAGCCCCCCCGGTGAAATTGTACACGGATTCCCTGTGTAAAAAGGGGACGAAATGGCCGGGAAAAAGTGTATCCGACGTACAGGGGGAAAAAATGCGCAGGAGGTCCTCTAGAGAAGTGAAGCGAGCCTGGCTATCCAGGGAGCTCTCAGCTACTTACAGTGGTGGTCCTGGCACAAAGTGACTCAAACAGGCCCGCAAGAATCAAGTATATGTGTAAAATTATTAATTATTAACAACATTACTTCACCATGGGCATAACACATTTTTTGCCCACCAGAAGTCCCTCATAAAAGGCCTTGTACCCT
>Ga0307942_1003460_pt1 | contig 12769 bp, 9 predicted proteins | sample OrgLakmetagen175_FD_201846 | JGI IMG/M metagenome (GOLD analysis project Ga0307942, IMG submission 201846) | Saline water microbial communities from Organic Lake, Antarctica - #175 | ecosystem: Environmental > Aquatic > Non-marine Saline and Alkaline > Saline | place: Antarctica: Organic Lake...
ACTTTTCAGCAGCCCAACCCTTTTTGCTGCAACAGGTCAACAACCAACTTGTTCATGATTTCCTTTCTCAGCAGAACAATAGACTTTTTCTTTTTCTTTCTGAGCTTATGGATTTATTTGTGGCTGGTCGAGACCAGTCAGCAGCCGATCAGCCAAACTACCTGGCTGAAGGTCACCCCCCATTGTAACCATTGTAACCATTATGGTGGCTGGAGGATTTTACGGTACTTGGTACCAAAGTTCTTTCGTTCTTCTTTATACAGTGTAGGAAGTGCTTTTCATTGTCCACACACACTTTACTAAGCAGTGCTGTGAAAAGAAAAGCTACGTAATGACATTGATAAAAAAGAAAACCATTTTGATACCAATTACCAATAGGACCAGTCAAAAGAGGTCCGACAAAGTACCAGAAACAGAAAAGCATGGAGCGATTAGAAAAGAGCAATGAACGTAGAGATTTGCATCTGCATCAACCGACAACTTAACCAGAGACAGCAAGCCAGCAAATATCCGGTGTAAGACTCAGCATGATCTACTCTAAGCAATAGATGCAGATAACACATCATTTGTATCTCATAGACTGGGGAGTGAAATTTCCAGCAGCAGAACAGCAGCACACCATACGAAACCAACACACAATCCAGACTGCCACATTAATATTATTACTGCCATGTTAAATTTCAATGAGATGAACATCAAATGACTTTGTTTTGAGCTACCAGGAATTTTCTCAGTTCCAGTACAACCTTTATGTCAGAACCTCCAGATATACATTTACCAAAACAATACCAGAAGCGATAAAAAGTGGAGCTCATTATTTCTACAACCGTCTATTTCCACCCACAGCACGAAGAGAAGTACACAAAGAAAGCACAAGAGAACTTTGTCGCAAGGGAATACTCACGTGCTACTTAAGCACCAGTATCCTACGCAGGCAGGGCATTGTAATCACCCTCGGCAAGTGATTCCCAGCTGGCTACGCAGTCAGCACCCCTGTATCGCGGCCCCTGATTGCCATGCTTGCCTGCCTGGTGAACTGCTAGATTGTTTGCTTTAATACATACAGCTACAGTCACAGCCCCGCCTATACCCCTCAAGCGAAGCAGGGGCTTTTGGATCCGCTCTTCATCATCTGCATTGCCACAACAAAGAAAATTTTTATTGCTATTTTAAAAGTGATGGCGGTGCTTGTACATTAAGGTCATACATTGTCGGGCTTGGATTCTCAGTTTGCTCGAACTTTTCTGGACTTAAACAAAATTGATCAGAATAATATGGCCTATCAATTATAGTTTATGGGGGAGATGGATGCAATACATGTGCAGCTGTTCATTCCTCTCTTCACTCAGGTCCAGGCGGTATTCTTAGTCAAATCCACACCTGAAATTGCAATGACCACCGTCTGCCTGCTGGTGTCCATCTGGCCTCGTCGCATGCGATCCAGCAGTCGGTTCATGCCGTTTGTCATGGCACTGGAGGCACTTTCTGCTGAATTTTGGACGATGCGTGCCTGCAGTAGTTATTAGCAAACAGCAATTGGCAATAAGTGACGATACAGCGTGTTGATATGTGACCATGAATCACGAGGCATGTATGCCTGTACTTGCATGCACATGTGGCCTGAGACACTGAATTCCAACCTGCACATGCATGAATAAATTGCACCCGTGCGCCATCATTGTACCTTACAGTAGAGGTAGGCAATGTGTACTGACCCCCAGCATATCCAGTGGGCAGGCTTATACTTAATTGGCAACTCAAAGGCTCAAACTGGTTTAAGCCAGCACAATGGCAGCACTAGCCTCGATATGTTACAAATGATTGCATCGCAGTTCACAGGCCTCACCTCCACCCTTTCCTGCATCAGGCTATACTTTAAACTGAGCTGATGCCCAAGTGGAGGCACAATTCGCTGCCCTTTGGAATTATGGTACAGCAGCACGCGGCCCAAGGTGCGGCGTGAAGTGTTGCGAGCGCTTGCTTTCCCCCGACCACCTCCAGCACCAGGAAGCATGGATGCAGCAGGATGCAGCGTTTGCATGTGGGCTTGCAAGTCTGATGCACTGCGCTTCGTGGTTCCACATACTGTGCACCTAAAGCGCACAGAGGACCCTACTCCCTCTTTGCTGCCCTCCCCATCTTCCTGTACACCTCTTTTCAGGCCTTGAAGACCCGCAACATCTTCTGCATGGAAGGAAAAAAAATAGAAATGAAGGAGCAATTCACGTAGGTCAGGTCCGGGTGCTGCGTGAACCGCACAAGTTCACAAACCGTTGATGTGGTTCCTATCTGCTGATTTCTATCTGCTCTGTGCAAAGATGACAAACTTATTCATCAGCACACACAAATAAGCAGGCGCCGTTCTAGACCCCTGAGCAAAAGGAAACACTCACCATTTCCGCTGCCGGTCACGTGCTGTGCCTGGAGTAAAAATGCCTGAGGCACCCAGTTGAAAGCTTTTCTTGCAGCATATGCATAGACGCCAGCCACCTGCGCCAGGCTAGGCAGGGCGACAAACCGTCAGTTATAGCAAAGGAGGTCAACTGGGGAAATGTCCAAATATGTGCCTTTTATGCACTCAGAAGCCGGTCATCCACTGCCCGTTTATCCGATTGAGACCATTTTTGCTTCAAATTGAAGCTGGCATTATGAGTTACACGAGGATGTGCTTGGATTCATGTGGGTCACTCTGTGTGCAAATTGGCAGGGCTTCAAGCTCACAATGACTACCAAAACCCTAATAGGGTGGTTTTGCAAGGGAACAGCCTGTGTTGGCCTACATTTCCAAGTACTTAATCGCTTCACTCCATTTCTTTTGCAATGATGTTTGTTTGTTACAAGGATTCCATACCACAAAAAATCATGTGATTTAGTGCAGGGGGTGATCAGATCTGGCACACGGGTGGCTGAAAAGTAGGGTTCACGCCGCAGCCGATTAAGCATGGGCCCCTTCATTGGCAACAGTCAAACTCAACTGCTATGGAGCGGAATTGGCTACCATTTGGAACTGAGTTTGACAGTTGCCAATGAGGGGGCCCATATTTTGGGAACATATGAAAAACACCCCCATTTGGGGGTCAGTCGCCCCCCTCTGCAGTTTTAGATACTTCATGGAATGCCAGAGGGGGCCGATGGAGGCAGCGGTCCAGAAATGTTCCTTTTGATGATACAAATAGATGCATTACCCACTGCATTGATATTGTTTTGGCAGATGTGGACGGTAGGCTGGCCTGGACAAGTGTGTAGTCTCACCATTATGCCTAAACTGCACAAATATCGAGCCACCATGCCCCACCCAGACCAACATATCGACCCCAAGATGCTGCCAGAATATCAGCTCCGTGTCATAAAACAATACTGAGTATTGACAAGTGAGGTAGCATCGCTAGCGACGCTGAAATTTTGGCAAAGCCCATCACGCGCACCATGTGTGTATGCATATGCATGTGTGAGTGTGTGTGTGTGTGTGCGCTTGTGTGCCTGCGTGTTTGTGCATGTGTGTCTGAGTGTTTATGCGTGTGTATGTGTGTGTGCGCGCCTGTGTGTATCTGTGCGCGCGTTTGTTTTCGTATGTGTGTGCGTGTGCGCATGCATGTGTGTATGTATGTGTGTGTATGTATCTGTGCGCGCGTGTGCGTCTTGCTGCCCCACAGATGCTGCAGTGGTGTGCATGGCGCTGTGCTGGAGTAGCCTTTGCTGATGCAGGCGTGAGGATCTGCTGCTGCTGCTGTTCCCTGTCTGCTAAAAGGACAGGTGCGAGCATGGTGCCACAATGTCAGCTCACCGCTTCAACACACAGTGCGCGGCAAGCACCTGCACCGTGCGCTCCATGCCCCACAAGCACTCCAAGCCAACACGGACTGCATTTCAAGGATCCCATCCAAGCAAACTTCCGCATGTCATGATCTGACTAAACTAAAATTATACAGCCCATCGAGATTGGTATTACTTGATTTTCTGCTTGCTTGGTCAACCATGAACTTTGCAGCCGGAACACAATCAAGGACCCCTGACACAGAAAACGCAGCCAGGGAAGTATGCTGATGGATACTGCACCTGCAGGATGTGGTCCGGGGACCTGGCTGAGTAATCCTGGACAGCTTCCTGGAGCTTCCAAACATAAATAAGTGCTCTAAAACTTTACACACGGCGCCCCAGGTCCCACAAACTTTTCTACCCCGGTAAAGGTTTTGGTTAGAAGCCTAGGTCGAGTCTCAGCCCGGGAGGGCCCATGGGTGGGCCTGGGGAGGAGGTCTGGACAGCCCCAAAACAAAGGTTGTTTCTAAAACTCCACACACCGTACCCCAGGGCCCCCAAGCTTTTCTGGTGCGCTACGAGTTTGGGCCTGATGAGCCTATGTCGAGTTTCAGCCTGTGAAGTGCACTGGGTGGGCCTGAGGAGACTTATGTGTAGGGGCCCCAAGCTTGGTGGGAAGTAGTCAATGCTAGGGGCTCACGCCTCCACGAGGGGGGCTTTGCCAAAAACCAGGTGTGGAGAGGGTCAATTTCATCCGGTTATGGCACCCCTTTTGATGATTCCCTTCAAGGCAAGTGGTAGAATTTCGAGGAATCACCAAGCACTGAGACTTTTCACTCCTTATGCAATGGACTTAGCTAAAACACTAATAATAAAACATAGGGTTTATTTCACGGCCGATAAGACACGTGCGCCCTGATGGCACTTGTCAAGCTCAGCTCAGCTGCTTCACTCTGCTGCATAGAAAGTGCCAGTTGGGACGCGCATGCCCTGGAGTATATTACTTGGAAGGCATAGCCGTTCTAATGGGCTTCCGGCAACCCCCTCTGATAGAATGCAAATAAGTGTTTATATCTGGGATGGGGAACTGTTTAGACATTGTGTGGTTAGAAAAGGCTTTGTCGCACCTGTCCGTAACAGGAAGCAAAGGAGCGGACACGGTGTGCAAGGATGCGTGGGTCTTTGCTGCCGGGGTGGTGAGACTCTAAATCCCAGTAGACGTGAACCTGATGACCGGTAACAAATTGCAGGATTGGCTGTGAATCGTTGATTCACGTGAAGCTTACCAATGAACAGCTTTCTTTGCACACTCAAAGGCACTGCTTGACCTGGCTGTTTGACTAAGCTGAGAGTTCGATCAAACATGGGATTGAGAGCAGCGTCACACTGCTGGCAACTTCAGACACTGTATGATGACTATTATATGTTGTATGCCACGTGACAACGGGAAAGTCTGAGCTTTTGCGTTTCTAATAAGTGAGGTGATACAGCCGTTACAATAAGCAATATGCGCTGAGAAGGACCAGTGTGCACAGCACTTAGCCTCCTTTCTTTTCACCTGAGCTTGCTCTAACGGGTAGGGCTTTACTTGGGGCACGGGGGGTTGAAGTGTCCTTAAACCTGTTCGCAATAGGGGACACAATTCCATTTACAGTACATTCAGCTCCAGAAGGTAACATCAGTGTGCTAAATGCCAGAAATTGGTAACAGGTGGTTAAAGTATGTGCTAGCATTGTAAGCTGTATGGCATTTTACCCCCGTCTGCATACTGCAACATCTTGCCGTACTGATCCAATTGAGCTTCCGTTATGCCAGATGCTTCACAATTGATCAGCCCTGCTACTGCTCATCTTCCACTAGCATGAGTTATTTATGAGCACCCACAAGTTCCCAAACATGGACAAAAATTATAAATAGAGCAAACGACGTACCCCCAGTCTGGACCAACCAGCAGCTGTCTCTACGCACCTTCCAGCGGATGAACAGGCGGAGGAATGAGGGTGCCAGGACGCCCAGGCTTGCTGGTCGTGCGCTGCATCTGCTCGGTGGTGCGACCAGGGAGGCCAAGCCTGTCCAGAGCTTGCTGCTGTTCCTCCTCTTCCCTGTCCAGCAGCTCCTGTGGGCTGAGCTCCGCTCCTAAGGGTCTTCCTGCGAGGGCTTGTGTGGGAGAGGGCTCTCCGGTAGCATAAGCCCAGACCTCCTGCGCAGCATAATACGCGCATCGATTCAGATTTGAGCAGGAAAGCCATTCTCTGCAGGAATAGCCAAACAGCAAGTTACTCCAAAGACAGCACATTCAGTGCATACCACTCTGTATGACAAGCAGACCTGCTCAAGGTAGTCCAGCAGGGGTTCAAGGGGCAGCAGTGAAATGGTGCCTGGAGGGCGCGGGAGGAGCGCTCCCTCGTGGGGAGCTCGGTTGCGCTTGAAGTGCTCATAATACTTCTCACCCTTGCCAGCTGTGTGGAAAAGGGTGGCAATAAGGGTGGATATTTCTATGTGTGTCACTTGTGTATTTGTGCTTGTGTGTGTGTATGTGTGCGTGTGTATGTGTGTGTTTGTGCTTGTGTGTGTGTGTGTGTGTGTGTGTGTGTGTGCGTATGTGTGTGTCTATGTGTGTATGTGTGTATGCGTATGTGTGTGTATGTGTGTATGTCTGTGTGTGTGCACGTGTGTGTGCGTGTGTTTGCGTATGTGTGTGTGCACGTGTGTGTGCGTTTGTTTTTGTACATGTGTGTGCGTGTGTGTACGTGTCGTGTGTGTGTGTGTGTGTGTGTGTGTGCGCGCGTTGCGTGTGTGTGTGTGTGTGTGTGAGTGTGTGTGTGTGTGTGTGTGTGTGTGTGTGTGTGTGTGTGTGAGTGTGTGTGTATCTGTGTGTGTGCATGTGTGTGTGTGTGTGTTGTCCACCTCGGCAGGGAGCCCTCGAAGAACTCTTTGGTGTCGTGGTAGCAAACACAGGCCCATTCCGTTTTAGCACTCTCATGTGCTAAAGGATGCACACATTGTAAAACACCAAACAAATATTTTACCTTTTACAAGAAAATGAGACTGTGCACTTCAAATGGCGTCGGTCATTCATTTTCGGGAAAGAGGCTAGGGCTTCAAAGATTAGGCCATGCTGGGCAAGCTAGAAGATCAGCTTGTAAATCCTGGGCCTGCCTTCAACACACCAGATCTCCACGCGGAAAGATTGTGCACAAGCATGGCACGCACGCAGGCACGCACACAGGCACGCACAAGCTGAGACACACACAGACGCACACACACACGCATGTATTCGTACATACATGCACGTGCACACACACACACACACACACACACACACACACACACACACACACACACACACACACACACACACACACACACACACACACACACGCACACACACTCACACGCACACGCACACGCACACGCACACACACAATCGTTCGTGTGCACTCGCACATAAATAACCTCATGCATTTACAACTACAGCAAACCTATATACAGACACACATATACATACATTTACACATACACAGGTCCAAACAGGCACGTGCATGCATACAAACGCAACACACCCTAACACACGTACCCAGGTATACATATACAAACACACAGACACACAATTACACATACACACACACGCACATACGCACACGCATACACACACATACACACACAAGCGCACACACACACACATACACACACGCACACACACACATACATACACACACACGCAGGCATGTGCGCACAACACACACGCATACAAGCACATGCACAACTGGATGCTACATCGTACAACTCCCTTAACCTGCTTTGATTCAGTTTTCTTGCTTGAGCACCACTTTCTTTCTCTGCTTGCTGTCATCACATCAGTCGCCCATTTCTTTTTCCTCTTCATGGAGCAGGCTTGCCATTAGGCCTGGCAGCTTCACTAATCTGTCTACAGGCCCACGCAGAGGAATTAGTACAAAAGTCACCAGACGCAGCTGAGCAGGCGGCAGAGGCAGCTCAGCTAGGACCTGGTCAATATGCAGCTCTGTTCAGTCCTGTGCTTATTTACGTGGCGTTCTCAGTTTATAGGTAAGTTTTTGTCGCCTTTGTTGTTTGCTCCTCAGTAAAAAAACTGTCGTTCCTCAATCTAGGCCCCAGAAATTGGAGGTGGAGTCGCAAATGATTTCTCCATTTCTGCGAAATCATACCCATTCTTGCTTGCACGCCGCAAGCATCCTGACCAGCTCTGATCCTAGCCGGCTCTGTGCAATATGGTTCACATCTAACATCTAACCACAGGGAAAAAGTGAACCCGAAGGCGTCGATCTCGGACCTCTTGCTCATCGTAGCTCTATGCGGCATCCTATTTAACCTCTACTCTATCGTGTTTTTAAAGGTGCGTTAATTTGACAACAAGGAATGCAATAAGATAACCCACCCACACTCTCGCTCTGCATTGAAACACATTGAACCGAAACCATTTTACCATCTGGGACTCTTCCCTTTACTTGCAATGTTTTTCCTTACTGTGTATCCCTTACATAGCAGTTTGCTTTGGCTCGCTGATAAATATGCAATACCCATCACGTGCTATTCAGCCTTAAGACACATGTTTCCCTCTTTCATCTGCTGAAAATGACAGACGGGTGATTATTATTGTGTCCTCAGCATTGTAGTTTACCCATGATTTAAAATCAGGATCCAAAAGCTACACAAAAAGGCCAGTAGACCACCTTGCATAATCCAGACTTTGCTCTTACTATTGAATGTGTGCAAAGGAAGGAACGGACACTGTCCTGTCTAATGTCCAAAAGCCTCAAGGAAGTACCTTCAACTGTAACTAAACTGTCGTGTGACGCCATGAATGGCAGGGTGGTAACATGAGGCCCAAAACGGGTGCACATCAAGTGCTCCTATGGTAACATTTCCAATCACTGGCGCTAATCAAGCTTGGTACAGATACGCGGATATCACAGCAGTATGGGACATGTGTCTAGTTGGCCGTGGCATGAACCAATTTTTTGCTGCGGGACCTTTGCAACTGGCCTTTCTTCTACAGCGCCAGTTTCAGTTGTTTGTTATTTGATCGTATCTTGGAGTCCATAAAACACAAATATCACTGCGAAAGGAATGTGGTGAAAAACAAGGCCAATTGCTTTGCCGTGTCCTACAGAATGCACGAAAGCATTATACAAGGGTGTAGGTGCCCTGCGTGTGCGTTTAGTCCTGTCAACAGATACGTGGGGCGATTGAACTAGATCTGAGCCCACACTCTGGTAGCTTATACCGTCAGCTTACTTTGAAGCTAGACTCGATGTAATTTGATGGAATGGCGTGTGAGTGGTTGCCCCATGAAAGCGAAAAATGTTTGCTCAAATGGTGAAAATTCAATTGTTTCTGGGGAATCGTTTAGCCTGATTCTACACAAGTACAGCCAATATCTCTTTTGTAAGGGGAAAAAGACAAGTAGGGGTACGCGTTGCAAGCAGGGCTGGAAAAGTCCGCAAAGCCCTTTGCGTGCGTGTTTTTGTGTGTTCACGTGTGCATGTGCGTATAAGTGTACATGATTGTGCAAGTGCACGTGTATGCTTGTGTATGTGAGTGTATGTGTGTGTGTGTGCGTGTGTGTGCGTTTGAGCATCTCAAAATTCCATGAAGCATACCTGCACCAATTTCCGATAGGATGCAGTCAATGAATATCAATCTAACTATGATGGTGTTTATACCAGCTCAGATTGGACCCGTTTACTCCACAACCATTGCTTTCAATTTTTGGCGGACTTGTCCCATGCCCTGTTCCTTGATGTGCAAGCTCACGAATACATTCTCACGTTACACGCTACATACCTATTACATATCTTACTTTGCTTATGTATCTTAAGAGGTTTGGGTCTGTCTTGGGGGTCTGTACTCAGTTCCAGGCTGGTCAGACCTTGCTGGCCGATTGAACAAGTTCAATCGCGCAATTCATACCCCCTCAGCCTTCTGTATTGTAAAGTTGCCCTCCTTGCTGTCAAGAGAAACTGCAAGAGTGGTGGGATGAGAATTATGCATACAAGTTGCAACTAGACTTAGGTCAAAGACTCAAAACTTAACGGTTAATTTGATCCCAGACCATCCCAGATCTCCAGCTTGAGGCTACCTTCATTAGGCTGTCCCCAAGAACAAATCTCCCCAACCAGTCTCACTTAGCTCTCCACCCAATTCAAAGCCCCCTATACCTTACCTGAATGCAAGGTACTTGATGTTATATCTAAACCGTTGACATCTGCTGGAAATTTGGCATTCTGGGGGACTGTGTGGGGCCCGGTGCGTATTTTGCACCCACTTTGGCAGGGACAAGTGGGGGGAAGCGTCGCAAGCGACGCTGAAAAGTTGGCGAAGCCAACGCGCGCGCTCTTCACCACTAACTACCCTCTGGCAGTACCCACACACGTACTCCACTCTTGCTGTGTGCTCTGCTGCTGCTGCTGTTGCTGCTGCTGCTGCATGCTGCGCGTGCGTGCGCGCGTTGTGGCCAGGCTCACCACAGATGCTACACCCCTGCTGTCGCCCCTGTGGTTGTTGCTGCTGAACTGGCTGTATAGCTGTGCCCCTCTGTGGGCAGGTGCGTGCGTTGTGGCCTTCCCTCCCACACACTTTGCATGCTGCGTTTGCTGTGGGTGTTGTGAGGAGGAGCAAACCCTGCACCACCAACATGCCAGGAAAATGCACATGGTGCCAAGCACACACATGGAGCAGTCTACCAACCAACGCACCAACGCACCAGGAAGAGCAGACACGGCTTCCGCAACACACCCATGGCATTTCAAACACTTGTAATAATAATGAACATGAGTCGTGTCCTTGCATGGAGCAGCGAACTTTCCGTCCGCGCCTCTCCTTGGCCCCGGACCCAGCAGGCACACTCAAAAACTCCTGTCGACGCCTGTGCTTTCAGATGATGTTCGGGGGGCATGGGCTGGGCTGAGTGCCGGGCAGCTTCCTCCAGCTACCAAACATTGAGTCAGTTCTTTCCACAGCACTGCTCACTGCACCCCTGGTCACCAAAACTTGTATGCCCCAAAAAAGGAGTTTACTTGGCCTGCCTGCCAAGTTTCAGACCTGGACGTTGGCTGTGTGGCTCTGGCCAGGCCCTGAGTCTTAACTTTTACAAAACTTGTTCCGGGGTGCGCCCAGCACCACCACCCCCTGCCCCTCCCCTCCCCCTGACACCGCAGGGCTGCCTGATTTGTAAGTCTGGGTCACTGTGCAAGTTTTGGGGGCGGAGGGTGCGCTGGGCAAGCCTGCGCACACTGGTGTGAACTTTGCTGGGAATACGTCAAACCTAGGGGCTGCGCCCCATGGCTGGGGCTTCGCCAAAAAGGTGCATTTTTTGAGATGCCCCGATCAACCTCCGCTTTAGGATGTAAGCATTTTAATGTTACCGTTTGTTTACGATCACTTCGGAAATTAATAATTATTTGGCCAGAAAACGAAAATTTTTATTAATTCTTGGAGGAACTGAATTTGAAGTGATAAATTATTTATAGTGGTTTTGAGGAAATCAGCTTTTATCGCGCCAGTGAACCCCCTGGCCGGGTTCTTGAAGCCCAGTCCCCAGCTGAAAGGCTGCTTCAGCCACAGCTTTAGCCATAACAAACAGCAGTAGCAGTGCACAGGCAGCATTTACAGGGGGGCTCTCGAACTCAAAAATTAATTCCCGACAGGGCCCTCCCGAAGTGCCCTCGAACTCAAAAATAATTTCCAGACCCCCTCACGAACTGAAATCGAACATTTAATTAATTATTTGAAAGTGTGGTCACGAAGTGATCGTGAACGAACGGTATATGACAGTGCTGCAATGTCGAATTTGGGGCAGGGGTACTGGGAATGCCGGTGAATCGGAGGCACTCACACAAGGGACACAGGGGAAAGAGAGAAAAGTTTGCAGCTCCATACCTGCTTCGAGTTTTAGCCTGGTTTTTGCTCTCAGAGTTGCAGACTAATACAAAAAATTGTAATAAAGTTTGAATGGGGCCAATCAACGGTCTGGTCGGATTTTGGTGAACTATTTTGCAGTTCTACATATAAGCAGTTTTAACGCAGTTTTAGCTGGAGCTTTTTTGGCTCCAGTTCACATCCTAACTTCTACACCAGAGTTGCGGGGTTAATTGTCCAAATTTTCTAAAATTTTCTGGCAGGCCACCCATTGGGTCTTTCTGCTGTTTTTTATGGCAAACTATCCAATGCAACTTCAGGTCCCAAAATGGTGAAGGGGTTGGGGAGATAAAGCCAAAATTGGCTTATTGGGACTGTTTGGCTTGCTAAGGGGTGGGCAGTTCATGGGGACAGCCATTACAATAAGTCAACAAGTTGAAGACTAGTTAAAGTCAGTCAGAGCATGAGGTGGTCTGAACCTGGGCCGGAAGGAGGTAAACCTTTGTGGAAAAGTTTCGACGGGGACTTTTATGGAAAGTTAGAACGTGTCAATAAAACGAATAAAAGTAGGGGGGTCTTGGGTAGTCTTAGAACAGAAAGACCTAGATTTTCACAATCCTAAAAACATTATGGCTGAGTTCTTCCCATGCTTCATCATAATTTTCTTGAATTCTTTCCGCAGGTTCGCTATTTTTGAGACGCCTGCAAAGGCTGTCGCATATCGAGTTGGAGTTCAAATTCGCAGTTTTGTGAAATGGAGTGGAATCACGCCTGATCCGTGATTTTCCAGGTTTTTATGTCATTCGGACAATTTTGGGCTTCCAGAGGGGCTAGCCATCTATAATAGTCCAGTATTTTATCAAATTATATGTCACACGGCTACAAACTAGGATCGTAATTCATCCTCGCTTATTTGCTATTATACAACACGCAAAATACTAGTGATACCCTTTTTTGGTGTCCTTAGGCTGGCACAGCCAGTTCCTTCACTGTGCCCAGGGCCGGCACTTTGATAGGCACTTTGAAGGCTAAAGTGCCTAGCCGGGACATGGGTCTGACCACGGACATCCACCCCTGCGCCCAAATTGTATCAGAATGGTTGTTCGCCATGTCT